>OGLI01000579.1_pt1 | contig 30872 bp, 48 predicted proteins | sample 1572661 | NCBI WGS metagenome assembly OGLI01 (sample SAMEA2581901, study PRJEB24529) | metagenome | biome: Human gut stool | place: China | collected 2011 | reverse complement strand
AACGCCGATCAGCGTGATTGCACCGGTAATGAGGGCGGCTGCGATACTCTCCATTCGGCTTACCCCTCCCGGAGCCGGTCAAGCCCCTTTTTCGCAATGATTTTTTCGTAGTTTTTGTACGCGTGGCTCAAGTCCACGTTGCCGCTCACACCCGGTACGCTGGCGGTGCTGGTATACTGCCACATGCCAAAGGAAAAGTCTGTTTTGGGCTTGTCCTCCGGTTTGGTCTTGCTCTTGTCTCTGGGATATCTTGCCAGCCATACATCGTACTTGCGCAGCGCAGCGCCGCCCATATACAGCCGGGTCTTGCCGAATTTGAGACCGGTGTACAGCAGAGCGTAGAAGCCCCACTGCTCGATGGTCGCCAGCGCATACGCGGTCAGGTCGGTCAACGCCTGCTTGCCAAGCTTGTGGAGCTTGTTGTCCTCCACATCCACGCAGATCGGCAGCTCGAAGGCTTTCCCGGTCAGCGCAGTCTTGAGCAGGGCAAGCTCTGCGTCGGCACTGGTATGCGAGACGGCATAAGTGTAGTAGTATACGCCAACCGGCAGACCCACGCGCTTACACTCCGCGTAGTTGCGCTCAAAGGTCGGGTCGATGTACAGCCCGTCCTTGCGTTTGCTCAGCTTGCTGTTGGTGGATACCGTCTTGAGCATTACCCCGTCAATCTTTCCGCTGGCCTTGACCTTGTCCCAGTCGATGCTTCCCTGCCAGCGGGAAACGTCTAATATGGTTTTTGCCATAGTGTCACGTCCTTTCTTTGTTAGTGGAATAAAGCTTCCTTTAGTTAATTTTTAGTTCTAGCGCAGGTTCAACATTTTCACTTCCTTTTGCAATCCACGCTGTTAATATTTCTTTGCTTCTATCAATAGCTATAAACGTGGATTTATAGCCTGTTGATTCAGCGCCGTCCCAGTCGCATACATAACTTGTCAGTCCATCTTCGATATAATACAGCTCTTCGTGCGAATGTCCGTGTAATAAGCATAATAAATCGTTTTCACATTGGCTGAAATCATATTGATGAGCAATTCCGTCCGTGTCCGTATAAGTACCTTTACGTTTGTTTTTTCTGTCTTTCAAAACGTTAAATAACGCACTAAAAATTGGCTCCTCATAAGACTCCATTTTCCACGTTTGCTTTGTTCCATCTCTATGTATATTGTTATCAGTCAATGGTTGGTGATTTAAGAAAATAATATCATACCCATCATTTTGGGATAATTCTTTTACGAACCATGTAGCAACGACTGTTGGAACGCTTACCATTGGTACCCCTGAATTTGGTGCATAGTAAGGGTCAAAAATAATATATTTCACGTTATGCAAATTATCCTTCACTGTATAACAGCATCTTTTTGATTTTGCAATATATTTTGCTTTTTTAGAAGTAAAAATCCTACGTAAAAAATATTCTGTTGTCCTTGTTCCATCCCATTTATCGTGATTACCACACACACCAATATAGTTTTTTATGTATCTAATATTATTATATATTGTATCAAATTTTAAGTCATCCCAATGTTCGGTAACATCATCACCTAGGTTTATATTAGCTATTTTCATTCCATCTGTATCAATGTTGTTTACATATCTTTGCGGATGTTGAGGTGACCATCTATGACTATCGGTGCATACAAAAATTGGAATGATGTCAGGATTTTCTTTGTATACATTTAACAACATATGATACGCTTCATCAATGATTGTTTCTCGGTCACTCTCCCACCCCTTTTTTCTAGGTAAAACAGGACTTTCATGTATGAAATCTCGATATGAAATTGAACTGTCAAAAATAACGCTTGCTGTTTCTAAAAAGTCTGTGTGACACGATATTCTCAAATATTTTGCATTAGATGGCTTGTCAAATTCAGTAATACCCTTCTTATATTCTATATTTTGTATAAAAATGTAATTTTCGTCATATAATGCATTGCTATCAGAATCTTCTTGGCACTCAATTACAAATTTTTTACAATCTGTTAAATCAATAAAATCTGATGATGAGTAAGCATCAGAAAAACGTTCTGTTCCATCAGAATTATAAATATATGTATGTGGAATTTTTTTTAATAGCACTTTCCCTTTGTCAGCTTTTTTTAGCTTTTCTATGTTACTATTTATAGATTCAGAGGGAAGTATATATATTTTAACATTTTTTAGAATTTCTCGTTCATTGGAAATGAACAATTCTCTATAATCATCGGGAATGTTAATGTAATTCATTCCATTTTTTAACACTATATTTTTATATTTGGTCTTGTCAGAAGAATACATAGCGTTATATTTTGAATCAACCGGACTGTAAACAATAATTTTGTCACTTGCAATCACAGGAATATAAGCAATATCCCAGCCATCAATCCCTATAATGGTACAATCATCTCTAACATATTTGTTGTTCTCTATTTTAGGGTTAATTAGATACGCTTTTTGTGTTATTTCTAAATCTTCCTTTAGCTGACTTTCCACCCCCTTTGCTCTTTCGCTCTCCGCACTAATCGCCTCTCCCACCTTCGCCGCATCCGCAGCCTTGCCGGAGATGGAGAGGGTGGGGTCCGTTTCAAATGTTGTCGCTGCATCTTCTGCCCGTTTCTGTGCGTCCTGGCAGGCAGTGACATAGGCAAGCCACTGCTCGGAGGTGATGCCGGTGACGTAGAAGAAAGACTGCACCGCGACGGTATCGGGGAACGCTGCGCCGGTGACGCGGCAGAGGATAGGAAAGGTCTTGAGCATGTATCCGGTATTGGTGACTACACAGAGATTGACAAAGACGTTTCCGCTGACGCGCAAAGCCTGCTCTGCAAGCTCAAGGGTGACAACGTTTTTGCTGGCGCTGTCTACGATGACCGCCTTGCGTGTGCCGCTGGAAAGCTGGATGGTGTCGTACCAGCCCATGTTGTTGGCACCGGGGCCGCAATACTGCACGGTATAGCTTGCACCCTCTGGGGCCTCGTACGGAACGCCGCCGTTGTATAGGGTGATGCCGATAAAGCGGCTCTGTGCATCAAACTGCATGACCGGAACAACCGGTGGGGCGCTCTGGCTCTGGAAATCCATTTTAATCGTCTGCATACGCTATACTGTCTCCTTTTCGTTTTCTTCTGCCTGTGTGGCGTTTGAATCGGTGTACTCGATAACCCTGCCGGAATATTTCTGCGATTTCTTCGAGATGTTTCCGGCCACCGTGTTGAGCTGCACTTGGTTCTTTTCTGGGTAGTATGGATAGATCGTTTTTTGTGCGATCTGCAATGTGGACGTGGATCCTGTGTCTGAATCCATCAACGTTATGGCCTTATAGAGCTCGATCTCCATATTGGGATACTTTTGGTTGTCGTGCTCGTACAAGTCGATCACGTTGCAGCTGTATGACCTGGATGGGAAAGCGGCCGATTTTATCATCTTGTCTGCTTTTAGCTTCAGGGCGTTTGTATCTTCAATCGAGCTGTCCGTTTCGGTGTGCCAGATGACGCGCTTATCGTAATCGTGACAGCTCACATCTACATAGATCCCATCTTTCCCATAGAGCCGAAGCTCTGTATAGTAGCTGTCCCCAGATTCGGCCTTTCCCTTGAAGGAAGGCCGTTCCCGAAGGTTCAGCTCATCGGAGAAGAACGTCTCTGTCGCTTCCGCTTCATTTCCGGGTTCGTGCACGTCCATTATCTTGAGGCCGCTTTTGGGAACTTGCAGCCGCACCGTGTAATCCGGCCAGACTTCCACGGTTTTTTTGATGAGCTCCAGAGGAGTCCCGAAAAAATTCTCGATTGCCAACTTTTCGGACGTTTCGCCCATAACAAAAAGGCTCCACCCGGAAATGTCACTGAGGGCCCGCCTGATGGTGTCTTCCATCGTCTGAGGCCCCTTACTGAAAATGCCCGTTTGAACGAAGTTGTTCCAGTCTGCCAAAAGGACTGCACACAGGCTATCCAGGTCAAGACGGGCTTCATAGGCCGTATCCGTTTTTCCGTTGCTGACGCTGGAAATGGCGTATATCTGGTTCTGTGTCGTCTCCCAGATGCGCACCCGCTCAGACAGTAAATAGGCCTGCGGGTGGTTGAGCGGAAGCGTAAACTTCAGCTTGTCTTCCCAACCGTTTGTATTCTGTTCGATGCAGTATCCGTCATAATCCAGCGGGATCTCCTGCCCGGTATCCAAAATGATAGAAAGCAAAAAGCGCACCTCCTTAAATGTAGATTGGATAGTACTCAATCGCGATCTGCGAGAATGGCATGGTCGTTTGTGAGGTGTACAACTTGTTTTCCCCGCGCACGACCCTGGGCCAGCCGCCCGAAATCTTGTTGAGCAGTTTCATGCCGGCCGAACCGTTGACGGTGAGCCGCTTTTCGATGCCGTCTACGATAACGGTGTCGCCGCCCTTCAGTGCGCCGCTGTTGAAATTGCAGTTGGATTGTGTGCTGTTGGGGTAAAAGATGTACACGGTGCCGGAATGGCTTTTCGCCACAGTGGCCGTGATGCGGCATTCCATCGTTTCTGCTGTTCCAGCCGCGAAAAAGCTGATCGTTCCATCCGGGTTTGTAAAGACCAGCGTTTCCAGCGGGCCGTGCTTGTAGCCGACCAACGTATAGCTCGTCTCGATAAATTTTCCGTCCCGGTCGATCTCTGCCTTTTTGCCGCCATCGGTCAGCAGACAGGTATACAGCCCACCATCCGGAAGGCACAGCTCCACCGTGCGCTTCAGCAGAGCAGCTGTTAAATGGCTTCTCTTATCTTCTGCATCCTCTGGGCTGCGCCCTTCGATGACGACCGGCAGTGTGATGGTTCTCAGCCCGTACCGGGTGCCGCCTGCTGTGATGCGGCTTCCGGTGGAGGCAACAACGTAATCCTGCGAGAGGCTCGGTGCTCCGACCGAATAATCGGCCAGAAGCATCGCGCCAAACTCAGAACCGCCGTGGTCATCCACCCAAAATGTGTTTTCCATGCGTTACTCCTTACGACCTGAATGCAAGCTCTTCGTCCATATAAGGCGCGGTAGAGCGGGCCACTTCTCTGCCGTCCAGGTTCAAGATGGTGGTGGAAGAACCGCGCCAGCTGGCGTTCAGCTGTTGGCTTGCCGCGCTTCCGGTTCCGCTCTGCACACGAGTCGTGCTTTGCTGGTTGGCTGCTGCAGCGGCCTGAGATTCCTGTACCAGACGGGCGGCGGTGATGCTGTCGCTCTGCTGGTAGTTATCCGCGCTCACCGCGGTGGGCTTCTTTTCCTGCGAACCGTTCCACCCATCGCTGATCTCTTTACCGTGTTTTTTCCAGATGTACGCGCCAAGGGCGGCGACTCCGGCGACGATGGCGAGGATGGCAAAGATCTCAGGGTTTGCCGCGATCACGCCCACAAGCTTCGTCGCCAGCCCGCTGAGGGCTGTGCCGACGCTGCCGATCTTAGTGGCCAGTGTGCCGAACAGACTGCCCAGTTTTGTGGCCATCGTGCCCAGCACTTCGCCCATGCCGCCGCTTGCGGTCAGGTCAGAAACGATCTTGCTGATGGAAGCGAGGGTCGTTGCACCTTCTTCGGTGTTCAGAACCAACTCGCCGCCGGACAGCAGCGTTTTGATGGTGTTTCCAACACTAGACAATCCGCCGCTTGCGTACTCGTCGTTGATGACTTTGAGAACGTTGCCAGCCCACTTGGTAACGGTTTTGCGTTGTTCCGCATCGACCTCGCCCCAGATCAGCTTGACGACGTCGAGCGCAATGCCGCCCCAGTCCTGATTCTTGATGTTGGAAATGCCATCTTTGAGGATGCCGAGAATACCATCCGACGTTTCGCTTGTGAAGCTCTGTTTCAGCTCTTTCTCGACCTCTCGGAGAGACTTTACATCCTTCTCCTCAATGTCCGTAATCTCTTTCTGCACGGTGGTCGAGGTCTTTTTTGCAACGGTTGCGGTTTCGGTTGCAAATTCATCGACTTTGGTCTCTACAGTGGTGACGTTGCGCTCGACCCCATCCACCATTTCTTTTCCGGCTTTGGTGGTGGTTTTCGTTACCTGCTTCGTTCCATCGTCAAAAATTTTTGTAACGGTCTTGATGCTACCATCAACGGTCTTTTTGGTGTCGGTGACGGTCTTTGTTACCTGCCGGGAAACTGTTTTATCTGATGTACTACCAGAGCTGCCTGAAGAACCGCCGCCTGTCAAACTGCTAAGAATCGAGTCCCAATCTATACCAGTGTTGTCAGATGATGGAGAAGTCTTTTTCCCGCGGCCGGCACCGCCACTGAAACGCCCGCCACCTGTGCGAAATCTCGAAATTCCACTGTCAGAACTTAGTCCGGAACCATCCAAAGACAAAATCGCTTCGGTAATGCTTTGCATCCCATTGTAAATTCCGCGGCCAACTTCTTTTATAATGCTTGCGCCAAGTTCGAGCCAATTCACACTTGCAATTGTGCTTGCGATACTATTTGCAATCGTATTTGCAACATCAATCACAGAAGAAGCAGTATTTCCGATTCCTTCGCACAGCTTTTTTATCAGGTCCCCGCCAAGCGAAAGAATGCTTGGCAGATTTTCTACTATTTTTGCAATAAATGCCGCAAGCGTTTTACCTGCTGCATCTATCACTTTTGGAAGATTATCCACAAAACTTGTGGCAAGATTTGCGATAATAGTCCCACCAATTTGGACGATAGAATCCATATGGTCTGTGAAATATCCAAGGACAGCAGATAAGACACCCGATGTTTTAGATACCAGATCGGGAATTTTATCGGCGAATCCCTGAACCACTCCGCCAATCATAGAAGCGCCCGTTTCAAAAAATTCTTGCGCTCCATGATTTTGGAGTGTTTCATTTAGTGAGACCACAGCTTCATTTGCTTTTCGCATCCATTCGCCCAGACCGCGGGAAAGGCCCTCTGTGACGGAGCCGAGAAGCTGAGAAACGTTATCTTTGAGGGTAGAGAGTGAGCCGTTGAACGTCTCACTCTGCGTTTCCATGCTGTTGTAATACCGTCCGCCCTCTTCTGCTGCGGCCTGCAACGATTTCGTCAGCAGGTCGTAGGAGATGGTCATGTTCTGGACGTCCTGAATGGACTTGCCGGTATAATCTGCAAGCACCTGATAGATGTTGATGCCTGCAAATGCAAACTGCTTGATGTCTACTGCGCTAGCCTTGCCGACGTTTGCGACCTGCTGGAGGTTCTGCGCCATGCGTTCCAGCTCGACGGAGGTGCCTCCAGTGGCCGAAACCGCGTCGCCCAGCGCAAGGATGGTCTTGCGGCTGTATTCAGCGTTCTCACCGGCAGAGATAAGGTATTGGTTCGCCTTGACAAGAGAAGCCGTGTCGAACGGCGTCCGGGCTGCGTCCTGCTTGATGTTCTCAAGGGCGGTGTTGGCCTTTTCCGCGTCGCCCAGCATGTTGGTCAAGCCGGTGCGGTAGGTCTGAATCTGGGCGTTATAGGAAATGCCTTGCTTGATTAGGTCTTTGCCCGCGCTGGCAATTTTTGTGACCAGACCGGAGATGATGTTTCCAATGGCAACGGAACCGGCCTCAAACTGCTTTTTGACCTTCTCGGTGGTATCCTTTGCCGTTTGCTCGGTCTGCTTTCCGGCTTTTTTGGTGTCGGAGGCCAGCTGATCGCGGGTCTCCTGGCTCTTTTTCTTGACCTTTTCCGCCGCGTCATCGGCCGCATCGCCGATTTTTGTGCCGGTTTCCTTGGCGGTCTTTTCCGCCTTGGTTTGCGAGTCGTCAAGAACCTGCTTGACGTCGGAATTGTCGAGCGTTACCTGTCCATGAACTTCAAAATCCGGATTTTGTGCCATTTATACCCCTCCCCGTGGGAGCACCGGCACAAAGGCACACGCTCAGATTTTTATTTCAAATTCCCGCTTGCACACGGGGTTCTTGCATTTGACCCAGAGACCGCCTGCGTGAGCGGTTTCGTCCGCCCAGACTGAACTTGCCTTGCCGCAAAAAGGGCAGCGCACAGGGCTTCTATTGCCCGTTTCTGGGCTTGTGGTCAAGCGCGTTGTGCCGCGCAATGGCAGCGGCCTTGCGTTCCGCGAAACTTGCATACCGGCGGGTCTCACCTCCTGCGGTCTCCGGCAGGGCGTACACCCGGCGGAGCTTGTCGTACTGTGCCTTGGTCTCCTTTGGCATATCGGAGGTGTCGGCGGTGCGGTACTCCATGATCTTGCAGATGCGGCACTCGTCGGGCAGCCCACGGAACAGAGCCATGAACTCCCACCAATGCAGATTCACGTTGTTGAGGTCGATGCCGTAGGCCTGCCAGAACGCTGCATAGATGAGCGGGCCGTCTACTGCGAAGTCGTAGCTTCTGGCACTATTGCCGAACGCCTGATTCAACTTGTTGTCCGTCTCGATCTGCGTCTCGCCGCACCGGAAAAACCGGATGAACGCCTGAAGCCGCTCTTCACCAATGTGATTTCCGCCAGCCAGAACAGTTTCGGCATACTGCTGCACCTTGCGGCGCTCTTCATCCGTCTTTGCCGCGTTTGCCAGAATCTCATATCGAATCCATGCCCTGAAATCGGTGTTGAAATCCCGCGGGAGATCATCCACAAAGAAGCACTTGTCCATCAGTGTTTATGGCTCCGCCGGGCAGCACGGCGCTGTTCGCGGTTCTGCGGCATGGGAACCGCGTTGTTCATGGGCTGTTCGGCCTTTTTAGGCAGGTTTGCCATAGCCTTTGCGATCACGTCGTCACCAAATTTCTTGGTTGCCTGCTGGAACTCGCTGTACAGCAGCATCATCTCGTCAAGGTCTTCGGTGTCCACGCCTAGTTTGTCGGCGTAGTCTTCGCCCAGAATGTCGCAGAAATAGTCGTCATAGAGATTGCACATTGCCAGAATTGCGGCCCCTGCGCCCAGCTTCTCCACATTCAGTGTGCTCCAGCTCTTGCCGAGGGTCTTTTCAGCGTTCTCCATCCGTTCGGCGTCGCTTGCGCGGGTAGGCTTGAAATCAAACGTAATACCACGAAAATCCATGTTGTTGCTCCTTTCAGTGCGCCTTTGCCGGTGCTGCCCCGGCCTTGTCTGTTAAGGCGTCAAAAACCGCCCGGCGGTGTGCCGGACGGCTGCAGATGGGTTAGCCTGCGGCAGAATAGGTAAACTCCGTGGGCTTGTTGATGCCGGAGACGGTCACGGTGTAGCCTGCGACGTTGCCTGCGCCGTTGGTCGCGTCGGCGGTAACGTTGACGGTGGCGCGGCCTTTCTCGCCCTTGCCGGTGAACATATTGAAGTACACATAGTCGGCGATAACATCCGAACCAACGCCGTGAACCATCTTGAACGAGCTGATCCAGTCAAAGAACGCGGTCTTCTCATCGTGGTAGCGGTCAGCGTTGATCGTGAACACCCGCTGCGTGTTGGTCTTGATTGTGACCTGACCCTGCCGGATGTAGTTTTTGTCCACCGTGCTGGAATTGACAGCGGCGGAATGTTCCTCCACCATCGACTCACATACGATGTAATCGCCCTCTTTGTTCTGCGTATCCGCAGTCTTGAACGCCAGAATGAAATCGTCGGCCATCTGGAAACCGGCGGTATCTGCACTCGGCGTGATGCCTTTCATGGCTTCGGTAACAGTCATGTGATAGCAACCCCTTTCGGTTGAAAATATACGATTTGTAATTGAATCTGCGCCCGGCACCGGCCATCCTCTGCGGTGATGATGTAGCCGGTGGTCGTGACGGCCACGCCGATCGGGATGCGGCCATCTCCGAGCGCGGGCAGGTTCTTTGTGCGGCTCTGGGCTTCTACCCATGCGGTCAGGTCATCCCAGAAGCCGGAACGTTCGGCCTGATGCTCCACGTCGGAGTTGTACTCCTCACGTGAGGACAGGGCAAACACCTTCTGCCGGATCGTACCGTTGAGCCGTTTGGCCAGAATCGGTTGCGTTGGCACGTCTTCGATGGAGTATTCATCCACGTCCGGGCTCAGCCACGAAACGCGGAACGCAACGCCCTCGTCCTGCGCAGATGCCACCAGAGGGCAGGTTTTCAGCCATTCCTGCATGGATTTGATAACAGGCTTCATTTCTTGCTCTCCTTCTTCATCAGCGCATGGGCGGTGGTTTCCCAGCTTGACATGTTGGCGCCCTTGCTGCGCTGGCCCCAATAGGAACCGCGCAAGCCGGTGTCGCCGTGCAGGTCAGTGCCCTGTGGGTGCAAGTAATACTGCCGCCGGGCGTAGGGCGTGGAATAGACGATCCGGCCGTTGTCATAGTCGCTGGCAATGTTGGCGGTGTTCTTCAACATGCCGGTCTGGAAGGGCACAAACTTGTCCGTATCGCGGGCGATGATCTGCGTCAGCTTGGCGAGGGTTGTGTTGCTTGCAACGTTCATTCCTCGCGCAAATCCTTCCGCCCAGTCGATTTTTGTTGTGACGGATCCGTTTTTGTGCCGTACGGAAATGACACGACCTTTGGGTGTGCTGACTTGCAGCAGGCCGTTTTTGCCCTTTTTCCACTCGGTCATGGTTAGCCTCCGTAGATATGCCAGTGCGGAAGAAACTGTTCCCGGTCGTCCGCCCATGATGTGATCATGGTGCAGTCGGCGCTTTTCTTCAGGCGGTTGTACTGCTCAATGGTCATGGACGGAATCGAACCTTTGACGATCATCCAGCCGTTTTTCAGTGTCCATGCCTTTTGTTTTGCATCCGCCGGGAGCTGATACCACGCCCACGCGGGCATGTACGGCGGTTCGCCCTGCCGGGCCATGATGCGGACATGCACGGTCTTTGCCGGGTCCTTGACCGTGCCGTTTCCGCTCGTGCCGTAAGTCTCCCGCCATGTGGCGTTATTGAATACCCAGCAGACTGGTGTATCCTTATCCGTTGCCGTATCATGGATGAGATTGATGATCGTGACCGATGTGTTCATCTCAACAAATCCCCCTGTACAGCAGACCGTGCGGGTCGTTGCCCAGGCACTCGCGCACGATTTCGGCCGCTTCGCTCCGGGCGGTGGCCGTCATGCTGCCGGTGCTGGTATAGCTTACCGCATAGCCGTCATTGGATACACTGGATACGCCGGGAGCGTAGCCGTTGGCCGTAACAGCGTTCTGCGCTGCGGTCAAAAGCTGGATGATCTGCACACAAGCGTCCGACAGCGCGGCTCGGCAGCGTTCGCACTCGTCCACATGGGTTTCGGCCCTCCCGAATGTGATGCCGTCGATCAGACGCGAAGCTCTGGCCGCGTAGATGTCAAACGTTGCCGCTTCGAGATTTCCCCCGGCGGCTTGATAATCGCTGTACGTGCAGTAGATCATTTTCGGCTACCTCCCGGCTTGTCATTCCCCCGCGACGATGTAGGAGAAGGGCACCTTGCTGCCGTCGGTGTTCAGGCGGGTGGACGGGTTCGGCAGAGCCCAGCCCATGCGCATAACAACGCGCAGTGCGACCATGTCCTGCTGTGCGAGGTTGTACACGATCTCCTTGGTCGAGGGGTCCTGAATGACGCCCTGATCCAGAATCTTCACGGTGACGTCCTGCCGGATGGAGTAGACGATCTTTTTGAAGTTGCCTGCGATCATCAGCGCCTTGGAAACATCAAACGCCCCGTTCTCAGGGAAGTAGAGCGGTGCGCCGTCCAGCGCGTAATTGGTTGCGCCCTGCATATCCGAGCGGAACAGAGGCCGACCGTTCTTGTCAAGCAGGCCACGGAGCTGTGCCTTGGTGGACAGAGCACCCACAACAGCGTCCACACCAAAACCACCTTCCTCGACCTTGGCGAACATGCCGCCGTCGCCCAGAATCTTGGCGTAGTCGATAGGGCCTGTGACCTTGTTGGCGGTGGCCTGCGTCAGAATGTCGGTCGTCCACTCGGTGGGCTTGTCGTTGCCGAACAGAACCGCGCCGTCAATTTTCGCGGCCATCGCCTCACGGACACGGGGCTGAACCTCACCCATGATGTCGAAGCTGGAATCCTCCAGCACGGCTTCAGGGATGGGAACGATCACGGCCAGCTCTGCAGCGGTCATGGTGACGTTTTTCCATTCCTGCTTGCTGGTCTGCTTCATGCCGGTGTCGCCGTTGACCCAATAAGCCAGCGGCAGCATGGACAGAACGGGAATCTTGGTCTGATTGCTGGTCATGTTTGCAAGGCGGGTTGCCAGCTGCATGACGATGGAGGACTTTGGAACATCCTGCTGGATGGTGTTGATCAGCTGATCCCGGATAAGGGCTTCTGCGCCGGTACGGGCAATAATGTTAGTTGCCATAATGGATTAACCTTTCTCCGCAAACAGCGAACGGAACGCTGCGTTTGCGGCCTCGTGCGTGTTGGATGCCTGCGCCGGAGTTCCCGGTGCAGACGCGGTAAATCGCGGGAGCGTTCCATTTGCGATGATCGCGCTCGGATCTGCGGCCTTGAAGGTCTTGACATAATCGTCGAAACCCAGAATCTCGCCGTCCTTCATGGCAAAATTCTGTGCCTTTGCATCGGCAAGAAACGCCTTTTTCGCGCTCTCGCTGGAAAACTTGAGGGCCCCGGCCTTTTTCTCGATGGCAAAGCCGCGCTGCATCTCTGCCAGCTGGTTCGCTGCGTCGGTCTTGGCCTGCTCTGCCTTGGTCTTCCAATCGGGGTCATACCCTTCCAGTTTGCCGTTTGCGGCTTCCAGCTGGGCGGTCAGGGTGGTTTTCTCCGCTTCAAGGGTGCTGATTTTGTTGACCTTCTCGCCCACATCGGCACTATGCAGATTCATAATGCTGTCGAGCTGCTCCGGGGTGATGCCGGGGATGATCTGCTTGATTTCTTCTCGTTTCATGGTTTGCTCCTTTCGTTCTGTCCTGTCCAGCGTTTTTTTTCGTGGTTTTCGTCCACATTGGAGATTACAGGTTTGTCGGGGTTTCGCGCCGACTCCGCGTGGTGCTGCTTGAGGGACTCGAACCCACATGGGCCCGGTTATGAGCCGGGTGCCTTGACCAATTAGGCGAAAGCAACAAAAAAGCACTGTGCAAAATTTGCACAATGCTGAAGATCAAAAAAGGGTTACGGTTTAACTTCGATACTCGGCAGGATATCGGTATGGAAGTATAGCTTGTAGTGGTACGGGTCGGTGTGTGTGCCGGTGATATCCTCGACCACATACATGGTGTAGTCGTTCAGATAGATGTAGTTCTTGCGGTAGGTGTCCGGGCCAATTTTTACCGTGCAGACCAGCTCGTTGTTCGAGTTGTTGGAGATGGACATGTAGCCCTCGGCTTCTAGAATGACCTTGTCGGTGCGAGCGTTGTAGACGGTGATCTTGCGCTCACTCCCGAAATAGTCCGCCTGCTTGGAGATATTGGCATTGGCCTTGTCGGCCTCCGAACAGCCGCACAGAAGGATGGATGCGGCCAGTGCGATGGCAAGAAGAATCTTTTTCATAATATGCTCCTTTCAGCAGTGTCGATTGATTTTCGTTTTTTATCCTTTATGGGTCAGCTCGCTGTTTTTGTATGCCGGCCTCAAGTTCTTTCGCTTGATATAACCGCACGGAGAGGAAGCAAACAAGCTGAAAATACAGGCTTCCACAAAACCCTCAACTTTGATAATTCCGAATTTTTTGTTTGTCATTTTTTCTCCTTTTTGGCCTGCGCTGTGGCCCTCGCCGCCTGAGAGCGGCCAAATCCGGAAACCATCGTGCGGGCGCTGTCGAGCTGCCCGCCGGTATCCCTTGTGAATTGCTTCAGGCTTTCGCGGGCAGCCTTGAGCCGGACAGCCGCAGCCGTTGTGTCGCTGCCTGCTGCATCTTCTGCCAGATACCGCCGTTTCCACTTGCGCACATTTCGTTCGCGGGCGCGCTGCATCTGGGATATCTCATACTGGGTGTACATCTGCCCGTTATACTCGACGTTGCGGGCGTTGAGCTGCTCTAGGCTTTCCTGCGTCCATGACGGCGGGTCGCCCAGCTCTGGGAAACAGGCGAAATATTGATGGCGGCAGTTCCAGCCGCAAAGCCCTGCGCCGGTGCCGTATCCGGTTTCTCGGACGAAATCCTTATAGAGCTTGCCGTCCAGAACCTTATCTCCGCCCAGATGGAACCGCTTGCCCTGCCATTCTGCATGGGTGGGCCGTGCGCCTCCGTGGGCGGTCGTCTCGACGTACTCCACGCCCATCTCCTCCATCCGCGCGTCTTGCAGCTTTCCGGCGGTCTGATTGACTCCGGTGAGGATGGCTCGTCGTGCGGCTACTTCCAGCGTGTCCGTGTGTCCGGTGGGGTAGGTGATATATGGCATATTATCAGCCAGCGTGTCCACTGCCGTCTTGACCGCGCTCTTGTAATCGAACGCCCCAGAACTGACCTTGAGCCATGCTTCATCCAGCACACGTTCAAAGGCCCCTGTGACGGTGTTTGCGGTCGTGGCCGTCAAATTACTCCATGTGCCGCTTGTCTGCCTGTAGCCAGCATTCAGAAGGTTTTGCAGGGGCAAAGATTCCGCGAACGGGGTCGGGGTCTTTCCGTAGTGGTAATAGATCTCATCGTCGGCTTCCAGCGCGGCGGTGCAGGCTTCTTTCAGAATGCGCCGGATCTCGCGCTCGCTCTTTCCGCTGTACTTGGCCAGCAGCTTGATGACATCTTCCCGGACGGCCTCGACCTGCTCATAACGCCAGAGCTGCCAGTTGGCCGTTGGTGTCATGCCGTCCATCTTGCCGATTCTTCGGGCGACGTCCCGCAAAATATCATCTTCGACCGTCTGCCAGAGCTGCACCATCTCGTCGGGTGCATGGTCCAGATAGTCGGGTTGCAGCATTAAGCATCACCACCAAACTCAAGCCCTGGTTGCTGCTGGGAGTCTTTGGCCTCCGCCTCGATCTTCTTGGCTTCTTCCTCGCTGTATCCCTCAAACTCGACCAGATACCGCCAGAATGGAAACTTGCCGGCGGTGACGTAGCCCCAGAACATCTGTTTGCGCTCCTTTGGATCGGAAATAATGGAGTCGTCAAAATCGAACGTCACATCATACTCACTAGGAGATACGACCGCCGCTCCCTCTTGCCATGCGGACGTCATAAGCGCGTCGATGGCATAGATCAGGTCTGTAATAGCAATTTTGAGCGACCGTTGCAAATCCTTGACTGTGGTATAGCTCCGCTGCTTGCTGCTGCGGATTTCTTCGGCGGTCTTGTCTACGTTCTGCGGGTCGGACAGGGTGCCATAAGCAAGGCCGCACTGGAACTCGATCCGCTTGAGGATGGTGTCCAGACCGCGCCTATAGTTTTCGTCTCGCAGGCCGGGGGCGAACACCTCGTAAAGGTTGCGCCCGCCCTGCCCGTAACCGCCGTTCAGCCAGTTGCGATAGAGCCGCTGTTCCCGCTGTGGCAACTCAGAACCGCCGTCTGGAGTGGTCCGCAGTGCGGTCTGATCTACATCAAGAGCCAGCTGCCCGCCGTCGTACTCCCACAGCAACCGCCCGTATTGCTCATCACAATCCCGGATCAGCTTGACCGCGTTGGCATACACGCTCACGCCCAAAGGCGACCGTCTGTCAACGGTGTTGCTTCCAGAAACCTTGAAATATCCCCACAATGGCCGGTCAACGCCGTCCACGACGCTGGTCGGTGAGATGTCCGCCCACTCCGGAACCTCGGTCAAGGAAACTTCTAGGCCGATATCTGCCGTGGTCATCGAGCGGAACGCCTTGACCTCAACGGTATACTTGCCGTCGGTGTATTCATGATTTTCCAGCCTGGTATAGATTTTATTTCCCTTTACCAGTTGCTCGGAGAAGATCGCGCCGGTCATCCGCCCGGTGCTGTCAAAATGGGTCGGACAAAAGCTGTCGCCCTGAATCATGTCGATGCTGATGGTTCCATCTGCGGCCATGACTGGCCGGAACAGGATTCCACCCAGCGCACAGCCGTATTCCACCGGTGCCCGCAGGGTCTCGATAAACGGTTGAATCAGCTCGTTGATGGTGTCGGCCCGCTCGCCGCCAGAAACAATGCACTCCATCTCAAGCGTGGTCAGCCGGGCCAGCTCGCTTGCAATGCTCTGCGGAAGCCCGATGCCGTGCAACGTGTCGCCAGACTTGAGGCTATGGCACCACGGGCCGCCGGTGTCGTACATATCCGCCCAAAGCTCGACGGCGTTTTCCATAGGCGCGGAAATGTTCGCGCTCACGGTCGTATTTTCCCCGAACAGCTGCCGTGCCTTTTCGCGCAGCCATGAAATCAGCTTGTCGAACATTATTGGCTCCAATCCGCCCAACGAACTTCCGGGGCAAAAATCGTATAACAGAAATATCGGATGTCGTCCATCGCGTGATCAAACTCCTTGAGCACACGATCTTCGGATGACTTTTCATCCCACGCATATAGGCCGAACTCCCGGCGGGAATCGGCGCAGGACTCGTGGATCTTGATAAGGCCAGCTTGCAGCAGCGACCCCACGCAGCGGATGCCGTTAATGACGTCGTTGTTGGCCGGGATGACCACAAATCGCCCATGCCGCCGTATGGTCTCGATGAACGACGCGGCGGACGGGTCAACGATCACGGCTTGGATGTAGTAGCCTTTCACAAGCCGCTCCAACTCACTGTAATGTTCCTCGTCCGTGCGCTGCACCTTGGTCTTGGTGCTGTCGTAATAGCTCTCCTTGATGCGGATAGCCTTGCCATTGTTGACCACCCAAAGCCCCATGCTGCAAGGGTTGTGTGTTCCGTAGTCGATGGAGACGAAAAAACGTCCTTCCAGACCCGCAATGGAATCCTTGAATAAGTATGTGTCCTCATTTGCCGCGAAGAATGGATAAACAAGGCCCTCTGCGTCAACCCATTCGCCCAGAATGTACCGGCGGTAGAACACGCCGGAAAAGGCCTGCTCATACCGCTGGATGGTCTCAGGTGACAAGCCCGGATTGTCCGTTAGAACGAAATGCAGGTGCAGCGCATTGCGCTCCTCTGCGTGAAGAATCCACTCCTGGTTAAACCAGTGCTGTGTTCCCGCCGGGTTGCAGGAAAACCAGATTTTCGAATCTGTGACGGAACAACGGGTGATTGCCTGCTCCACGAACGACCGCGGCTGCAAAACCACCTCATCAATCAGGCATCCCGCCAGAGTGCGGCCCTGAATCAGCATATAGCTGCTTTCATCTTTTCCGCCGAACACCTCAAAGATGTTGGTCACGCCGCCCTTTGTGATGGTCAGAATCTTTCCACTGCGGCTCCACTTGATCTGATAGCTCTGCTGCGCATACCGCATGGAAATATAAGGCTCAATGACGTTCTTGATGGCACTATCTACGGTTTTTCCGCAGATTCCGAAACGCTGAGCGTTGAATCGCTCCATCGCATCATCGACGAAACCCACCATCATGAGGGAGGTCTTGCCGGAACGAACCGCACCGTCACAGATGAGATAGCTGTAGGATGTCCGCCGGAACCGCAGAATCTCAAGTTGTTTCTGACCCAGTGGCATTTTCTCCTCCATCGCTTATCTCGAACAGTGCCTTGCTCAACTCGTCCGCCGGGGTGTCGCCCTGTGCAAAGGCTTCTTCCTGCGTCCATTCTTCCCACTTCTCCACGGCTTTCATGTCGCCGGATGCAGCGGACATATACACGCCCATGACGATCATGGCGTTGTTGGTGATTTCTTCGTCCTTTTCCCCGCCCATGACTTCGAGGATCTGTTTCTTGTTTTTTTTGTTGGTAATGGGAGCGGCGGCAATTCGCTTGGCGATGCTGGAAAGGCTTGGGGCACGTCTTGCGACTCCGCTTGCGATGCCGCCTTTTTTGCCGTTTGCCACCGCTTCGTCACCGCTTCGGAACTGCCCGGCGCGCCGCTCCTCATCGGTCAGAACGTGCCGCGCCACTCAGTCCGCCCCCTCTCAGAACTCCAAATCCCGTGTGCCGGGCTTCGAATACCGCTTCGCTCTGCCTGTTCGGCGATTGTACCACCTGGTATCCCGGCGGTTTGCGACGTACAGCTTGCGCCTGTCTTTGGCTCTGCTTTTTGCCCCGCCGCCGTTCCATCCGGTGCTTGCGCTAAGTTCAGACATAAGTTACTTGCCCCCCTTTACCTGATTCTCCATGTTTTTGAATTTTTTCTCGCGCGGTAATATGTTTTCCCTCCGAACGTTACTTCTAACGCGCCGCTGTCCATTGCAGATCCAAGCGCAGCGGAAAGGGATTTTGTTTCTGCCGCTTTTTTATTTGCGGCAGACTTTTTTTGCACGTCTCGCATGAAAGAATTGACATTTTGCCTTTTTTGTGCGGTACTATCTGCTGCCTTTTGTACTTGCTTTTGATTGAACCTTGCAACACCGGATACATAAGGATTTGCAACTTTTGTTTGCGACTTTAACTGTTCCGTGGTAAGGCGGTGCAGTTTATCAACGGCATCAGTCTTTTCTTTTTCGGTAAGATTTGACTGCTTTATTTTCTTTATGTTTGCATCGTATTCTCTCTTTGTCGCACTTCCTGCGTCAAACAAAGAAAAATCGTCCGCCCTTCTTATCAACTCGCTATCAAGGCTTTTCCAGCCGTCTCCATACTGTTCTCTTCTCCCTTTTGCGCCACCACCAGAGCCGCCGCCCCAGCCGGATGCTCCTGAGCCTCTAGCCATCCGTCATGCCCTCCTCTACGGCTTCAAAAGCCTTTTTGCCGGTGTTGTTGGTGTTGTTCTCAAAAATCGTCTTGCCGCTGTATCCGCGCAGGATGCAGAACTTTTTCATGATTCCGTTCAGCCGCGTCTTGATCTTGCGAAACAGCTTGTCATCGTGAAACAACATGATCTGCTCCACGTTGTTGGAACTGGACAGGTTTGCGCTGCCCATGATGATCAGATTGCCCTTGTCGCTCTCGATCAGGCAAATCTTGCAATGCGATGCCAGCACCGCCACGTTGATATGCTGCCCGGTAAACTGGGAGATCATATAGGGCACAAGTTTTGCCCGCTCCATTGCCACAAAGTAATTGGACACGATCAAGTTCAGTTGTTCACAGCCCAGATACCCGGCAATGTTGACGATGCTGTCTATGTTCTCCCGGCTCATGCCCAGTGTGGTGATGTAGACCCGGTGCGGCAACAGCTCCTTCTTATAGCACAGTGCCTCGATGAAGTCTCCAAAAATAAAGCGCCCACTCAGGAGCGCAAAATAATCCTTGTCGTAGTCCACCGCGTCCGCTGCCGCTTCTGCGTTGTCCCATGTGACCGGGGAAAGGTTCAGCTTTGCAGCTCGGATAAACTCTTTCTCGGCCTTTTCCTCATCGCCGCCCCAGTCGCCCAGTGCATCAAGGTTCAGGTCGAGGGAAGAAAAGTCCATTGCTTTCTTTTTTCGCGCCATCTGCTCACCTCCCTGTAAAACAAAAGCCGCCCGAAAAATCGAACGGTTAAAATATCGAATGTGCCGCTTGCAGGAATCGAACCCGCTACCCCCGGATTAAAAGTCCGGTGCTCTGCCAGACTGAGTTAAAGCGGCATAAGAAAAACCAGCTTTGCTACATGGAGCTCATCATGCAAAAAGCTGGTTTTTAATCGTATTGTATCAGCAGCGGTTAATCCGCACGGATAGCAGGCCGTGCTCCTTGGATACAGCCACGGCCTCCGATCTCTGACCGAGGCTCGCGTTTTGTGTGGTCTGCACGGAAACCGAAACGCCGCGCATAGCGCACAAAGTGGCTTTCTTTGTTGCTGATCGGTAAGGCCGAGAGGATAAGGTCGGCGCCGAGACGTGTCAAAAACTTTGCCATGTCGCAAATCAGTTCTTTCAAGCGCTCAAACATTTGTATGCCTCCTCTCCAAAAGTGTCCACAGTGGACACTCTAAAATCACGCTAGCCGCCAGCTGGATTTGAACCAGCACCCACGGAATGGATGTGCGCAGTGGTTGGCTGCGCAGTGATGTTTTCGTGGTGTCACCATCGTTGTCCCGCCTTAAATGGGCGGCGCTCTCCCAATTGAGCTATGGCGGCATATAATAAGCAGCTTTGCCTGTCGTACACAAAGCCGCTGCATCCGGAACTTTCGCGGCCAGATGCCCCGCTATCTGCGCAGCCCCCTCACAGGGTACGCAGCTGGCATTCCCGGCAGGGCTCAAACCTGCAGCCTGCGGTTTTGGAGACCGCTGTTCCATCACTTGAACTACGGGAATATAAAAAGCCGCCCTTGGAATCGAACCAGCCGTGTCTACACACGCACCGCGCTCCAAACTGCGCTCAGGCGGCCATATACAACAGCCCTGGTTCTCCGCCAGGGCTGTTGTTTGACGCACATCCCGTCGGGAAGTCTACCCACACCTTCAGGGATTCAAAGCTTTCTCTCGTAGCACGGGAGGTTAAGCGTGCAGCTTTGTGGGGGATGAGTCCATGCGCCATCTGGTGCGAAACCGTGGATTCGAACCACGTGGAGAGGGAGGCGATCACCCTGCCTCATTCGCCCAGAACTGCCGTTCTGAACGGAGCCGTGCCGAAATCTCGCATAGAAGCAGCCCGCGAAACGTTGGTGATCTGTGCCTACGGACAGCACAGGGCCGGAACGTTCGGGGGCTGCATTGCATCGGTGGGCCTTTTCGGCTCTGCCGATACTACTACGATACCACCGATTCCGCTCAAGTGTCGATGATGTCCACTGTCGAAAAGTGTCACGAATTATTGTGCAAAACTGTCAAAATCGCAGAACGGTGTATCCTTCCATATCTCTGCCAGCTGACGAAAGCCCTCCGAAATGGCTGTGGAGACCGTCCGCGCGTTTGAATAACCGACCTCTCCGGCGGCGGCGGCCCTGGTCTTTCCCTCCACATAGCAGAGCGTGATACACCGACTGCGCTTGATGGACGCAGGGTCCGCGTTGAGGAGATAAGCGAAGTCGATGGCTTCTTTCTGCATCTCGGCGTACTGGCATTTCATCTCGTGCAGATGCTTTTCGGCGTCCATCGCGGCATCGGTATTGTTTCCGACCTTATCGCTGACGCCAGAGCGCCCGGACGCACCGGATACTCTGGAAGTAGTCGTTGTAGCTGCGTTCTTGAGGTCTGCGATGCGCTCCTGCTGCCGGCATATCAGTGCCCGCATTTTCGGCAGGCGTTCAAACCACGCCCGCAGCTGCTGCACATTGCTGGCTTCGCCCGGCTGGGATGCATCACTTTCAGGTGTCCATTTACGGATCATATCTGCCCTCCTTACAGTTTGTTGATGTTAGTGACACTCTGTCCACGAGTGCGGGAATATTCGTGCCACATTTGGCCGCTGATTTTGTAAGCATCCATCTCTTTTTCCGCTTCCAATACCAGTTTCATGTACTCTTTTTCGCCGAGACGCTCTTTGACAAGATCCAGGAAGATAACAGCTTCAGCGTACTTAATCTGCTGATCTGCCGCTTTTCGGATAGCTTTCAGCTCACCGAGCTGTTCTTTTTTTTCGGCAAGGGCCTTTTTGGTTCGCAACCACCAATCCGTTCTGCGCTTCTGCTCAGGAAAGGGCAGGAGCTTATGTTGAGCAAGCTGACGATTGAGGTCTGCAATCTCATGGCCAAGTAGTTCGATGTTCCGGTCATAATAGCCGTTATCGTAGCCGAATTCATGCCCGCATTTGGGGCATCTGAGCTGTTTCAATGGTCATCCCTCCATTTCTATTTCATTTCCCCATGCATCCCAGCCGGGCGCACGTTGCCGGGCAAAAAGTTCAATGCGTGGCACATCCCCCAGCAATTCCATAATGCGTCTCCGTGTTTCTTCTGGTTTTACGCTGTGCGCTTGGATAGGTGCCTCAATAACCTGCTGTACAGAGTGGCTTTTTATCTGTTTTTTTGCACAAAAACCATGCGACACGCCCAACAGACAAATTTCTGCGTTTGCACGTGTGTACGCACCCATACCAACAAAATTTTTTCCGCATTTGTATTTTTTCACCCAAACAAAAGCAGCGGTTTTGTAAGTGAACCCCCAAGCATCCATAACTCGAAGTGCAGCCGGGAGTGTGGGAAACGTTGCCCACATGAATAATAGGCATCCACACCCCGCAAGCTGTTGGACAGGCAGAGCGCAAATATCATCGGTGGTCATAGTTTTGTAATGCTGGGCTACGTACCCTTGTTTTTTACCAGCCGCTCCTTTTTGCAGATAGTTCCACGGTGGATCTGCGTATATGACGGAGTACTTTTTGTTTGGCAAGTCCATATCATCACTCCATTTCATCAATCCAGATCTCCGCTCTTGGGTTTTGCTTGTCGTAATCCACCCGGCTTCCATCGTGAGCGGCAACGATGCGGCTGTTGTCGTCTTCCAGCACACCGGCTGTCACCAGTATGTCGCAGGTGGCCTCGATCAGGTTTGCAAGGTCAACCTTGCGCCGGGTAGCCATATAGTACACGCACCGCACATTCACGCGGGCAGAGACGGGGTTGTGCGGCGTTCTGATTTGCCACAAGCAGCTTTCCTGATACGCTTCAAACGCGGCGCTGGGTGCCACGAATGGCCGCCCTGAGCCGCTGCGCAGGATGCGGGCGGAATTCTTCTTGGTGCGGGGTTCACCGTATAGGGTCAAATTCATCTGTCCGCTCCTCCCGTCCCTGCATGGAATAGACTCGTTTGCCTCATGTACTCTGCAAATCGCTCTTCTTCTGCCGAAAAATAGAACGGATCAATTTCAAAGCCGGTGAAATCGAGTCCTGCTTCGTATGCTGCAATCCGGCTGCTTCCGCTGCCAAGATGTGTGTCCAGAATTTTCTGTCCTGGCTTTGCATAACGCTGGAAAGTCCAGTCATACAGGGCCACCGGCTTTTGGGTCGGGTGGATACGTACTTCGTTCCGGCGCTTGTCTCCCTGCATGATATAGCCTTCTGTGATGCTTTTGCCCTGCATCATGCCGTTCCACATGTACCGGAACAGACGCACGCTGTCAAACAGATTCGTTGCCGCAAGCTCACAGTCGGAGAAGCTGGTGTTCTGGTTGCATTTGTCCCACACGATCCGACCGGGTGCGAACTCATAGGTAAAGTAATTGCAGCCCCAGACGATATAGTGTTTGGCTACCCGACGCAGTTCATCAAAGTAGGACCTCTCCGGTATTTTCCATGCTGGAGAAATCAAATAATCGTGGCGACGCACACCGGTTCTGCTCACCTTGGAGCCATAGTAGCCCCGGCGTTCCGGGCCGCTGTAATATGGCGGATCAACTACGGCAAGGTCGAAAAAGCCGTCTGGGAATTGTGCCATGCCCGCCATGCAGTCCATGCAGTAGCAGTTTCCATTTTTCATCTGTCCGCCCCTCCGTTCAGCCCGAAGAACCGCTTCTTGCCCCGCTCACGGTGCTCGTCCTCGTATGTACGATGGTAGCAGCTCATGGTGTGGGTCATATCGTAGGTGTAGGCCAGCTCGGCCTTGTGCAGCTGCTGCCATGCCTTGAACCGCTCGCAGTGGTCGTGGCAGCCGGGCTTCCGGTCCGGGCAGCCCTTGCAGGTCGAGTTGGTCATCGGACCGCCTCCGTCCGAACCGGCTCGAACTCGTCGAACTCCGGGTAATGGCTTTGCGCGAGCTGCATTGCGATGTAACCGGCCTCGCCGGGGCTGCTGGCATCTACCCGCCAGCAATGGAGGTCTGTACCGCCTGCGTTGCGGCACTCGACCATGACGTTGTATTTAGGCATTGTGAACCTCTCCTTTCTTTTTGCTCAGAGGGCGGCGGGCCGCAGCATTCTTGAGGAAGTCGTTCGGATGCGCTGCAGCCTCTTCTGGGGACCGGGACGCCATGAACGGCTTGCTTCGCGGAGCGCTGGCCTTCTGGGCGCTCTCCTTGTCTCTGGACATCCAGCCGGATGCAGCAGCCTTCCAGCTCTTCATGGGGTTCTTGCCGACCTTCCAGCCGTTGGACTCGTAGAAGTCCCGGAAACGCTCCGCCTGTGCAGCCGTACCGCCTTTCTCTGCAAAATACGCCTCGATCTCTTCCAGCCCCGGCGGAGAAAACCGTTTCGATGCTCTGGGGGATGGAGACGCGGAAGCGTCTATCTCTATAGACTCTATAGAGTCTGTGTACTTTGTACTTTGTACTTTGTACTTTGTACTTTGGTTTTTATGGGTTTCGTTGGGTTCCCCATGGGTTTCCGTGGGTTCCCCATGGGTTTCCGTGGGTTTTTCAGAAAACCCATCGGTTTCTTTCGCTTTTCTGGGCCTCCCGCCTTTTCTCCCATTCTGACGATTCGCCTCAATCGTGCGTTGATACGTCTTTATGTTCTCGTTCATAAAGGCCCGCAGAGACTCGAATGCCATCTGCTCCATTGGTTCCAGACCTTCCGGTTCTTCGCCGTGCTCCACATACTGCCGCATCTTGGTCAGGGTGTTTTTGTACTGTTCCGGCGGCAGGATATCCAAAATCACGAACTTGTCGAATGGGATCATCAGCGCTTTGGGCCTGATTTCGTCTTCCATGTTTCACCTCCTTCCGAGCGCCCGTATCGCCAGATAGCACAGCGTTCCGGGTCAGAACGGCAGGTCGCCGTCGTCTGTGACGTCGATGAAATCGTCTGCATCGCCCTGCGCGTACTGCTGGCCCTGCGGGGCATTCTGCGCGGCCTTTGCTTCGTTGGTGTAGTTTTTCGTCTGCTGGTCGAAATCGCGCACAGCGGGCTTCTCTTCCGCCTTGGAGCCTGCGAAGCTGATATGGTTAGCCAGAACCTCCACCGCAGTGCGGTTGCTGCCCTGCTTGTCCTGATACTGCCGGGTCTGCAAGCTGCCCTCGATGGCGATCATGCTGCCCTTCTGGAAATGCTTGCTGACGAGCTCCGCCGTCTGCCGCCAGGCGACGACGTCAATGAAATCGGCCTGCTGCTCCTGGCCCTTCGGGGTATAGCTGCGGTCGCAGGCAATGCGAAAACTGCACACGCTGGTTCCCTGCTGGGTGGTCTTGAGTTCCGGGTCGTGGACCAGACGGCCCATAATTGCAACGATGTTAAGCATGCGTCAATCCTCCATCTTCCGGCTGCTTTTTAGCGCAGGTCCAGCACAGGACCCGGCCATAGGTTTTCTGGGTGTATTTGGCCACTTCTTCGGCCGTTTTTGCAATGGTTCCGTCCTTGCGTTTGACCGGGCCGACGGACTTTCCGCAGCAGGCGCAGACCGGCGGTTTTGATGCAGGCTGTTTTTGCTGAAGCATAGGCTGGTCGTACTTGGTCCTGTCCTTGCTCCAATAGACGTCCGCACCAATGCCAAGGGCCTTACAGGCCACACTTTGCGCGTCCGTATAGGCTTTCTTGTAAGCTTCGTCATCGGTACGTTGACCGCTTTTTTCCGTGGCGATCAGCATAGAACCACCAACACCGGGGATGGGAGCGCTCCACTCTGCGCCGTCATCTTGCTTGATGTACAGATTCGTGAAACAGTGCACCATAACTTCACCATTGACGCCCTGCTTCTCTTCAAAGACCGGTGGGTCGAATCGCCAGCCAATGCCAGCGGGTCCGAACAGCTCGGTCATCTTCTTCACACGCCACATGGGGCTGATATCGGTCATACCGTTCAGTCGGCCGCCGGTGATAGGCTTCTGGGCTTCTTTTGGAACCTCGCGTGCACTGTTATAGATGCTCATTTTATCCATGATTGTATGCCACCTCCGCGCATCCGTGTGTCCTGCATATATCCTCCAGAACGTCGTGCTGCGTACCGTATGCAGACTCGGTGCCAAGCGCAAGCCCGAACGCAAACCCAAACTGTTCCGACTGCGCCAGCAAAACTTCCAGTGCCCACAGCGCCTTGCCCAGAGCGGAAGCAGCCTCCTTGCAGGCATTTACGCGGTTGATTGGCAGCGTCCCAAGATACTCGCTGTCCGGGTGAAGCTTCGTCCATGCCATGTCCCCTGCGACGGCCTTCTGGACCTTGCCGCAGGTGCTGGACACTTCGCCCAATGCTGCAAGCGCTTCCAGCGTAAGGCCCATCTGCCATTCCGGCACATTGGCAGCGTAGTTCAGGCAAATCTGCTTTCTTTCATCGCACTGCATAAATATTCACCACCTCTGATAGACCACTTTGTCGTCGTTGTCGCGGACAATATACGTATTGCGCGGATACCCCTGTGCATGTTCTTGATCGGACATTTTATCCGCCTCCCGGATCAGTTCTCCGACGGTCTGCGCAAAGCGCTGCTCAAGAAATTTGGGCGGATTCTTGAGCCCGTCATAAATTTTCATGCTTGCCATGTACTTGTCAAAACCTCCAAAGTATGTTATTCTTCGGGGTGATGGGAATTGTCAAAACCATCACCTCTGGGGCTCGTCGGTGTTGCTGCACCGGCGGGCTCTTTTTTCATGCTCCCCTCCGGTTCTGCCGGTAGTCCGGTTCATGGGTGCGGGCGTGGGTGCGGTCGATGCGGCCATAGGGGCTGTTCTGCTTGTATTGCTGGTTCTCGCGGTGCAGCTCGTACAGGCTGAATGCAAGCCCTGCCGCCGTGCAAAGCACAGCCCACAGCACCAGCGGGGCGCGGGCAGCGGCGGCACCGTATGCGTAGCCGCCCCAGACCATCAGCAGCAGGGTGATGCCGGCTTCAACCAGATCCAGCGCTTTCATGCCCAGCAGAAAGCCGCACACCGCGAAACCTGCAAGGGTAATGGTGTTCAGTCGTTTCATAATCCGTGTACCTCCTCTAACTTGTAAAAATCTTTCAGCCACGCCACAAACCCGGCGCGGGAGATCAGCGGCGCGGCGGTCTTTGTGTCCACCGAGGGAACAGCCCATCCGGGAAACATCCCCGCTTGAATCATTGCCATAAGCGTTGGTTCGCTTATCGAGATCAAGTTCGAGCGCATCAGCTCGCAACAGTCGTGAATGCTCATTGTGGGACGCATGGAACATCATCCTCCCATTAAATAGGTCTTAGTAAACCATAATTTCTTCTGCCAGCTTGCGGTTGTAGCCGCAAAACACTGTATTGCCTGTGGTCTCGTTGCGCAGAGTGTAGCCCGCTCTGCTTTTCATAAAGCAGTACTTGTACTCATGCCCGCTTTGGCTTTTCTCGGTGTAGCAGAACGGCTTGTAACGGTCTGCCTGCGCAAGCGCCTTGCGAAAGCCGGTCAGTGTCATTTTGCACACCCCATCTCAAACAGGCTGGTCTGCCCATTGGTCTGCTGGATCAGCATCACGGTGTTGGTGCTGGGCTTCCAGCGCTGAATGTACTCCACAGCCTCGTCAAAGCGCTTGCGGGGGATGTTGCCCACGCTGTTGACCCTGAACCAGTCCTGCACATCGTGGTTGCACTCGCTGTACACCTTGCTGCGCACATGGTTGTCGATGTAGGCTGGGGCTTTTTCATCGCCCAGGGCGCAGATCACCGACCGGCTGATGCTCTTGCGCAGTACGCGCTGCTGGTTGTAGTCCACCGTCATGGTGTTCTCCAGCGCCGTGAGCCGCTGCTCCTGTTTCTGGGTGCGGTCGTCCAACAGGAACAGCGCCTGCATCTCCTTGCTGAGTTTGGGCATCTGCGGAGCGCTCAGCTTCTTCTCCATCTCGTTGAACGCCTGGATGTACTTCAGCTTCCACTCCAGCGCCGCCTTGCCGGTAAAGCCCATCACAAGCAGGCTGAAACCGTCTCGGTTCATCAGGTACATGGGGTACTGCTTGCCCCTGTTCTCAAACGTGGTCTCGTAGAACATGGATTTGGCGGCCGAATTTTCGGCCACCAGATTCTTTACTGCATCCAAAACGTGCTTGTGCTCCTTGCCGAAACTCTCGGCGATCTGGCGGCTGGATGCTACCGGCTCACCGTTCTGGGTGGATAAGATAATGTCAGTCATGTAGACTCCTTTCTTGTGGCTCTTCCTCTGGCCTGTTATAATGGGCGGGGAAGGGAGGTGAAAATGATGGGTAGTGTAGATCCTGCGGAACTTGTGCGCCAAACTCGGATGGCGCAAGGATTGTACGACGAGGGACGCGCGGAAGAAGCAACGCTCAATGCTCTGCATAAGTCCGGGTCGCTCCGCGCTGCGGATGAAACGGAACAATTGCGAAAAGCCTTTGAGGAAAGCGAGAGAAGAAGAGAAGACGAAAAACGTGAGCAGGCGAAGGAAAATCGTGTAAATCGCTGGCTTACAGTTGCTTCCCTTCTGATTTCGTTCGTTTCGATGGTCGCTGCAATTCTCGCACTTGTCAGGTGAATTTCCTCACGAGATAGATGACTTGGCAAATGAGTGTTACCAGTTGAAACCCGATTGTCGCAATTATAATCTTGGTGGTGGTTCGATTATATTTGCGTTCGCGTCCTCTTCTTTCGTCGTCTCGCCGAGCTGCTTCTTCGATCTCCTTGCGAAATTCCCGAAGCTGGTACTCCAGCTCCTCCCGGCCTTCCTCTTCCACAGGATCGCCGGGGTTTTTATTTTGTATCATTGGCATCCCCCCTTGTATGCGGGCAAATCAATAATGAGATCGCCGTCAACGTCGAATGTGATAGTTACGGACGCATAAGGCTTTGCATCAGCCGAAATTTCAAAGGACTTGATGCGTCCGAATTTGCCGCCGTTGATAGTGGCGTTGCCGTCAGCGTCCATCTTGAAGTTGTTGACAATAGGCTCGTACTTGGACATTGCATTTTCCTCCTTACGCCACGCCGTCATGATCGGCGCTGCTCTTGTTGTTCTGCCGGATCGCTGCCATCCCCATCCCCATCCAGAGCAGGGAAAGCTTGTCCTGCGGTTCGAGATCGTCAAACAGAACGTTGATGAGCGAATCCGCAGCCTTTGCGCTGTCGATCGGGATATCGTACCGCTCTGCCGCCAGCTCGGTGTTGCTCTTCTTGGTCTTTGCCATGGTATCAGCTCCTTTCTTGCTTGGTTCACAATGACTTGCTAACCTTGTGAGATAAGTATAGCACACGTGGTTAGCAAATGCAAGCGTTTTTCTTCAATTATTTTGAAAAACAAGTTGACATAGTTAGAAAAATGCGCTATAATATAGGCGTAAGGAGGGCGAGTCATGAACGATCGTATCGCACTTGTCCGAAAAGCTACCGGCCTTACGCAAGAGAAGTTTGGTGAGCGGCTAGGCTTGTCTCGAAATTTTATGTGGATGATCGAAAATGGAACGCGAATTCCGAGTGATCGGACGATAGGCGACATTTGCCGAGAGTTCAACGTGAACGAGACGTGGCTGCGAACCGGCGAGGGCGAAATGTTCATCCAGATCCCGGAATCCGAAAAAATCGCCGCATTCCTTGCCGACATTACGGCAACGGAATGCGACGACTTCAAAAGAAGATTCATCGAGATGCTGGCGGATCTGAAGCCTGAAGAATGGAAACTTCTCGAACGGATGGCCGAGCGGCTGCAAAAAAAAGAGGGAAACCCGTAAGGGTTCCCCTTCTTTTGCTACCCGCGATTATCGTATCAGCTTGCTGGCGTAGACCCAGACAAGACGGAGCTTTCGGAAGTCTGCCTGTTCCAGCAGCTTTACAATCGCTTCAATGTAGCTTTTTCGATTTTCCGGTGTGTCGTTCATCTTGTCCTCCTATGTATATTGCTAGTTGTTATCTTTGGTTCGTTGTTGTGTTTGACTACATTATACAACTAATTGTGGTTTTGTGCAATATGAATTGATAAAATTATGTTGTGAGGTGCTATCATGTCCCTTTTTGGTAAAAAGGAAAAGGAAGAGATTGCTCGACTTGAAGAAGAAATCGAGCAGCTGAAAAAAGACAAAGAAGAGCTTGCGGCTAAAATTCCTGATGAAGTACATACATTAGAAGATGTTAAAAAAGATCTTGCTGAAACTCAGTCTCTTTTAGAAGGTTGGAATGAAAAGCGCGCTTCAGTACGAGAAGAAACCGAAAAAGCAGAAGCGGAGCTTAAAGACTTGAAAGCCCAAATCATTGATAAAGGAGAAGCGCTCGAAATACAGAGTTTCGGCTTATATAATCCGCGTTATTCTTTTATGAGAGCCGACGAATACCGTTCAAGGCTGCTTGAAATTCGTGCAAAACAAAAAGCGATGATTACGGAAAAAACAGCGGTATCTGGAAGCTCTGGATGGACAGTGAATGATAGTGAAGCAAAGGGTCGCAAGATGATTGCGGATATGAAAAAACTTTTGCTTCGTGCATTCAATGCAGAGTGTGACGATGTTGTTGAACATGTAACATATAGTAATATTGATCGCTCCGAGAAAAGAATAACGGCTTCGAGAGATGCCATTTCTAAACTTGGAACGATTATGCACATAGAAATTACACCTGAATATTACAAACTGAAAATCGAAGAGTTGTACCTCGCTTTTGAGTACGCTCAGAAAAAGCAGGAAGAGAAAGAAGCACAGCGCGAAGCTCGTGAGGAGATGCGTGAAGCTGCAAAGCTGGCCCGCGAGATCGAAGAGGAGCGCAAAAAGCTCGAAAAAGAACAGTCTCATTATAAGAACGCACTTAAAACCGTTACTGCGCAACTTGCAACCGCTTCAGATGAAGATAAAGCTTCTATCGAAGAAAAGAAGGCCCAGCTTGAAGCGCAGCTCAAAAAAATTGACAAGGAGTTTGCCGATGTCGATTATAGAGAAGCCAATCAGAAGGCTGGTTATGTATATGTCATATCCAACATCGGCGCATTTGGTGAGAATGTCTATAAAATCGGCATGACACGCCGTCTTGACCCTCAAGATCGTGTGGATGAGCTTGGAGATGCTTCGGTGCCGTTCAATTTCGATGTTCATGCTATGATTTTCTCGAATGATGCTCCAAAGCTAGAAGCTGCCTTGCACAGTGCATTCGCAGACCGCAAACTCAACTTTGTAAATCAGCGCCGTGAATTTTTCCGTGTTTCATTGGACGAAATCAAGAAGGTCGTCAAGGAAAATTACGATAAATCTGTTGAGTTCGTTGAATTTGCCCCCGCTGAGCAGTATCGTGAATCTCTTCTGTTACAGCAACAGGCACAGGAGAAAGAGCACACCTCTGAGGATTAAGGTTCCGGCTGTTGCATTTTCTGCAACAGCTCCCCTGCCAGCTCCCCGCCGGGAGCATCG
>OGLI01000540.1_pt1 | contig 32451 bp, 30 predicted proteins | sample 1572661 | NCBI WGS metagenome assembly OGLI01 (sample SAMEA2581901, study PRJEB24529) | metagenome | biome: Human gut stool | place: China | collected 2011 | reverse complement strand
GCTGCCGCAAAGTCTTTTGTAGGCCATTACAATTATTATGTTCTCACAAGGGAATTATACGATCAGGTCAAGGAAGAGATACCGGACTGGATTGGTGTCTATATCGGAGATTGCTGTGCTAAGAAAGCAAAGAAACAGGATTTATCCGGCAGAGAGTATAAAATGCGCCGTTCGGTAAATGGACGCAGTACAGAGGTATCTACTCCATGGGTGGATATGCTCAAAGAGAGTATGATCCGTTCACTGTATCGGGATTCTGATAAGCTGATACAGACAGAGGATGAACAGTATATAAGCCGTATCAGAAGCCAGATTGATAAGGCAAGGACTGAAAGGGACAGAGAATCCAAGAAGTACCTCAGATTATGGAAAGCCGTAAGGAAAGAATTTGGCGATGAAAAGGCATGGGAACTCATAGAAAAGGCAGAGGAATAAAACCTCTGCCTTAAATCATTTTCTGCCATTTATGGCAATCACTACATCATCAACACCAGAATCGGAGTAGCAAGTCCCCTCATCGGAGAGCGTTGTTCCCGGCTGCAATTCCTGATTATCGTCCATGAAAGACAATTCACTGAAATTTACCATTTCCCCATCTTTAAGATAGACAACATCCATCCACACGAAATCTGCAGGAGATTCCCCATTATTCGTGACAGATGCAACAATACCTGTATCGGTCGTGTTGTAATCAATCGAAAGATCATCATATACCGGAGAGAAGTCCTTTTCCTCATTTACGGACATCGTATAATCGAAGCTGCTTATTTTATCCCATTCATCGAATGTGGTCCATATCCCGGCAGTCTGACCGGGAGCAAAGCAAACGATGGTTCCTTCCTGATAGTCATAATGCTGGCGACCATACTTGATATCACAGTTCTTAGCTCCTTTCAGAAAGAGTGCATAAAGGCCATAAGTCATTTGGATATGATTGACCGATTTGGTTGCTTTGGTAAGATCCACCACACTCACCAGAGGATGCAGGGTTTCCAATCCGTAGAGACTGTTATAGTGATCTACATTATCTAATTTTATAACTCTATCCATATTCATAAGTATTTGAACTGCAACAAAGATAGAAATTATTTCAATTGAGAAATCAGGTATCTGTAATTGGGGTTATCATATCCGTAATAAGGGTACAAATTTCGGGATACAGCTTCAAAACAAAGACAACATTCGCATATCATCCAAAGCTTTCGGCTGATATTTTATCTCACTGAATACTCCCGTAAAGCCGTCACCACGAGAACCGTGTGCCGCGAAACCTACTTTAATCTTCCCCTTCGTCTCAAGATTGAAATTCCTGACCATCAACCAGTTTTTATTATCAGAGGAGTAGAAGAATGAATATTCCGACCCCCTCTTCACTACTGCCATATATGCGTAATCGCCTGCCGGCATGGAGTTGCAGTCATCAGAGAAAGTACGGGTGACAACGGAAACAATTGTCGGCTGAAGATGAACCGAGTTCTCATAACAGAATTTCGCCCAGACATCATCATTCTGATAAATAACAAGGGCAGCTACATCATAAACCGACTTCAATTTGCCGGTAACCCGTGCACTCATTGTAAAATCGGCTTCCGGCTCAAACAGAATAAGTGGAGCGTTCGCAACCTTCGATTTCCCGGAAGGGCTGTTGAAAAGATTCGTCTTTCCTGCCGCAGTTATGCTGATCCGGTCTTTTTCTATTTCATAATCAACAGGGCGGTTGTGAATAATCAGATTGTGCGGAATAGTGGAAATACGCTTATTAATATCTGTCATCTGAAAGGATTTAGACGTGTTATGCCAGGAAAGAAGAAAAGGAATAGAGCTCAACTTGAACTGATTCTGCGCCGATGCAGGAATAGCTAACAGGAAAAATAAAACAAGATAGCTAAGTTTTTTCATAAATGTATTGTATTAGTTTCGGACAAAAATAGACACATCCATCGGCTTTCTTCGTAAGAGTATACTAATTAAACGGAAAAGAAACTAAAACATCATTGACGATGCCTATTGGCGAACAGCAGGAACAGGTTATTCTTTATTCTCATAAACATTGCTGAACTTGTGCCTGTTTTGGTGAAGATTAATTTTAGTACCGTTATGGAAGATAAAGAAAAGAAAAATGCAGTGTCAGCAGGTGATAACTTGACTGACTACATGGAGACGGTAATTGCCGACCTGGAAAAAGAAGGGAAATTTCCGGCAGCACATGTTTACCGGAGCGTACTGCACTCTTTTACCCGTTTTTGGAATGCCTCTGCACCGATGCGAGATGATCCGACATCAATGTCGAACGTCCTTGCACCGATACGGGATGTCTTTACACCGGAGCGACTGAAGGAGTATGAGACATGGCTAACGGAATGTGAATGCAGTCCGAACACTATTTCCACTTACATGCGCACGCTTCAGGCAGTTTATAACCGTTGGATGCCACCCGGCATGGTAAACCACAATCCGATATTGTTCAAGGAATTGTATACCAAAGTAGAGTCGCGCACCAAGCGGGCACTAACAGCGGGGCAGATGCGACAGTTAGAAACTACAGAATTCTGTGCGTTGTCGCTACCGCAACAGCGTGTACTTGCTTGCTTCATGCTGATGTTCATGCTTCGCGGTATGCCTTTCATCGACCTGGCACATTTGCGGAAACAGAACTTGCAAGGCAGGCGTATCGTCTACCGGCGTCACAAGACAGGTAAATTGATGGTGGTGGACGTGCCGCCGGACGCATTCCGGTTGCTACAGAAGTACAGAAACAGGGCTGAATCGGAGTATTTGTTCCCGATACTGAATGAGGCATCTCCGGGTAAAGAACGATATCATCTTTATCAGGATACACTGCGCCGCTTCAACCGGGAACTGGCACGGTTGATGAAGAAACTTCTGCCCGGTGTTTCCGTGAGTTCGTATACCGCTCGCCATACGTGGGCGACGCTGGCTTATCATAGCGGAACACCTCTTGGACTTATCAGCCAGTCGTTGGGACATTCGTCCATACGGGTGACGATGGGTTATCTGAAGCCCTTTGATGCGGAGGTAATAGACAAAGTAAACAGACAAGTGATTGCCTTAGTGAAAGGAAGTAAAAAGAAGAAAGTAGATAGCATCAATATGCTGTACGGCACTTTATTAAGGTGATATTACTTGCATAGTAACGGCAAAAGTCACATACAAAGATGCATACTTTTTGACAAAAAAGCAAACAAATGCTAATAAAAAAGCTATTTAATCTTATATTTTACTATCTGGACTCCTCTTTACTATCCTAATAGATATACGAAATATAATTCCGCCTTCAATCCCTGAAAACGGATGCACTATTTGTGCGCCTTATTACCAAGACAACTTCTATTTATATGCTCATTCCTGGGTTGGGTGCCGTCCAAAAACGCTTTTTCAACCTACACCGCTATAGTTGCCTGCCGTTACTATGCAAGTAACCCCACACAATCACATTAATTATACAGCTTATGAAGAATCCAGAACTACACATCAAGAAAGGAGACCATGTATGGGTACAGATATACAATGGGCGGGATTATTCCTTTCATCCGCGCCTTGCGGAAGTAATTGCTACCTTGCATCTGCGCATCTCCTGTGAAGTAGTTCCTTATGTGGCACTGCGTTATCTGGACAACCGTAGCTGTGCATGCGTCCCTTATGAACAAATCAGTGGAATATGCGAAAAATCCCCCTAATCATCAACTGAAATACTTTCAACAAACAATAATTAAATAAATCCTGACAGTCAAGATGAACCGTAGAAGCCTCTAAAGAGTGTCATTGACACTTAGCACAAGTATGCCCGACACTTAGCACAAGTGTCCGTGATACTTAGCACAAGTATCGATGACACTTCTTATAAGTCTCCCACCTCCTTCAGAATGGTCTACAGGGCATGTTTTACTTAAAAACCATAACGTATGGCATTTTTCAAACCTATTTACAAAAAGATGTCCAAGAAGTGGCATCCCCAGGCCGTGAGCGTGGGTAAACCTATCGAAATGGACGAGCTTTGCAAGCAAATCGCCCTCATCTCCACCGTGAGCAGCGCCGACAGCAAGGCCACGCTCGAAGCCCTCGGCCTGGTGCTGGGGAGCAGTATGAACACCGGTCGCACCGTCCACGTGGAAGGTCTGGGCACTTTCTACTACACCTGCGTCTCCAACGGCAAGGGCGTGGACAGCGCCGAGAAGGTGAACGCCAACCAAATCTCCGGTACCCGCGTCCGCTTCATCCCCGAGTCGCGCCGCCAAGGCAGTGCCGTCACCCGCGCCCTCATCGGCGAGAACGTGACATGGACCAACGTCAGCTCCATCAGTGGTCTTGACGGCACCGGTTCCGGTAAACCGAGCGGCGGAGACGGTGGCTTAGAAGAAGACCCGTTGGGATAAGAAGACAACGCACCGCACCTTTATTCAAAAAAAGCGCCCCGCTGCATCATCATCGTGCAGCGGGGCGCTTTGCATTTGCGAGAAACTGTATTTGGGGTTATGAAATCCGTAATTTATCTACAAAGGAAATGTTACGTTTCCCCGACCTTTGCAGTACAAAAAAAGAAATATATGAAGAATAAATTCAAACTCAATTCAAGTGCCCTACTTGTATTCATCCTCACAACCGGTGTATTCGGAATAATCAATACCGAAATGGGTGTGATTGGAATTTTGCCCCTGATAGCCGAGAACTTTCAAGTAACTGTTCCGGAAGCAGGTTGGACGGTCAGCATATTTGCACTGGTAGTAGCAATATCCGCTCCCATCACCCCTTTACTATTTTCGGGTATCAACCGGAAAAAGGTGATGATACTGGCACTGGGATTATTTACATTAAGTAATGTCATCTCCATGATGACCACTAATTTTACGGTGTTGCTGATATCCCGTGCACTCCCGGCATTCCTTCATCCGGTATATGTATCTATGGCTTTCACGGTAGCGGCAGCATCTGTCAGTAAGGAGAAGGCACCAAAGGCGGTAGCAAAAGTATTCATCGGCGTATCAGCAGGTATGGTGCTGGGAGTACCGGTGACAAGCTACATTGCAAGTGAAGTTTCATATTCAATGGGCATGTTATTCTTCACCGTTGTAAATACATTGGTACTGGTTGCAACTATCCTGTTTGTACCTTCCATGCCGGTCAAAGAGAAACTGTCCTACGGTACACAACTCAGTGTATTAAAAAAGAAAGTAGTCTGGTACTCCATTCTCACCATCACGCTGATTAACGGAGCCTTATTCGGATTCTTCAGCTATATGTCTGATTACTTGAAGACAATCACCGGGGTTTCGTACACCGTAATCAGTACAATGCTACTGATTTATGGACTGGCCAATATTATAGGAAATGTAATAGCCGGAAAGCAACTGGCGGTCAATCCGGTACGTAGTATGATAATGATTCCTTTGGCACTACTGACTTTTTATATAGGAGTATTCGCTTTGGGGGAATGGCTTATGGCAATGGCAGTTATCATTCTGATCCTGGGAATTCTGGCGGGATACGGACAGAACACCATGCAATACATGATAACGCATGCCGCTCCCGAAGCACCGGATTTTGCCAACGGACTGTATTTGTTATCTGCCAATCTCGGTACTACAGTAGGTGCAGCCGTCTGCGGATTATTTATCACCTTCTTCAATACGCGTTATTCCGTCATCGGATCTCTGGTATTCCTTGTTTTAAGCATTGTATTCGTCGTATTAAGAATACGTGCTACACAATCCGAAAGACAAATCAGAATGGAAATGGCTGCATAAGAAATAAGAAACGGTTTTAACTTTATAATATAAAATGATTATGACTAAGAAAGTATTGATTTTATCATCCAGCCCTCGTCGTGGCGGAAACTCCGATACCCTTTGCGACGAATTTATGCGAGGAGCAATTGAAAGTGGTAACGAAGCAGAAAAGGTTTTCCTGCGTGACAAGACAATCCATTATTGCACAGGGTGCAGCACATGTAGCCTGCACGGAAAACCTTGCCCGCAGAAAGACGATGCGGCAGAAATTATAGAGAAGATGATGGCAGCTAATGTAATAGTTATGGCTACACCCGTTTATTTCTACACGATGAGTGCACAGATGAAAACGTTGATAGACCGTTGCTGTGGCCTCTATACGGAAATGAAGAATAAGGAATTTTATTTCATTGTCACCGCTGCCGAAGATGATCGGAAACTGATGGAACGTACCGTGGACACTTTCCAGGGATTTCTGGATTGCCTGGAAAATCCAACCATCAAAGGAGTTGTGTATGGAACCGGAGTTTGGCATGTGGGCGAAATAAAAGATAAACCAGCCCTACGGGAAGCTTATAAAATGGGAAAAGAAATAGAATAATTTATAGGATTTAAAAAAAGAATAATAATGAGTCATTTTAGAATTTACATTCCTACCCGCACCTTGTTTGGTGCCGGTATGGTGAAGGAACTTCACAATCAGCAACTGCCCGGAAAGAAGGCAATGATTGTTATTTCAAACGGTCGCTCTACCAAGGATAACGGATATCTGAATAGAGTAGAAGCCGAGCTCCAACAAGCTGGCGTTGAAACTGCCGTATTTGACCAGGTAGAAGCCAATCCGTTAAAATCGACCGTAATGGCGGGAGCCGCTTTTGCCAAGGAAAACAATTGCGACTTTTTAGTTGCCCTGGGTGGTGGAAGCGTAATGGACGCCTCCAAAGCGATGGCATTCATGGCCACGAATCCCGGCGATGTATGGGATTACATCAGTGGCGGAACCGGAAAAGGACAAACGATGGTAAACAAGCCCCTACCCCTGGTTTGCATTACCACCACTGCTGGAACAGGTTCCGAAGCAGATCAATGGGGCGTTATCACCAATGATGAAACTAATGAGAAAATAGGTTTTGGCGGTTATGATGAACTCTTCCCGGTGCTGTCTATTGTCGATCCGGAGTTGATGAAATCTGTTCCGCCTAAGTTCACGGCCTATCAGGGATTTGATGCGTTGTTCCACTCTACAGAATGTTATATCTCTAAAACTGCCAGTCTGATGAGCGATATGTACGCATTGACTGCTATTGAAAATGTAGCTAAATATCTACCACGTGCAGTTGCCAACGGAGCTGATATGGAGGCTCGTGAAAGAGTCGCATTCGCCAATAATCTGTCCGGTGCGGTAATGACCTTTTGCAGCACTACTGCCGAACACTCTTTAGAACACGCTATGAGCGCTTATCATCAGGAGCTGCCACATGGTGCCGGATTGATTATGATCTCCAAAGCATTCTATGAATTCTTTATAGAGAAGCACGCCTGTGATGAACGATTCATCAAAATGGCACAAGCAATGGGTATGCCGGATGCTGATAAACCGGAAGACTTTATCACCATGCTGGTAAAACTACAGGAAGCTTGTGGAGTGGCAAACCTGAAGATGAGTGATTATGGATTTACGCCCGATGAATTTGATACCCTTGCCACCAATGCCAAGGAAACAATGGGCAAATTATTCCTTGCCAACCCTTACGAATTGAAGCATGAGGATTGCGTGGAGATTTACCGCAAATCGTTTCGTTAATTCATAAAACCAGTATTGTACGAGGCTGCATCCGGGTTAATTTCATGTTCTGAACGATAATGAGAAACATGAATTTATCTTCCGATGCAGCCTCTTTTGTACCCGATAAACAGAATCTGTAATCCGGGTTATTATGTCCGTAATCTGTCTACAAGGAGTATCCCATTTCCGCCGTATTTTTGCAATATAGAAAAAAGGTAATCAATCATTTAATAAACAACAAGCAAAAAACTTGAATAATGGAACTAATTAAAGACACTCATTACGAAGGTGAACGCCCTTTGTTCGCCACTCACAATCTTCATCTGGAAAATGTAACGATCCATACCGGCGAATCTGCCCTGAAAGAATGTAGTAATATCGAAGCTGTAAATTGCCGTTTCGAAGGAAAATATCCTTTCTGGCATAACGATGGTTTCGTTGTGAAAAACTGTCTGTTTACGGAAGGAGCACGTGCCGCCCTCTGGTATTCCAATAATCTGCAAATGACAGACACTTTGGTAGAAGCACCGAAGATGTTCCGTGAAATGGATGGTATCCGGCTGGAAAACGTACAACTGCCCTATGCACTGGAAACCCTCTGGTTTTGCCGGAATGTAGAGTTGAAAAATGTAAAAGTAGACAAAGGTGATTACCTGTTTGTACACGGTGAAAATATCAGGATTGATGACTTTGAGATGAATGGTAACTACTCTTTCCAATACTGCAAAAACGTAGAAATCCGTAATGCGGTAATCAATTCAAAGGATGCTTTCTGGAATACGGAAAACGTGACGGTTTACGATTCTGTATTGAATGGGGAGTATTTAGGCTGGCATTCCAGAAATCTGCGTCTGGTGAACTGCAAGATTTCAGGTACACAGCCACTTTGCTATGCCCACGATCTGATTATGGAAAACTGCACGATGACAGAAGATGCAGACCTCGCTTTTGAATATAGTAGTGTGCAGGCCACTATCCATAGTCCGGTTCACAGTATAAAAAATCCGCGTACAGGAAGTATCACTGCCGAAAGTTTCGGAGCTATAATCCTGGATGAGAATATAAAAGCACCGGGTAACTGTGAATTGAAATTATGGGACGACCAAACCTGTTTTGACTGATTAGTATGAAATACAATTTTGATGAAATCATTCCACGTCGGGGTACGAACTCCTACAAATGGGATTCTGCCAATGATGCCGACATATTGCCAATGTGGGTAGCCGATATGGATTTCCGTACAGCCCCAGCTGTAACAGAAGCGCTGAAAAAGCGAGTAGAACATGGTATCTTTGGTTATGTCCGCGTGCCCGACAGCTATTATCATGCAGTAATCCACTGGTTCGACAGACGTCATAATTGGAAAATAGAGAGAGAATGGATAATCTATACAACTGGAGTAGTACCGGCTTTGTCAGCCGTCATAAAAGCCCTGACGAATCCTGGTGATAGAGTCCTGGTGCAGACTCCGGTGTATAATTGCTTCTTCTCTTCCATCCGTAATAATGGTTGCGAGATGATTTCCAATCCATTGATCTATGAGGATAACACCTATCGGATTGATTTTGACGATCTGGAGAAGAAAGCAACAGACCCAAAAGTAAAATTACTGTTATTGTGTAATCCGCATAATCCGGCCGGAAGAGTCTGGAGCAAACAGGAATTAATACGTATTGGTGAGATTTGCCTCCGGAATGATGTATGGGTGGTATCAGATGAAATACATTGTGAGCTGTTCTTTCCGGGACATACCTATACGCCTTTTGCATCTCTTTCAGAAAAGTTCCGGATGCACTCCGTCACTTGCACATCACCCAGCAAAGCTTTTAACCTGGCCGGGCTTCAGATTGCAAACATCATTTCCGCTGATGCAGATATACGCAGAAAAATAGATAAAGCCATTAATATAAACGAGGTTTGTGATGTGAATCCATTCGGTGTGGAGGCATTGATAGCCGCCTATAATGAAGGGGAAGAATGGCTGGAAGAACTAAAAAGTTATCTATTTGCCAATTATCAGTATCTGAAAAACTATTTCAATGAACATCTACCGGATTTCCCCGTACTTAAATTAGAAGGTACTTATCTGGTATGGGTAGACTGTTCAGTGTTGAAGAAGTCATCAGAAGAAATCGTGACGGCTCTACTGGAAAAAGAAAAGGTCTGGGTCAATGAAGGCAGTATGTACGGGGAAGACGGAGACAATTTTATCCGTATCAATATTGCCTGTCCACGGCAACAGTTGGCTAAAGGGTTGGAAAGGCTGAAACATGCCTTCGGATAACTTTCTTAAAATCTCCTATAACTATATAAAAATGGACCTTCATAAAACTATTTATTCAGTGCAAATTTATTCGGATTAAACCGGGAACGTTTTCTTTAATATTAGTAACTTCGCAAAAACGTACTAAGAATTTGAAATATCATGGAATACAGAATATTAGGAAATACAGGACTATCAGTTAGTGTCATCGCATTGGGCTGTGAAGGTTTCGTGGGAAAAACGGAAGAACAGGTACATTCGGAAATGGATTTCGCCATCAGTAAAGGAATCAACTTTATCGATATGTATACCTCAAATCCCGATCTGCGCAGTAATATCGGCAAAGCATTGGCAGGGCGCCGGCAGCAGTTTATTATCCAAGGACATCTATGTACTACCTGGGAAAACGATCAGTACCTGCGTACCCGTGATGTAGAAAAAACAATTGCTTCCTTTGAAGACCAGTTGACACGTCTTCATACGGATTACCTTGATATTGGTATGATTCACTATGTAGATAGCGAAGAAGATTTCCATGAAGTATTCAATGGTCCTATCATTCGGCTGGCCCTGCGTCTGAAAGAAGAAGGTAAAATTCGCCATATCGGACTAAGCAGCCACAACCCTACTGTGGCAAGGTTGGCTGTAGAAAGTGGATTGATTGAAGTACTGATGTTCTCCATCAATCCCTGTTACGATTTGCAACCGCCCAGCGAAAATGTAGATGATTTATGGGCTGACGAAAGTTATGCCCATTCCCTTGAAAATATAGATCCGGAACGTGAAAAGCTTTATGAACTCTGTGAGCAGAAAGGTATAGGTCTGGATGTAATGAAAGTCTATGGCGGCGGAGACTTACTGAGTGAAACGAACTCTCCCTTTGGCAAAGCTATGACACCGGTGCAGTGCATTGAGTATGCGCTAACCCGTCCGGCTGTTGCTTCCGTAATGGTCGGTTGCAAGAGTTGCGATGAGATGCAAGCTGCCATCAACTGGTGTAATGCTACTAAAGAAGAAAAAGATTACACCCCAATTATGGCAGGTATGGAAAAGTTTAGCTGGCAGGGACATTGCATGTATTGCGGACATTGCGCCCCTTGCTCGGTAGGAATTGATATAGCGAGTGTAAACAAGTACTATAACCTAACCATTGCCCAGAATGAAATACCCGAGACAGTACGCGAACACTACAAGACGCTCTCGCATCATGCCTCGGAGTGCATTCAGTGCGGACAATGTGAAACGAACTGTCCCTTTGGAGTAGCCATCATCGAACAGATGGAAAAGGCTGTGGAAAAGTTCGGATATTAACAAAACGAGCGTTGCTTTACTTTCCAGGCATAAAGCAACACCACGATAAACGAAAGCAACGGAACGATGAACGAGAAAGACATATTGGTCTGATCAGCCACATACCCCATCATGAGCGGTCCTACCGCTCCTCCGATGGGGGACATCATCAGATAAGAAGATGCACGCTTCGTATAGTTACCCAATCCCCTCAATGAGAGAGCGAAAATCGTGGGGAACATAATAGCTTCGAACGCATATCCCAGAAACAGAGCTATTAATGACAAAATGCCCAGATTAAGAACTACCAAAGACGTGCTGACCACCGTTCCCATTGCACAAACGAACAGCACTTTTTCTGCCCGGATATACCGCATAATCCAGCTACCGGCAAAACGTCCGCACATAAACAGTCCCAGACCACCGAACGAAAGTACTACAGATGCATCGCGGGCATTCATCCAGCCGTCATCCACCACATAATTGATAAAGAAACTGTTGATTGAGATTTCAGCTATCTCGTAACAAAACAGACTGATAATGCCAAAGATAAACAGCTTGTGCGACCAAAGCCCGCGTGCACCGTTTTCTCCGACTTCTTCTTCATCAGCTTCATGAACAATCTCCGGCAGGCGTATCTTATAGAATACCAGAGCAACTCCCAATACAATGATCCCCATCAGTGTGTAAGGCAATGATATATTGCTTTCGCCCCCTTCCGAGAATAATAACAATCCCCCGATAAGCGGACCGCAAATACATCCCAATCCATTGAACGACTGCGCCAGATTCAGGCGGCTGGCAGCCGTTTCCCGGTCGCCTAATTCCGTCATGTAAGGATTAGCCGCTGTTTCCAGAAAAACCAAGCCACAGGCTATGACAAACAGGGAAAACAGAAAAAAGTTGAAAGACATCCAATATTCCCCGGGAATGAAAAGCAGGGAGCCTATGCCATAAAGCAACAGACCGAAAACCACTCCTTTTCGGTAACCGTACTTATTGATAAACAGTCCGGCAGGAATAGCCATCACGAAATAACCCAGGTAAAACATGACCTGTACCCATGCCGAATGGGCACGTGTAATAACCAGCACATCTTGAAAGTGTTTGTTCAGCACATCTAATATCGCATGTGCAAATCCCCATAAGAAGAATAGGGAAGTTACCAGAATAAAAGGAATCTTATACTCCTTCTTTACCAAATTTTGCATACAGAACTCTTTTATAAAGAAAGCCACTCAAGGTTTTCAGCGCGCAAAGATAGCCAAGAAGTTTCATAATACGGCAGTTTCCCTTAACTTTGTGCCCAAAATTCAAGATTATAAAATGGAACACAGAAAACTGACAAGATATCTGATATCGCTGGTAATGATCCTGATGATGGTCGGTTTAGCCGAATGGACCAATGAAAAGGAAATTCTGTTTCCGGAAATGACAGCGCTGATCATCGGCCTGTTGATTATCGATAAACGGGTATGGAATGTAAAACGTTGGCAAATCATCCTGCTTATGACTCTTGGAGCAGCAGTCGGTATCTGCATTGTTCGTTATTCACCCCTGCCCTATGTAGTCAATCTATGCGCTGCATTTGCTTTTGCAGGTGCTTCCCTTTTAATCAGTCGCGCTACACTGATTCCTTTGATATCAGCTTGCGTATTGCCCGTTTTGCTTCATACGGAAAGTATCGTCTATCCGATAGCAGTTTTTTCAATGTCAGTGTCAGTAGTGCTTGTACAAATCATCCTGGAAAAATGCGGAATACGTAACCGGATGCCTAAACCTGCCGACAGAAAACCCGACAAGGAAGATATCATCAGATGGCTGATATTATTCTGTTTTATAGGTGCTTTGGCCGAATTGACCGTCGGCATGGATTATCCCTATCTCATATTGCCTCCACTCATGGTGACCTTTGTAGAAATGGTAAACTCCAAAGCAGGATTCAGGAATCGCCCTACACAAGTATTTCTCTTTCTGACTACCGCAGCGACTTTGGGTACTGTACTTCAAATAGTTGGTCACTACCATCTTCATCTACCGGAAAGTATCGTTGCTTTAACCATTGCGGCTATCCTATTCCTCATCTTCGAGTGGACAGGGAAATTCTTTGCTCCTGCCGGAGCACTGGCGTTCATTCCTATGCTATTACCCAAAGAGAATCTGGGCTGGTTACCTTTAGAGGCTTCTATCGGAGCAGCCTTATTCATAACCATTGCCATGGTTGTCTTTCAAAAATGCTATAAATGGAATCGGGCACAACTCATCTTCTGTGCCACCCCAACCCTACTACGTGAATATATGAACCGTAAAAAGCGGAAAAAACAAATCGAATAAATTCAGAACAAGATGAATACATACATGGAAACCCCGCGTCTGATTCTACGTGATTGGAAAGAAGAAGACATCCCTGTCTTCGCCGGATTAAATAGCAACGATCAGGTAATGGAATTCTTTCTCAAAAAGCTATCTTATCAGGAAACACTCGACTTCTATTATCGCATCCGGAAGGAATTCGCATCCAGAGGATATGGGTTGTATGCAGTAGAAAAGAAAGAAAACCATGCGTTTATAGGTTATGTAGGATTACATGATATTACGTTCGACGTAGATTTTTCCCCGGCCGTAGAGATAGGTTGGCGCCTGATTCCCGAAGTATGGAATCAGGGATATGCTACCGAAGCGGCTTCAGCCTGTCTGGAATATGCAAAAAAGACATTGGGACTGAAAGAATTATATTCTTTCAGTCCCAAACAAACGTTCGGAACGCGTGATGCAAAAAATAGGTATGGTAAAAAGCAAAGAGTTTGATCATCCATTGGTCAGTCCCGACCATCCTTTATGCAGACATGTACTGTATAAGATCTCCTTGATAAATATATAGTCAATATACCGTCCACGAGTACCTGTAAGGCACATTAAAAAAGGCTACACCCTTTATCCCGGATGGCTACACCTTTTTTGGGAAAAGGTGTAGCCATCCGGGATAAAGGGTGTAGCCCTGAAAAAGAAAGGATTTTCACCTTTAAAGAAAAGTGCAATATACCATAGCCTTTCTAAATGCTAATAAAAAACAATTATCACTTTTTTATTAACAAATTACGAATTAAAAGTTGCCATTCCCAACTATTGTATTACCTTTGTCGCGGTTTGAGTTACGAATCGTTATCGTATAGTTCTCCTTTTTATATCTTATTAAGCAGACCTCTCCTTTAATTATCCCTTCACTCTTACTTAATATTTATTTAATTAAAATTTCAAATGAACATTTACATTTCAGGTTTAAGCTATGGCATAAATGATGCTGACTTGAACGAATTATTCTCAGCGTATGGAGAGACCTCTTCAGCTAAAGTTATTATGGACAGAGAATCGGGAAGATCCAGAGGATTTGGTTTCGTCGAAATGACAAGCGATACAGATGGACAAAAGGCTATTAATGAACTTAACGGAGCAGAATACGATCAGAAAACTATTTCAGTAAGCGTTGCACGTCCCCGTGAAGAAAGACCCCGTAACAACGGTTATAATTCCAGACGTTATTAATGTCTACCCAACAACAAGAACAGGAGATCAGATCTTCTGTTCTTGCTTTTTTCAACTAAAACAGCAATACAAAGAAAAGAACATCGCTAAACGAATAGAATACCCGGAAGTATATTTATCCGCTTACAGTCTTATTACAATATCAGTTTTATGAAGCCATTTTTTATTGGAAATATAGAGATAAAAACACCTATCATACAAGGTGGAATGGGAGTCGGAATTTCATTGTCCGGCCTGGCATCAGCCGTAGCCAACGAAGGCGGCATTGGTGTTATTTCATGTGCAGGTTTAGGTCTGCTATACCCTAAAGGCAAAGGCGACTATACCGAAAAGTGCATTTGCGGACTCAAAGAGGAAATCAGAAAAGCCCGCCAAAAAACAAAAGGAATCATCGGAGTGAATATCATGGTGGCCCTTTCCAATTATGCAGAGATGGTACGCACTGCCATAAGCGAAAAAATCGACGTAGTCTTTGCCGGTGCAGGACTTCCGCTCGACCTCCCCCTATACCTGACACCGGAAAGCAAAACGAAGTTGGTGCCCATTGTATCTTCTTCAAGAGCGGCCAAAATTATATGCGACAAATGGCAGAAGAACTTTGATTATTTACCCGATGCCATAGTAGTAGAAGGCCCTAAAGCCGGAGGACATTTGGGCTTTAAGAAAGAACAGATACAAGATGAGAAATACGCTTTGGAATCCTTGATACCCGAAGTTGTAGCAATTGCAATGAGCTATAAGGAAAGAAAAGATATTCCTGTAATTGCCGCAGGTGGAATCTCTACAGGCGAAGATATTGCACGATTCATGCAATTGGGAGCTTCGGCCGTACAAATGGGAAGCATTTTTGTAACAACCCAAGAGTGCGATGCTTCACAAACCTTCAAAGAGGTTTATATCCACTCTAAGCCCGAAGACGTTCTCATTATCGAAAGTCCTGTAGGAATGCCCGGACGAGCCATTGATGGGGAATTTATCCGTAATGTAGAGAAAGGACAGGAAAAGCCCAAATGTTGCTCATTCCATTGCATCAAGACGTGTGACTATCAGAAGAGTCCTTACTGCATCATCAAAGCACTGTATAATGCGGCCAAAGGAAATATGAAAAGAGGATATGCATTTGCAGGTAGTAATGCTTTTCTCTCTGAAAAAATACGCAGCGTAAAAGAAGTGATAACTACATTGAACAATGAGTTTCTTTTAGCAACCTGCCAATTAGCCCCAGCGAAAATGAAAACTTAAAAACAATTCAATATGATGAAAAAGAGTATTGTCCGACCAGAGACCAGTCAGTTAGCAGAAAACGCTCTTAAAGAGCATAAGAAAAAAGTTGGAGAAGTTATTCTTGTAGCAATTACTCCACGAACAACAATTGAGCTTCCGGCCAATCTATCTCAAGCTGAAATAGCCGAACGTGTAGAACTCTATAAAAAACTGCACAGTTCCAAAATATAATTCAGTTGATTTTTCATCGATTGACAAAATATAAAGAGGTTGTGTCAACTTTTAAATCATTCTCCTATCAACAGTCTACTTCCGCAGCACTATTCATTGCCCATTCATAGGTGTAAACCTCATCGGCTTCAGGAGTATCCATCATCCGGCATCACTGGTACGTTTCATGAAAAGTAAATTTCGTTCGGGCAGTCAGTTGTACACTGAGGATATCTAAAGGGAGTCCGGTATCCGGATATCCCTATCCCCCTACTCCCGTCACTGTCTTCAGCAAATAACCTATCAGAAAACTGATTCCGGCCACGGAGAAACTCAACACCGCCATCTCCGTGAAACGGCGTTTAAAGCTTTCATTACGGGCAATGGCATAATAATAGTTGAAAAAGGCAATAATCAGCAATGCCATCACCAGCATGATGCATAAAGCCAGAACAGGACTTGACAATAAGATAAACGGACCTACCAAAGCTACTACGGTTATGATATAAGCTATCCCCGTATAAATAGCTGCCTTAACCGGACGCTTATTATGAGTCTTTTCTGATTTAGTGGAAAGATATTCGGAAGAAGCCATAGAAAGTGCCGCTGCAATCCCTGTAATGCTGCCGGTCAGCGCAATCAGTTTCGTATCATTCAGCGCCAGCGTGAAACCTGCCAATGCTCCGGTAAACTCCACCAAGGCATCATTCAGCCCTAGAACCACCGAACCCATATATTGCAAGCGTTCCTCATCTATCATTTCAATAAGCTTTTCTTCATGGTGCTGCTCATCCCTCGCCATCTCGGCAAAGTGTTCCATACTCGGGTATTGGGAATATACCCCACTCGTTTCTTTCTCTCCCAGTTCCAGACGACGAACGGCAAATGTAACACCCAGCAGACGCACTAACCATACATAAAAGCAGATTTCAAAACGATTAGGACTGACATCCTGATGAGTATAACCTCGCAGTGTGGCGTAATGCCTACTTTCATCCTCTGCAATACGTTGCAATATCTCCCGGTTATGAAGATTCTTTTCCTTTGCCGCTAACTTCCGGTATATAATACTCGATGTTATTTCCTCTTTCTGAAAGCCAATCATCCTTTTTATCAATTCTTGTTCAGTCTCTTTCTCCATGCTCTTTATCTTAAGGATACACCAAATTATAAGTTATTTATCAGGTACAACAATCCAAGCAATAATTGTTTCCGGTCAGAATGATTTTTTAATAAAACATAGAAAGCTGATCGGTACGCAGACTCTTCATTTCCCGTTCTTTAATCACTGCGTCCTTATCCACTTCTCCTATTAGTATCGGAGAATCCTTATCGTGTTTACTCCGGTTAAATTTTGCCGTATTATAATTACCTTTAATAGCATAGCAATAAATGCAGCCATTAAGGCAGCTTTCATAAGTGCCGATGTCAATACTTTCCACACAACGGCAAATGTCCCGCTGATTCTTGTCTTTACGGGCAGTAATAGGATATCCGACAATTCGTTCAATCAACCTATTGTCAACGCACACTCCACCCGAAATACCCAAATGAGATAAGTCGACCTTTGTTGTACAAGTATCTAACTCCATAGAACATTCATCCGCAACCTTCTTAAATGAAATGGCCATTGAATCGATATCTTCCTTTATCAACGGTTCGATATGAAACTCACGGAGAGAGGCACGCACATGCGGATAATGATCAATAAAACCCAGCATACACTTTTCAGTATAATCATGCAAAGCAAATGCCATTTCAGCAAATTTGTCTTGATGAAAAGCAACTGTGTATTGTTCATTCGTAAGAATAGGATCATATCGCCACACCACTTTCTCCCTTCCTATCTTATCAGAAAGGCGTTTGAATGTATCTATACGCTTTTGAAGCGGTGGCAGTTTACTTTCAAGTTCCGTTCCGTACGGATTCAGTGTAAACTGGAAATAGTATTTATAGTCCTGCAATCTGTCCAGTTTATCAATCATCGGTGCAGGATTCTTCGTCCAAAAGACAACGCAATCAATAACAGCAGGGTCCAGGTTGACCCTGCTGATCATATTAGGATTATACGGATTAGGAACCAGAACATACCTTTCTTTTATCCGGTTGAGAAACCACTCCGAATAAAAAGCAGGTATATCCGTCCTGCGACTGGCACTGATGATCATCTTCCTACCTCGCTATTCGTCGGAAGATGGAACCACGTAATCTTCTTTAATGAATTCGTCATATACCCTCTTGGGGTGGTCAAAATGAGCCACACCTGTACGATCTTCATTAAAGTTCTCACGTCGGAATTTTTTCAGTTTCAAATTGTCTTCAGCATACTCTCTGAGTTTCCTCTTTTCACTTCCGTACAAAGAGCTATCCAACACCTCGGACTCCAACAAACCTTCCCTGGGAGTGATGGTAGGCAATAGATTTTGTTCCAACAGTCCGCGATAAGCACCATTGTACTCACACCAAACATTATCACCCAAAACAAACAAGCGATACGTGTAGTTTGACCATGCCGTCTTGATGGTAATCTCGCGGGCATAGATTTCTACTGTCGCCTCCGAATTGTAATTCGGATCACGGATGACAACCAACTTTCTGCCTGAAATATCCTCTTTTACTAAAGTTGTCCATCTCTCACAATTCAGGATCTCTTCGATAATTTCAGGTAGTTTTTCTCTAATCTCAAAATGTATTCTCATATTCTTTGCCTGTGGGTCAGGACTTTTTTACTACCCCCCAATTTGATATATGCCCCTAAAGATAACGAGAATTTGCCAGAAAAACAATAAAAAATCCGTTATCTATTTGCCATGCGATAGATATTTTCCATATCATCGCGATGTAAAACCTTCAAATTTCCGGTTGTTGTACTACCACCGGAACTGCATTTATCTGCCATGAGTTTGATTTCTTCGTCAGTAGCCTGTCGCCCTATCAGCTCGCAAATACTAACCGGCATTCCAATTGCACGATAGAAATCTTCCATGGCTTCAATGCCTGCCAAAGCAGTATGTCCGGGTGATTTAAAATCATTTGTTACACCCATCACATTCACGGCAAACTGAGCGAAACGGGTTACATTTTCTTTGTAGACATACCGTGCCCAGCTTCCCCAAAGAGCTGCCAGACCTGCACCATGTGCTACATCGAATAGTGCACTCAGTTCATGTTCAAGCTGGTGTGTTGCCCAGTCACCAGTTGTTCCACATCCCGTCAAATCATTGTGTGCCAAGCTACCTGCCCACATAATTTGGGCACGATGTACATAATTCTCCGGTTCTTTCAGTACTTCAAAAACGCTATCTTTTACCGTACGGAGAATACTTTCAGCAATGGCATCAGTCACCGTCATATCGTCATCATGAGAGAAATAACGTTCCATGGTATGCATCATAATGTCCGTTACACCACAAGCTGTCTGATAGTTGGGCAATGTATAAGTCCGTTCCGGATTCATCACAGCAAATTTGCAACGGCACAGATTATTGGAATAACCTTTTTTCAAATCACCGTCCTCATTGGTTATCACGGTACTGTTACTCATTTCACTCCCCGCAGCAGGAATTGTCAGCACGGTAGCAACCGGCAGACAAGCTTCCGCATGGGCTCGTCCCATATAAAAATCCCAGACTTCACCCTCATAAGGTACACCGAAAGCAATCGCCTTCGCAGAATCAATCACACTACCGCCACCTACGGCAAGAATGAAATCAACCTTTTCTTTCCGACACAGTTCAATACCCTCGTGCACTTTCGACAAACGCGGATTAGGAACCACCCCGCCCAGTTTTACGTAAGCAATGCCTTCCGCCTCCAATGCCCGGCATATTTTATCCAGCAAACCGGAACGCTCCGCACTCTGTCCGCCATAATGTACCAGGACTTTAGCGCCGCCATATTGCTTCACCAATTTCCCTGTTTTATCTTCCGATAATGCTCCAAACACAACCTGTGTGGGTGCATAGTAAATAAAGTCTTTCATCGTCAATTTCGTTTTTTTATTCTGATACAAAGATAAGCATATTGAGGGTAGAAAGGTTCATAGAAACTATAACTTTTCATTATCTTTGCACCGTAATTACCGACTAACTAATCCGAGAATAAATATTATGGCATTTACCAACAACATTATGATTGTCCGCCACAGATTGCTGACAGAGCTGGTAAAACTGTGGAGGGATAACGAACTTGTAGAGAAAATAGACCGTCTTCCCATTGAATTGAGTCCGAGAAGGTCAAAACATGCAGGACGTTGCTGCGTACATAAAGAACGCGCCGTGTGGAAATACAAATCACTGCCGTTGCTGGGGATGGATATGGAAGATGAAAAAGATGAATTAACCCCATTATCAGAGTATGCAGCAAATGCACTGGACCGTGCAGAAAACGGAACGCCGAAAGATAACATCATGTGTGTGATTGACGAAGCATGTTCCGCCTGCGTACAAATCAATTACGAAATCACCAACCTTTGCCGCGGATGTACCGCCCGTAGCTGCCAGACCAACTGTCCGAAGAAAGCTGTCCATGTAAAGGAAAGCGGACAGGCATGGATAGACCATGATGAATGCATCAGTTGTGGCATTTGTCACAAGAGCTGCCCCTATCATGCTATTGTCTATATCCCAGTACCTTGCGAAGAGGCTTGTCCGGTAAAAGCTATCAGCAAGGATAAGAAAGGTATCGAACACATCGACGAAAGTAAATGTATCTATTGCGGAAAGTGTCTCAACGCTTGTCCGTTCGGAGCAATTTTCGAAGTATCACAGGTATTCGATATCCTGCACAAGATACGCAAAGGAGAAAAAATAGTGGCCATTGTGGCACCGTCTATCCTGGGACAATTCAAGACTACTATTGAACAGGTATATGGCGCACTCAAAGCTGTAGGATTCACTGATGTCATCGAAGTGGCTCAGGGAGCTATGGATACGGTCAGCAACGAAGCACATGAATTGATAGAGAAGTTGGAAGAAGGACAGAAGTTTATGACTACTTCCTGTTGCCCTTCCTACATAGAACTCGTAAATAAACATATTCCGGGCATGAAACCTTATGTTTCAGGCACAGGTTCACCGATGTATTATGCAGCACGCATTGCCAAAGAGAAACATCCGGATGCCAAAGTCGTTTTTATCGGTCCGTGTGTAGCCAAGCGTAAAGAGGCCCAGCGTGATGAAGCTGTAGATTTTGTTATGACTTTCGAAGAAGTGGCGTCTGTATTGGACGGACTGGATATTCAGTTAGAGCAATCGCAACCTTATGCCATGTCGTTCGCATCCGTGCGCGAGGCACATGGATTTGCCCAGGCTGGTGGCGTAATGGGAGCAGTAAAAGCCTATCTGAAAGAAGAAGCTGACAAAATCAATGCCATCCAAGTAGCTAATCTGGATAAGAAAACCATCGGTTCATTGCGGGCGTATGCCAAATCAGGCAAAGCACCGGGGCAATTTATAGAAGTGATGGCATGTGAAGGTGGCTGTATCACCGGACCTTGTACGCACAATGAGATTGCCGCAGGCAAACGTCAGTTTGTACAAGAATTAGCTAAACAGGAAAAGACGTATTAAAACCAGCGTAGCGCTGGAGCAAGGCTCCCTTTCGGCGTACAGACTATTTTTCATCCGCAGATAACACGGATTACTCTGTTCTTAAGGCTGCGCCATGTTTCTATAGTATACAACGAGCACGGAGAGAAAAAATCCGTGTGATCCGCGTCATCTGCGGATGAAAAATAAATAGCATGAAGAACTTGATTGATCAATTACATAACAAGCGGCCCCTAAGTGCTGAAGAATATAAAGCACTACTCCTTTGCCAAGACGCTGATACTTTAAAGTATCTGCAGGAGCAGGCACGGGAGGTGTCACTTGAGCAGTTTGGCAATCGGGTATTTATTCGTGGGCTGATTGAGATTACCAACCATTGCCGTAACAATTGCTATTATTGCGGTATACGGAAAGGAAATCAATCTGTTCTCCGTTATGAGTTGACACGGGAAGATATTCTGGAATGTTGTCGTGAAGGGTATACCCTCGGTTTCCGGACCTTCGTCTTGCAAGGTGGTGAAACATCCTCTGTAAAAGATGATTTTATCCTTGAAACTGTCACTGCTATACGTCGTGAGTTTCCGGATTGCGCCATCACACTATCATTAGGCGAAAAGTCCCGTGAGACTTACGAGCATTTCTTCAGGGCGGGTGCCAATCGATATTTGCTTCGCCACGAAACGCATAATGAAGAGCATTACCATCATCTGCACCCCGATAAGATGTCTATCAGACAACGCCTGCAATGTTTGGCATGGCTGAAAGAAATAGGATATCAGACAGGAACAGGTATTATGGTAGGCAGTCCGGGACAAAACACCGATCATCTGGTGGAAGACCTCCTTTTTATAGAGCAATTTCATCCTGAAATGATAGGAATCGGTCCTTTTATTCCGCACCACGATACCCCGTTTGCAGCATGCCCGCCGGGAAGCATAGAGATGACTCTGAAACTTCTTTCCATCTTCCGGTTAATGCATCCGAAGGTGTTATTACCCTCTACCACAGCATTAGCAACGCTTGCACCGGATGGACGGGAACGCGGAATACTGGCAGGAGCCAACGTAGTAATGCCAAACCTTTCTCCCCCGGAACAACGGAACAAATACTCACTTTATGATAACAAAGCCTCTTTGGGAGCCGAAGCTGCAGAAGGCTTACAACAATTAGAAGAAAAACTGACGGTTATCGGATACCGGATATCGAAAGAAAGAGGAGACTATAATAGCGGTTAGTGATAAGTGATTAGTGATTAGTACCTTGCGGTGTAAAGGCATTAGTCATCAATTGCTAATCACTAATCGCTCACCACTAATCACCAATTACTTATCACTAATCACTCACCACTAATCACTAAAAAACGTGTATAATGTAAGTTCAAAGCAGGCAGAAGAGTTCATTGATCACCAGGAGATACTGGATACGCTAGACTATGCCCATACCAATAAAGACAACCGTGCCCTCATTGAGAGTCTACTCGAAAAGGCAGCCTCATGCAAAGGCTTGTCCCATCGTGAAGCCGCTCTACTGTTAGAATGCGACCAGCCCGACCTGACGGAACGTATCTTCCATCTGGCACGAGAAATTAAGCAAAAACTATATGGCAACCGCATCGTAATGTTCGCTCCGTTATACCTTTCCAATTATTGTGTGAACGGATGCGTTTACTGCCCCTATCATGCAAAGAACCGCACTATCGCCCGCAAGAAATTATCACAGGAAGAAATACGCCGGGAAGTGATTGCCTTGCAGGATATGGGACACAAACGTCTGGCACTGGAAGCCGGCGAAGACCCGCTACGCAACCCCATCGATTATATTCTGGAATCTATTCAGACCATCTATGGTATTCATCATAAGAATGGTGCTATCCGGCGGGTAAACGTGAATATTGCCGCTACAACGGTAGAGAACTATCGTCGGCTGAGAGATGCAGGTATCGGTACTTACATTCTTTTCCAGGAAACCTATCACAAGGGGAATTACGAGACCCTGCACCCCACAGGTCCTAAAAGTAAGTATTCCTATCACACCGAAGCTATGGACCGTGCCATGGAAGGTGGTATCGATGATGTAGGTATAGGTGTATTATTCGGGTTGAATACCTATCGATACGATTTCGTAGGATTATTGATGCATGCCGAGCATCTGGAAGCGGCATTCGGTGTCGGACCGCATACAATCAGTGTACCCCGTATCTGCCCAGCGGATGATATTGAAACAAAAGATTTCCCCAATGCCATTTCTGATGAAATGTTCTGCCGCCTCGTTGCGGTAATCCGCATTGCAGTACCTTACACCGGAATGATCATTTCCACCCGTGAATCGGAAGCTGTACGACGTAAGGTATTGGAATTAGGTATTTCACAAATCAGTGGCGGCTCACGTACCAGCGTAGGCGGATATGCCGTACCGGAAACGAAAGAAGAGAACTCGGCCCAATTCGATATCAGCGACCGCCGCACACTGGATGAAGTTGTAAACTGGTTGCTCGATCTGGGACATATCCCCAGTTTCTGTACGGCTTGTTATCGTGAAGGTCGGACAGGTGACCGTTTCATGTCTCTTGTCAAGCGGGGACAGATAGCAAATTGCTGTCAGCCCAATGCCTTGATGACTCTGAAAGAATATCTGGAAGATTACGCTTCACCCGAAACCCGGGAGAAAGGTATCCGCCTCATTCATGAAGAGATGGAACGCATCCCGAATCCGAAAATCCGGGAAATAGCTCTGCGAAACCTACATGAGATAGAGGAAGGGAAAAGAGATTTCAGATTTTAGGCACGGATTACGCGGATGAACACGGATTTTTTATAGCGCAGCCTTTAATCCGTGAAATCCGCGTAATCCGCGCCTAAAATGATCAAATCCCCATTTATTAACCCCTTAATATTGAGACTAATGAATCAGACTCCTAATGCCAACCGCCTACACATCGCCCTCTTCGGACGGCGAAACAGTGGAAAATCCAGTCTTGTCAATGCCTTGACAGGGCAAGATACCGTTATAGTCTCCCCCACTCCCGGCACTACTACTGATCCTGTGACAAAAGCAATGGAAATTCATCCACTCGGTCCGTGTCTGCTTATTGACACTCCGGGCTTCGATGACGAAGGCGAGCTGGGAGAAATGCGCATAGAACGCACCTTGAAAATAATTGGAAAAACCGACATCGCCCTGTTGCTTTGTGAAACCGGAGACGCACAGGAACAGGAATGGCTTCAACGATTGAAGGAACGAGGCATCCCTGTCATATTGCTTCTGAACAAAGCTGACGCACGCCCCAATAAGACAGAGCTGTCAGAACAGATACAAGCAAGTTGCGGACAGCCTCCCATCATCGTCAGTGCCAAAGACAGCACAGGTATCGAAGCCATCCACCGCGCCATTCTGGAAAAGTTGCCTGCCGATTTCGGAGAACAAACCATCACCGGGAACCTGGTAGCGGAAGGTGATGTAGTAGTGTTAGTCATGCCTCAGGACATTCAGGCACCTAAAGGACGACTTATCCTTCCCCAAGTACAGACAATCCGCGAACTTCTGGACAAGAAATGCCTGGTTATGAGTTGTACCACAGATAAGCTGAAAGATACACTATGCGCACTTACCAATCCCCCCCAATTAATTATCACAGATTCGCAAGTATTCCACACCGTATACGAACAAAAACCGGCTGAAAGCCGGCTCACTTCCTTTTCCGTACTCTTTGCCGGATACAAGGGAGATATACACTATTATGTAGAAAGTGCATTCGCCATCGACCGACTAACGGAACAATCCCGCGTATTAATAGCCGAGGCCTGTACCCATGCTCCACTGACAGAAGATATAGGCAGAGTAAAAATCCCCCACCTGCTGCGTAAGCGAACAGGTGAAGGATTGCAGATAGATATTGTCTCCGGAAATGATTTTCCAGAAGATTTATCCCCATACAATTTGATTATCCACTGTGGCGCCTGTATGTTCAATAGAAAGTATGTACTGAGTCGCATTGAACAGGCACGGATGCAAAAAGTTCCCATGACAAATTATGGGGTAGCAATTGCCTACATCAGTGGAATACTAGACAAAATAGAAAAATAATGAACCACTCTACTCCAGTTCCTCCAGCACCTTCTTCACATCCACCGCCTGAAGCCTCCCGTACACCTTCTCTCCAATCATCACTACGGGTGCCAGTCCGCACGCTCCTACGCAACGCAGACAATCGAGTGAAAACTTCCCGTCCGGTGTCGTTTCTCCGACTTCGATGCCCAACACGCGCTTGAATTCTTCAAGCAATTTCTCCGAACCACGTACGTAGCACGCCGTTCCCATACACACCGAAATAGGATGTTTACCTTTAGGAGTCATCGTAAAGAAAGTATAGAATGTTACCACACCATACACACGCGACACCGGAACATTCAGCTTTGCAGCAATCAGGCGCTGCATCTCTTCCGGCAGATAGCCGTGCAGATGCTGCGCTTCATGAAGTATATTGATAAGTTCGCCCGGCTGGTTGCCATGCTTGTCACAAATAGCACGCACTTGTTCGGCAACGTCACAGGCTAATTTGATATCTGACATAGTTTCTCCGTTTTAATAAGTTAATCAATCGCCTTATTGAAATAATGCGTATGCAGCAACCGTTCCGCAGTCTCACTCAGCGGTTTACCCAGATATTCCTCATACAGAGTCTTGATGTACGGATTCTCGTGCGATTTACGCAAAGGCTTCTGTGCATCTTCCCGATACAGTGCATTGGCACGTGCATACAGCACCTCCGAGTTGCCATGATGCAACGGTTGTCCGCCTCCACCGATACAGCCACCCGGGCATGCCATAATCTCAATCACATGATACTCATTCCGCCCATGGCGAATATCTTCCAACAATTGACGCGCATTACCCAGACCATGAGCAATACCCACCTTCAGTTCAAAGCCATCCAGATCAATCGTCGCACGGCGCACACCGGCCAGACCACGCACCTGCTCAAAGTTTACATTCTCCAATGTCCGCCCGGTATAAATCTCATAAACCGAACGCAATGCCGCCTCCATCACACCACCGGTCGTTCCGAAGATGACACCGGCACCTGTTGAAGCTCCCATCGGATGATCAAATTCCTTATCCGTCAGTAGCGTAAAACCTACGTTAGCACGTCTGATAAGTCGTGCCAGCTCACGGGTGGAAATAGAATAATCCACGTCCGGACTGCCATCTGTCTTAAACTCATTGCGGTCGCACTCATACTTCTTCGCCAGACAAGGCATAATAGATACCACTACCAGCTTTTCACGCGGAATACCCATCTTCTCCGCCCAGAATGTCTTGGCAATGCTACCGAACATCTGCTGCGGCGAGCGTGCCGTAGAAGGAATATCAAGCATATCGGGGAAATGATGTTCAAAGAAATTTACCCATGCCGGACAACAGGAAGTCAGGATAGGCAGGCGAACAGATTTATCCCCATTCATATAACGTGTCAGGCGATTCAATATCTCGGCACCTTCTTCCATGATGGTAAGGTCGGCGGCAAAGTCTGTATCAAATACATAATCAAAACCCAATTCACGAAGGGCGTACACCATCTTTCCCGTTACTAACGTCCCGGCAGGCAGTCCGAATTCTTCTCCCAGAGCCGCACGAACGGCCGGAGCTGTCTGTACAATAACCACCTTATCCGGATTTTCCAGATCCAGCAACAAGCGGTTAGTATGATCGCGTTCCGTCAATGCCCCTACCGGACAAACAGCTACACATTGTCCGCAATAAGTACATTCACTGTCACTCATCATCTTATCGAAAGCCGGAGCAATCGTAGTATTGAAACCACGGCGAATGGCTCCCAAGGCGCCTACCGTCTGCACTTCATTGCATACACTCTCGCAACGCCTGCAGAATATACACTTATCCATATTCCGCACAATGGACGAAGTAACTTCACGCTTACGAGGCGAAAGTTCCCCACCATTATAAGGCATCCGCCGGATATTGAAACGTAATGCCAAAGTCTGCAACTCACAATTGCCGCATTTCGGACAGGTAAGGCAATCATTCGGATGGTCCGAAAGTATCAGTTCAGCCACCACCTTGCGGGCATTCATCACACGCAAGGTACTGGTACGCACCACCATTCCTTCTGCACAACGGGTGGCGCAGGCGGGAGCCAGATTACGGCGTCCTTCCACCTCCACGACACAGATACGGCACGAAGCCGGATTATTCTTAACGCAAGTCCCCTTCAAATCAATATGGCAAAGGGTAGGTATATCTATACCGATTTTCCGTGCGGCCTCCAGGATAGTCGAGCCTTCGGGCACGGTAATATAATGGCGGTCTATTTGCAGGGTTATTTGTTTTTCTTCCATTTTCTTTCTGTTTACAAGGTTACAGTTAACAAGGTAACAAGTCTTCGAGGTAACCTCCTTGTCCCCTCGTCAACTTGTTTCCTTGTTCCCTTAAACAACATTGATTGCTTTGAATTTACAGCGTGCCATGCACATGCCGCACTTAATGCACTTGTCCGGATTGATGACATGCGGTTTGCGCACATCACCCAGAATGGCATCCGCCGGACAATGTTTAAAGCAAAGATGGCAACCAATACATAGTTCCGGATTAATGGTATAAGTCAGTAATGATTTGCACTGCTTCGCACGGCAGGTTTTATCCCTCACATGCTCTACGTATTCATCATAAAAGTTATTGAGCGTAGACAGTACCGGATTGGGCGAAGTCTGTCCCAGTCCGCACAAGGCGGTATCCTTTATCACCTTTCCCAATGTAGAAAGTATATCCAGATCTTTCATTGTGGCTCGTCCTTCGGTTATCTTGTTCAGCAGTTCCAGCAAGCGCTTGTTACCAATACGGCAAGGCGTACATTTTCCGCATGATTCTTCCACCGTAAAATCGAGATAGAAGCGTGACACAGAAACCATACAATCATCTTCATCCATCACAATCATACCACCGGATCCCATCATCGATCCTTCCGCCAGCAAGTTGTCAAAATCAATCGGTGTATCCAGGTGCTTTTCTGTCAGGCATCCCCCCGAAGGTCCGCCCGTCTGCACCGCCTTGAATTTCTTTCCCCCCTTAATGCCACCGCCAATTTCATAAATCACCTCACGCAGTGTCGTACCCATTGGCACTTCTATCAAGCCGACGTTGTTAATCTTACCGGCCAGGGCAAATACTTTAGTCCCTTTCGAACGTTCCGTACCGATAGAAGAAAACCACTCCGCTCCCTTTGTCAGGATAATAGGAATATTGGCAAGCGTCTCCACATTATTCACATTGGTCGGCTTGCCCAGATAACCAGCTTCGGCAGGAAAAGGAGGTTTCAAAGTAGGTTCACCACGCTTTCCTTCCATAGAGTGGATAAGCGCAGTTTCCTCACCGCATACGAATGCTCCCGCTCCGTAACGTATCTCAATATCAAAACTGAAATCCGTACCGAATATATTCTTTCCCAGTAACCCGTATTCACGTGCCTGGGCAATAGCAATTTTCAATCTTTGTATGGCCAGCGGATATTCTGCCCGGATATAAACCAATCCTTTCGGAGAACCAATGGAATAACCGCAAACTGCCATAGCCTCAACAATGGAGTGCGGATCACCTTCCATGATGGAGCGATCCATAAAAGCACCGGGATCCCCTTCATCGGCATTACACACCACATATTTCATGTCAGCTTTCTGCTTATTGGCAAACTCCCACTTCAGTCCGGTAGGGAAACCACCACCGCCGCGTCCGCGAAGTCCGGAACGTTTTATCACGTCAATCACTTCCTCCGGCTTTTTATGGAGCAGACTATCTGCCAATGCCATATAGCCATCCAACGCAATATATTCCTCAATGTTTTCGGGATCGATAAAACCACAGTTACGCAAAGCGATGCGCATCTGCTTCCGATAGAAATCCATGTGCTTGGAGTCACTGACGGTCTTCTCCGTCTTCGGATCGATGTAGAGTAGCCGTTCTATCTTCCGTCCCCCGATAATATGCTCTCTGACTATCTCGTCGGCATCATCAGAAACCACCTGGGTATAGAAAGTGTTATCAGGGATAATCTTTACAATAGGTCCCTTTTCACAAAAGCCGAAACAACCGGTAGTGATAATGTCCACCTTGTCGGCAATATTATTTCTCTCGAGTACTTGCTGAAGACGTTCAGCAATAATGTGACTGTCGGATGCCTTGCAACCTGTACCGCCACAAATCAGAATTTGCAGATGCTCGGTTCCCAATGCCAACCCACAGCATTGCTCCGCAACGGTCTCATTGCTTTCTTCACGTAGCAAGAGTGTGCCTTCTGCCCTTTTCCTGATAATTTTCAGATCATGGATAGTTAGTACTTTCATTTTGTAATAGATTTGGGGTCGGGAACAAAGATACAAAAAGACTTTAGATTACAAAAGGAAAGCGACAAAGATTGCAGGAGGGAGAATACGAGGTTATAGATTACAATATGATATAATTCACAAATAACAATATATAAGTATTCACGAAAAGGATATTCACTATTTGTAGGTATTGCCCCATCGCCTCATTTGTGCGACCTTTGCAGCAAAAATTAAGAAGATAATTATGAAAATTGAAAAGATTGTAGCCCGCGAGATACTCGATTCACGCGGTAACCCCACGGTAGAAGTGGACGTAGTTTTGGAATGTGGTGTTATGGGACGTGCAGCCGTACCATCGGGCGCCTCAACCGGTGAACACGAAGCACTGGAATTACGCGATAAAGATCCGAAACGCTACGGTGGTAAAGGAACTTTGAAAGCCGTAGAAAACGTAAATACTGTCATAGCTCCGGCCCTCATCGGCTGGTCGGCATTGGAACAACGTGCCATTGACAAGAAGATGCTGGAACTGGACGGTACTCCTACTAAATCAAAATTGGGTGCCAATGCCATTCTGGGCGTTTCTTTGGCTGTAGCCAAGGCTGCTGCAAATTACCTCGACATACCTTTATACAGATATATCGGCGGAGTAAATACTTACGTTATGCCTGTCCCCATGATGAATATCATCAATGGTGGTTCACATAGCGACGCTCCCATTGCTTTCCAGGAATTCATGATCCGCCCTGTAGGTGCACCTTCTTTCCATGAAGGTCTGCGCATGGGTACTGAAGTATTCCACGCCTTGAAGAAAGTATTGCACGACCGCGGTCTGAGCACTGCCGTAGGAGATGAAGGAGGTTTTGCCCCTGCATTGGACGGTACTGAAGATGCACTGGATTCCATCATGGCAGCTATCAAAGCAGCAGGCTACGAACCGGGTAAAGATGTAAAAATCGGTATGGACTGTGCATCCTCTGAATTCTATAAGAATGGAGTGTACGACTACACTATCTTCGAAGGTGAGAAAGGTAAGAAGCGTACTGCAGATGAGCAGATTGATTACATGGAATATTTGATTAATAAATACCCGATTGACTCTATTGAGGACGGAATGAGCGAAAACGACTGGGACGGCTGGAAGAAGCTGACCGAACGTATCGGTAATCGTTGCCAGCTGGTAGGAGACGACTTGTTTGTAACAAACGTAGAGTTCCTTGCCAAAGGCATTGCTATGGGCTGTGCCAATTCTATCCTCATTAAAGTCAACCAGATCGGCTCGCTCAGCGAAACGCTGGATGCCATTGAAATGGCTCACCGCCACGGCTATACCACGGTTACTTCCCACCGCTCCGGCGAAACGGAAGACGCCACTATTGCCGACATCGCCGTAGCAACCAACAGCGGGCAGATCAAGACCGGTTCGTTAAGCCGCTCCGATCGCATGGCTAAGTACAACCAACTGTTGCGCATCGAAGAAGAACTAAACGGACTTCCAGTATATGGCTACAAAAGAATAAAATAATGCTTTGTAGTGAATAAGTCATAAAAGCAAATGCGGGTGCCTGTGAAGGTACCCGCATTCGCTTTATAGACAAATAACATATACACTTTAACTCCACTATCACATTAAATTCAGAAAAACATCTTCTATCTTAGATTATGATTTTATTGTGTGTATAACTTATTAGTCCAATAAATTTTTGATATTACTTATGGAATTCTGTTGGCAACAGCACTGGAATATCTGAATACTTATAATCTTTAATATTCCGTGTTATTATACCTTCAACTGAAGCATCTTGTAACGCTGAATAATGCTGTATAGCATCTTCATAATCCGAAAATTCAGAATACAATGCCTTTCTTATAACCTCCGCATCAACTGGCAAAATAGAAACATAGTCAGTCAAATCACGTAAACTTGAAATCGCATTTTCTTTTCCTGCATATTTACGTAGAATATAATAAATAGTCGAATAAGAAAGAGCACAGATAGATAAATGCACCTCTCCTCTTCCTGCAGCATCAAAGAGTTCACAAGCAGCATCCGCATATTCTTCACGATCTGCTAACATGTCAATAACAACATTAGTATCTACAAAATAGTGCTTCATCAGATTCTTTCTTCCATTTCCTTTTTATAGTCAAAATCCTTAGGCAACTTTACAACTCCACGGAGTTTAGAAGAAACCGGAGTTGTTTTTCTCTTTGATTGAATCTGCACCAATTTGCGCAACTGTCCCTCTAATATTTCAGATACAGTTCTTCCTCTACTTTTAGCGTATTGGTTAAGGCTTTCCAATAAGTTATTGTCTAACTCTATTGTTAAATTTGTTGTCATATCTCGTTCTCCTTTCTACTACAAAGATACCACTATTTATTCAATCCGCAAGATTCCACAACTACTTTTTACAGCAGCCTTTTATTTGCCCTACAATATAAGCCACATCTTCGTCCGTCACCCAAGGTCCGGCAGGAATACATAAACCCATATTGAATAAAC
>OGLI01000536.1_pt1 | contig 32586 bp, 28 predicted proteins | sample 1572661 | NCBI WGS metagenome assembly OGLI01 (sample SAMEA2581901, study PRJEB24529) | metagenome | biome: Human gut stool | place: China | collected 2011 | reverse complement strand
TCCCGCTGGCCGAGGAGACCCGCTTCATCGCCACCATGAACTACGGCTACGCCGGCACCCGTGAGCTGAACGAGGCCCTCACCTCCCGCTTCGTGGTCATCCAGATGCCCACCATCACTGAGGAGAACCTCGAAAAGCTCCTGCGCACCCAGTTCCCCGATTTGAACAGCAAGTATGTCAGGCAGTTCGCCCTGCTCTTCCTCGATTTGCAGAAAAAGTGCGACAGCGCAGAAATTTCCACCAAAGCTCTCGACCTGCGCGGTATGCTGGACGCCCTGCGCCTGATGCGCCGGGGCGTCGCTGCCGGGGCTGCGCTGGACATGGGCATCACCAACAAAGCCTTCGACTCCTACGAACAGGGCCTCATCCGGGATGCCATTGCCGCCCGCATCCCGGCCCAGCTCACCGCCGCAAAGCTCTTCGATTAAAAGGGGCGTTTTTATGGAAGCGCAGAGCTACACCGCCGAAGAGCGGCGGGCCGCCAATCAGGTGTGGGCAGCGGCAGGAGCTTACGGCTTCGAGCCGCTGTTCCTCGCCCGGAACACCGACGGCACGATCGATTTTTACATGAACTGCGTCGTGGGGCTGGTCCACAAATACTACGGCGACGAGCTGGTGCGCAGCCTCTTTGACGCATGGGAGGGCGACATCCGGCAGGCCATGCTGGACGATTTGACCTGGCTCTACCTCGAGAGCGCGGCCTACGCGCTGGAACTTCCCCGCCGCCCGGTGCTTTCGGCCCTCCGCCGCGCCCATGCGGACTACTTTTTCGGCATCCAGTACAAGCTTTCGCGGCAGGAGTGGATGGCGAAGAACCAGCTGGTCTACTCCATGCAGGCTGCGCGCTGGCGGGCCGTGCAGGGTCGCACGCCGCCGGTCATGACCCCCTACGAAAAGGATCTCGACGCCGCCCTCAGTCCCGAGACGCCCCCAAAGCCGGACGAGCTGAAAGCCGCACTGCTGGCCGTCTACGCCAAATTCGAGCTGTTCAACGGCACGGTGCATCAGAAGGCCGGGCTGCATCTCCATCTGGACGGCCTGCTGGCGTCCCTCATGACCCGCACCATGCCCACTCAGATGATAAAGACCGACCGGGTCACGGTGGAGCATTCCGGCTCGGTGGACGCCTCCGGCGGCGGCATCCACGCCGACAAGCGGCTGGCCCACATCACCCTGCGCCAGCGCGCCGAGGAAGACCGCGCCTACATCGAAAGCTGCTTTGGCCGGTCGCTTTACCCGCCCGAACGGCTGCGGAAGGCCGAGCAGGAGCTTTGCACCGGGGAACATCTGGGCTGTCACCTCTGGTTTGCCTCCGGCGTCCCCAGCCCGGAGCAGGCCCCTACCTCCGAGGCAATGCACCTGGCCGAACAGGCCCAGCTTCAGGCCGAACGGAACCGGGCATACGATTCGAAAAATCTCGAGCTTCATCGTAGCGTCGTGCTGCGGCTGAGCGAGCAGATCCGCAACTGCATCCTCGTCCACCAGCAGCCCAACGCCCGGGTCGCCCGCAGCGGCAACCTCGACCCGGAGCGGGTCTGGCGCACCGTCATGGACGACGACCGGGTCTTCCGCTGTGCGGAGGAAGAGAACCACCCGTCCTTCACCGTTGATCTTCTGCTGGACGCTTCGGCTTCCCGCCTCCACTGTCAGGAGGTCATCGCGGCGCAGGGCTCTATCCTCGCCCAGAGCCTCGCGGCCTGCGGCATCCCGGTGCGGGTGAGCTGCTTTTCCAGCCTGCGGGGCTACACCGTCCTGCGGGTGCTCAAGGGCTTCAAGGAGAAGAGCTTACAGGGCATCTGCCAGTATTTCGCCTCGGGCTGGAACCGGGACGGTCTGGCTCTGCGGGCAGCAGGCGACCTCATCGACTTCGACCCCGGCCCCGCCGCGCGGCACCTGCTCATCCTCCTGACGGACGCCTCCCCCAACGACAGCCGCCGCATCCCGCCCTCCCCCGATGACCCGCTGGGCCGCGACTACGGCGGCAGCGCGGGCGTGGAGGACGCCGCCGCCGAGGTCCGGGCGCTGCAGCGGAAGGGTCTGCGGGTCTCCGCCGTCTTTATGGGCGAAGACGCCAGCGCCGCCGATGCCTCCCGCATCTACGGCAAAAACATGGCCCGCATCCGGGGCATGGACCAGCTGGCCCGGGCCGCAGGCCGACTCATCCAGAACGAGATACGGGAGCTGGGCGACTGAATCATAATAATGTACGGGGCCGCTGTGCAGTTGTATCTGCTGCCAGCGGCCCCGTATTTTTGTTGTCGTTCACAACCATCTTGTTTTGCGTCGTGGAAGAATCAAAAAGTTTTTTGGTTTATTTGCAAACTTATAGTTGTATTCTGGCGCAATTTATGATATACTACAACCAACGAAGGGCCGCACACCTACACACCACCCCGCGCCCACAGGAAGGAGAACCGCTATGGATGCCGCACGTTATTTTGAAGAGATGCATCTTTCCATGTCCAGCCAGAAGCCTGAGTACCGCCTTGTGCTCAGCGTCAAGGTCCAAGACCTCGGAGGCGCAGACGCTTATCTCGAGCTGCGGCAGGAGCCGGTCAGCGGCATGGCCCGGGTGTTCTATTCCACGATGGGACGTCAGAAGCTGAACTTCCAGCTCGTCCGCAAAGGCTGGCAGAGCTGCCACAACGCCTCGGGCGAGCTGACGGGGCGCTTCCCCGCCACCGCCGACGGTCTGCTGGCCCAGACGGATTTCTCCGCCTTTGTCCGGGACGACGTCCTCGACAGCGGCCGGATGGCGCGCATTCTGGACGTTCTGGCCCATACTGCCGGTGGTTGTGGGGCCGTCTCCCCCTCTACTGCCCGGGAGGGTGCGCTCATCACGGTGGAGCGGTTCGTGGGCCGTCCCGCCCATTGGAGCTATTGGAGCACCCGCGCCGCAGAGCAGCTGAACATCGCGGCCATCCTCTGCTGGCTGGGCGACTACCTCGCCGGAGCCGAGCGCCGCACCCTGCAGAGCTGCCCGGAGGCCATGCAGCTTGCCGCCGCATGGCAGGCCGCGCTTTTCGCTCCCCTGCCCCAGACGGCTCAGCGGCCTCAGCCTGTACAGTCCCGGCCCGTCCGCCGTGCGCCTGTGGTCGAGAACAAACGCTGGCAGAGCATCCTCGCCGTGCTGGCGACGGTGTAAAAGAAAAGCTTCCCACGAAGGGAAGCCCATCGCCGTATCTGGCGCGCATTCGTTCATATTTTCAGCTTCGAGAAATCGGTGCAGAGATATTCATAGAGCTTGTCAACGGCCTGAAATCCCATCTTCGCATACAGTTCCTTCGGTGTATCCTCGGAGTCAGCGTGAAGATACAGGATCTCTCCGCGCTCCTGCGCCTTTTCGGCAATATGCTTCATCAGGGTCATGGCGATGTACTGGTGCCGGAAATCCTCGTCCACCAGCAGGCCGTCCATGCAGACATACCCATCGGATGCGAAAATATAGCAGTCGCCCGCCAGTTTCCCGCCCAGATACGCTCCAAGGTAGGTCAGTTTTTCCCGGAGATGCCGGTTGTTCCGCACGGTGAAATTTTCCCCGTACAACGGCCCGTAGTATTTCAGCTCGTGCTGTTCCAGCTGGTCTGCGTCCGGGGCCTTGATCGAGACGTCCGGGTTCGTTTTCCAGCTGCGGATGTCTGTTTCCGGGGGCAGAACCATCGTCAAGGTCTCTTCGCACTCCATGCCGAATGCATCGGCCAGCGGCTCGTCCCCTTCCAGCTTGAGGAAGGTGTCTCCCCGCTCTTTCTGGTAGGCCAGCGCGGCCCGGAGCTCGTCCTCCGTGGGCTGGCCGGAATAGCAGAACGCATTGTGGTCGTATTTATCGCGCAGTTCATTGTCTTCCCGCTTGGTCAGATGCTCTGAAACGGTGTGAGACGCGGAAAACAGCCGGTAAAAGCTTTCATCGGTCTTTCTTGTAGGGTTCATTGCGCTCCTCCAAAACTTATCGCTCACTTCCACCCCCGCGCCGAGGGGTCGAGCATTTCGGCGGCAGAGTAGATAAGGGCGTTGCAGATGGCCGCAGCGACGTTGCTGCCGCCCTTGCGGCCCATCGCCACGATGGCGGGTACGCCGTGCTTTTCGCAGACGGCGAAGAGCCGCTCCTTGCTCTCCACCACGTTCACAAAGCCCACCGGCACACCGATGACCAGTGCGGGCCGCAGGCCGCTTTCGATCTGTTCTGCAATCGTCAGCAGAGCCGTGGGCGCGTTTCCGACGGCGAGGATGGCCCCGGGATGCTCCTGCGCTGCCTTTTTCATCGCTGCGACGGCCCGGGTGGTGCCAGCCTCTTTGGCGGCGGCGGCCACCTCGGGGTCAGCCATATAACAGCAGGCCGTGCCGCCCAGCTTCGCCAGACCGGGCTTGGTGATGCCGGCCAGCGCCATATTCGTATCGGTCACGATGACGGCCCCGGCGTGGAGGGCCTTGACGGCCTGCTCCACCGCGCGGGGGGTAAAGCGGAGATTCCGCGCATAGTCGAAGTCGGCGGTGGTGTGGATGACCCGCTTGACCACGGCTTCGTGCTCGGGCGGCGGGGTCATGCCCATCATTTCCAGTTCTTCGGTGATGATGTGGAAGCTCGTCCGCTCAATGTCAGCAGGTAAATGATGCTGCGGCGTCAATATTCTATCCCCTTTCGTGCTTTTATCCCCTTCTGGTAGGGGTGGCGGTGGCATTTCATCTCGGTGGAGTAGTCGGCGGCGTCCAGCATCCACTGGGGCGGCGTGTGGGCCGTCAGGACGCACTCACATCCGGCAGGCCGTTCCAGAACGGCCTTTTTTAATAGATCGACATCCACCATATCCAGCTCTTCTGCGCTCCCGGCTTCGTCCAGTATCAGCAGGTCGGCAGGCTGTGCTATGGCGGCGGCGAGGTTCTGGTTTTGCAGTTCCCGGGTCGCGGCCTTTTCCTCCGGCGTCATCTGAAAGACGAATTTCTGCCCGGCCTTGCCCCGGTAGATCTCCGCGCCAAGCTGGGCCAGAAGCGGGATCTCGCCGCTGTTCCCGCCCTTCAAAAACTGGACGATGACCACCCGCTTCCCGGACCCCAGCGCACGGAGCGCAAGACCCATAGCGGCGGTGGTCTTCCCCTTTCCGTCGCCCCAGTACAGATGCAAAAGTCCCTGTTCCATTCAGCGCTTCTCCATTCCCATCGCGGCATACACCGCGTCCATATCCAGCGCCCCGCGCACGCCGTCGGCCAGGATGTCGAACTGCTGGCGGCGGTACTCTTCCATCGGGATGAGGGCCGCGTCGGAGGGGTCGATGCCCTTCCGGCGGCAGAGCCAGCCCGCCAGCGCCTCGGTCAGCGTGCCAGTGTCGAACAGACCGTGGAGGTAGCTGCCGAACACATTGCCCTGCACACAGCCCTCCCGGCCTCCGTCGGGGTAGTGGGCGAAAGGTTCGCCCTCAGCCTCGGTCACGCCGGTGTGGATCTCGTAGCCTTCCAGCTCTGCACCCGCAAAGGGGGCGGCGGCGACGGTCGCTTTGACCTGTGCGCGGCGCTTCTGCTCGCTGAACACGGTCCGGGTGGGCAGCAGACCCAGCCCCCGCAGAGTCTGCTGCCGGCCGCTCTCGCTGCCGGTGGGGTCGTCGAGGGTCTGGCCCAGCATCTGGTAGCCGCCGCAGACGCCCAGCACCGGCGTGCCTTTCGCGGCCAGCTTGAGCAGAGCCGTTTCCAGCCCGCACTGCCGCAGCCAGAGCAGGTCGTCCACCGTGTTTTTCGTCCCCGGCAGCAGGATGAGGTCGGGTGCGCCCAGCTCATGAGCGTTCGAAACATACCGCACGCCCAGCAGCGGGTGCTGTTCCAGCGGCATGAAGTCCGTAAAATTGGACAGATGCGGCAGACGGATGATCGCCGCATCCAGCGGCTTTTTGCCGTCCCGCATCTCGAGGCGCTGGCTCAGGGAGTCCTCGTCCTCGATGTCCACCTTTAGGTACGGCACGACGCCCACCACGGGCAGATGGGTCTTTTCTTCCAGCATCGAAAGGCCGGGGCGCAGAATTTCTACGTCTCCACGGAATTTATTGATGACAAGTCCCTTGATGCGCCGGCGTTCTTTTTCTTCCAGCAGCTCCACCGTGCCGTATAGCTGGGCGAACACGCCGCCCCGGTCGATGTCACCCACCAGAAGCACCGGCGCGTCCACCATCTCGGCGAGGCCCATGTTCACGATGTCTTCGCTCTTCAGGTTGATCTCTGCCGGGCTGCCCGCGCCCTCGATGACGATGACGTCAGCCTCCTCGGCGAGGCTGTCATACGCCTTCAGGATGTCCGGCACCAGCTGCCGTTTCGTGCGGAAATACTCCGACGCTTTCATCTGGCCCCGCACCTCGCCGTTGACGATGACCTGACTGCCCACGTCACTGCTGGGCTTCAGGAGGATGGGGTTCATCCGCACGTCCGGCTCGACACCGGCGGCCTGCGCCTGCACCACCTGCGCCCGGCCCATCTCGAGGCCGTCTTTGGTGACGAAGCTGTTCAGAGCCATGTTCTGGCTCTTGAACGGCACGGCGCGCAGGCCGTCCTGCGCAAAAATGCGGCAGAGCGCCGCGCAGAGCAGACTTTTGCCTGCACCGCTCATCGTACCCTGCACCATGATGCATTTTGCCCTGCTCATCCCAGCACCTCTTTCATAAGTTCCAGCAGCCGGGCGTTCTCGGGGGCCGTGCGCACCGCCGTGCGGTACCACTCCGGCCCGAGGCCCGGATAATTCGCGCAGCTGCGCACCTGTGTTCCCAGCGGGCGAAGCCTCTCGTTCAGGTCGGCGGGCGCGCGGAAGAGCAGATAGTTCGCCTTTCCGTCGATGACCCGCAGGCCCTGCGCCCGCGGCCCCGCCGTCAGAACGGGCCGCTGCCGGGCGATAAGGGCGCGCACCTCGTCCACATAAGCGGATTCTTTCAGGGCCGCGACGCCTGCCGCCTGTGCCAGACTGGACACGGCCCACGGCTGGCCCGCTGTCTGCATTTTTTCCAGAAGCGTTTCGTCGCCGCAGAGGCAGTAACCCAGCCGGACGCCGGCCATGCCGTAGAGCTTGGTGAAAGCTTTCAGGATGACGAGGTCCCCACTTTCCAGCAGAGGCTTCGCGGTCCACCCGTCGGCGTCGGGCAGGAAGTCCAGAAAGCACTCATCTACGGCCAAAATCGTGTGGCACTCCCCGCACCGGCGCAGCAGCTTTTTCACCAGCTCGGGTGAGGCCAGCTGCCCCGTCGGGTTGTTCGGCTGGCAGAGGAACACCATGTCGATGCTCTCGTCCACGGCGTCCACGAGGGCGTCCGTCGGGGCAAAATCATTCGCTTCATCGAGGAAGAAGCGTTTCACTTCGCACCCCACCGTATCCAATGCAGAGGCGTACTCGGCAAAAGTCGGGGCAGTCACCAGCGCCTTATGGGGCTTTACGGCCCAGACCAGCCGGAAGATGAGGTCCGCCGCGCCGTTGCCGCAGAGGATACGCTCCTGCGGCACACCCTCGGCCCGGCTCAGCGCCGCCCGCAGGGTGCGGCAGAGGGGGTCGGGGTAGCGGTCGGCCAGAGGCAGTACATCCCGGATGGCCTGCGCCACCCCTTCGGGCAGACCGAGTGGGCTGACGTTCGCTGAAAAATCCAGCGCGTCGCGGCCAAAGCGTTCGCGGTAGCCCATCCAGTCACCGCCGTGGACCAGTTGTTTCATCCCAAGAACCCCCGTATCGCACATCCAAACGCCAGCGCAAACCCGCTGGCTACATACATCATCCGATCTGCCCGCAGAATATCCTCCGGCTCGATGGGCCGCAGCGGGTCGCCGATGGTGGGCTTCGGGTAATACTCCCCGAAATAGTAGGCCGGCCCGGCCAGCTGAACGCCCAGCGCACCGGCGCAGGCGCTCTCGGTCTGGGCGCTGTTGGGGCTGGCGTGATTGCGGCGGTCCCGCCGCCAGATGCGCCACGCGCCCTTGGCGTCATTGCGGGTGAACGCCGCCGCCATGATCCAGAACAGCGCCGCCAGACGGCTCGGGATATAGTTCGCCACATCGTCCAGCTTTGCGGCGGCACGGCCAAAATAGAGATATTTTTCGTTTTTGTAGCCCAGCATACTGTCCATCGTGTTGATGGCCTTGTAGGTCAGGGCCAGCGGCGCACCGCCCAGCAGCATATAAAGCAAAGGCGCAATGACGCCGTCGCTGGCGTTCTCGGCCACGGTCTCCACCGCAGCCTTGGTCACGCCCTCGGCAGTCAGCGCTTCCGTGTCACGGCCCACGATGCGGCTCACGGCCTTTCGGGCGGCGGGCAGGTCGTCTTTTACCAGTTCCCGGTAGACATTCATGCTTTCCTGCATCAGCCCCTTCGCGGCCAGTGCCTGCCCACACCAGAACATCTGGACGGCCAGCCCCAGCAGGGGGTGAAGCATCGCCGCGCCCCAGCAGACAAGGCCCGTGAGCAGCAGCGTCCCCACCGGCAGGCAGAACGCCAGCACCGCGCCGCCCAGCAGCTCGCCCTGAGGCGTTTTGGGCAGGCGGGAGCGGAGGAATTTTTCCAGCCGGGAGATGGCTTTGCCCATGTACACCACCGGGTGGGGCAGCCACGCCGGGTCGCCGAAAATGGCGTCCAGCACGAAGCCTCCCAGCACAGCCCAGGCGGTCATCATACGCCGGCCTCCGCGTCTTTCGTGTACTGCACAGTCTTCACGAGGCGGAGCTGGCGCTTCTCGGCCCAGTCGGCGGCATCCAGCACATAGCCGCCCGCGTTGGGGCCGCACCACGCATAATAATCGCGCCTGGGCAGGGCGTACCGCTCCATGGCCGCCATCTGGGTGCCGCCGTGGGCCAGGATGACCAGCAGCTCTTCGCCGTCGGCCAGCGCCTTGTCCACCAGAGCAGAGAAGGCGCTGCAGATGCGGTTCGAGAAGTCGTCCTTCCGCTCACCGTCGGGACATTTGCTCTCGCAGTTGGCCTGCACCCACGCCTGATAATCGGCGTCGTGCTCCATCTCGACGTAGTTTTTGCCCTCGAAGCTGCCGAAGCACATCTCCTGCAGGTCCTTCACGACCACGAGCTCTGCCTCCGGGAAGAGCACCCGGGCCGTCTGGGCCGTCCGCTGCAGCGGGGTGATATAGACCACCTTCGGGTCGATGTCGGCCCGGCGCAGCTGGCTCAGGCCCTCCGCCGAGAGCGGGATGTCGCGCTGGCCCTGATAGCGCTTCTGGGCATTGTATTCGGTCAGGCCGTGACGCAGCAGATAGATCAACATTGGGGTAATTCTCCTTTCAATACCGTCGGGATGCCGCAGAACATCTGCACCACGCAGTCGGCGCGCTCTGCCAGCAGGCAGGCCAGCCGTCCGGCGGCCTCCCGCCCGGCGCGTTCCTCAGCATCCATCGGGACAACACCGCCGCCGACCTCGGTGGCGATGACAATATCATATTCCGCCAGCTCCCGGGCCAGCGTTTCGAGCTGCTCCGGGGTCTGAGTCTCGGCGGCGGCGTCCTGCACATCGGCGATGACGCTGCCCCGGAAGTTCCGCGCAAAGGTGCGCTTGCCGCTGTAGAGCGGCCCTGTAATGAACATCATTTACAGCACTCCTCCCCACTGGCTGACGGCCAGCGCCGCCAGCATCCACAGCTCGGCCCGCTGTAAAAACCACCCGGCCAGGTCGCCGGTGATGCCGCCAAACTGCTTTTTGGCCACGAAATCATAGCGCCACAGCGCCAGAAGCGCCGCCGCCGCCAGCCCGCCGCCGCCCAGCGCCGTCAGCGCCAGGATGAGCAGAGCCGACAGGCCGCAGAGGAAGCGGCGGACGGTCTGCTTGTCGGCCGCTGTGGCGAAGGTGTGGGCGAGGCCGGTGTCCTTCGCCAGCGGGAACGCCGCCACGGCAAAGCCCGACAGCGCCCGCTCCAGCACCAACGCCAGCGTCCAGCACAGGCCGGCCCGGGGCGTGAACCGCACACTGCCGCAGAGGCCGAAGTAGGCCACAAAGTAGCAGCACAGCCGGATGACGGCGAAGGCCCCACAGTGGGAGTCTTTCAGGATCTCAAGCTTTTTTTCGCGGTCGCCGTAGCTCGAGAGGGCGTCCGAGGTGTCAGCGTAGCCGTCGAGATGGATGCCGCCGGTGACGGCCACCGGCACGAGGCAGAACGCCGCCGCCCGGGCCAGCTCCGGCAGGGGCAGGACGCCGCAGAGGCACCACAGCCCGCCGCACACCAGCCCGATGAGGGGGAAGGCGCACATGGCGTACCGCATATTTTTTTCGTTCCACTCGAACTGCGGCACCGGCAGGGCCGAAAACATCGCAAAAGCCACCGCGATGGTCTGCAAAACAGTCACAGCTTTTCTCCCCCTTTGTAGTACACCGGCAGGCCGCAGACCACCCGGCAGACATTGTCCGCCCGGGCGGCGAAAGCGTTGTTCACCTGCGCCAGCGCCAGCAGATACTGGTCGGTGTCGCCCGCGTAGTCGGCACCGCCGCTGAACACCTCGTTCGATACGGCGATAAGCTCGTCGCACCCGGCGGCGAGGCGTTCCAGCCCGGCCAAAACGGCCTCGGCGGTGTGCTTTCCTGCTCCGCCGGGGCTGTAAAGCTCGTTGGCGACGAGGTTGCCGAGGTCTTCCAGCAGGACGGTCCCCCGGCCGGGCAGAGCCAGACGGTCGAGGTGGAGCGGGCATTCCAGCGTTTCGAACTGCTTTTGCGCCCGCATTTTCCGGTGCTTTTCCACCCGGGCGGCGCACTCGGCATCCCAGACCTGCATGGTGGCGAGGTAATAGCGGGGCAGGCCGGTCTTGAGCACAAGGCTCTCGGCGTAGGCGCTTTTGCCGCTGGCCGCGCCGCCGAGCACCAGCGTCAGCATCCCGCACCCCCCTGCGGCGTGTAGGCTTCGATGCCGCCCTCTTCAAAGGAATAACAGCCATCGTAGACGGCCAGCGCCATGTCCCACAGCGGGATGGCGGCCACCGCGCCGGTGCCTTCGCCCAGATGCAGGCCCGCCGTAATAAGGGCTTTTTTGTTCAGCGCGTCCAGCACCAGCTTTGCGGCCGGCTCGGTGGAGCAGTGGCTTGCAAAAACAGCCTTGGCCGCTGCCGGGCAGAGCCGGACAGCGCAGAGCGCCGCCACACAGCTGATGAAACCGTCGGCCAGCACCGGCACACCTTCCAGCGCACCGCCGAGGAAGATGCCGCAGAGCCCGGCAATATCGAAACCGCCCAGCTTTGCCAGCACGTCCAGTGCATCGGCAGAGTCGGGCTGATTTTTTGCGATGCCGCGATGGATGGCGTCGATCTTCCGGGCAAGTCCCTCGTCCGAAAGGCCCGCGCCCCGGCCCGTCATCCCTTCGACGGGCTGGCCCAGCAGCACAGCAGCCACGGCGCTGGATGTCGTGGTGTTGCCGATGCCCATCTCACCGGTGGCCAGCAGGCCGACGCCCGCTTTCTTCTGCTCCTGCACCAGCCGGATGCCCCTGCCGATGGCCTCCACAGCCTCAGCCCTGCTCATAGCCGGGCCGAGGGTGAAGTCTGCTGTGCCGGGGGCGATGCGGCAGTCGAGGACGCCCGGGACCGGTTCGCCCGCGATGCCCATATCCACCGGCACCACCTCGCACCGGGCGGTCTGTGCCATCCGGCAGACGCTGGTGCGGCGGGCGGCGAGGTTCTCAGCCACGGCGCGGGTCACCCTGCTGTCGGTCTGGCTGACGCCCTGATCCACCACACCGTTATCGGCGCAGAGCACCAGCACCGCCCGGCGGGAAATATCCAGCTTTGCGCTGCCGGTGAGGGCGGCGGCATCCTCGATGGTCGTTTCCAATCCGCCCAGCCCGCCCAGCGGCTTTGCAAGGCTGGCCCAGTGGGCGTGCGCCGCCGCCCGGGCGGCTTCGTCCGGCGGCGTGATGGCCGCACAGAGGGCGGCGAGTTCTGTCTCAGTCATGGTCTCTCCTGTAATTTTCAGCCGCGGCGGCAAAGCGCTGCGGCAGGGGCGTACCCGCCCAGTACAAATGCGGGAAGCCCGCATAGAAATGCTCGTTTACAAATCCGCACCGCCACTCTGCGCCGCCCACCGGCTTTTTTGCCGCGAGGGCCGTGCCGTTGGCGGTGGAATCCCAGTGGTGGAATTCGTGGATGGGAAAGCTCTCCCCGGCCCGGAAGAGCAGACTGTCCGAGTCTGCGCTCAGCGCGGCGTAGCCGAAGCGGACGAGACGTCCGGCATCTTTTGCTTCGCCCGGCAGGACGCCCGCCATCGGCCAGCTCTGCCCCTCGGCGTCCGTGAGGCTCTGCCCCAGATAGAGGAAGCCTCCGCACTCTGCCGCTGTGGGCAGACCGAACTCGATTTTTCGCGTTATCTCGCGCAGAAGCGAGGTATTTCCGCTCAATTCTCTTGCGTGAAGTTCCGGGTAGCCGCCGGGCAGATACAGCCCGCCGATGTTTTCCGGAAGGGCCGTGTCACGGAGGGGGCTGAAAAAGACCACCTCTGCCCCGGCGTCCCGGAAGGCCTCCAGCGTCTCGGCGTAAGTAAAGCAGAACGCCTCGTCCTGCGCCACGGCGATGCGGACGCGGGCCGGAGGCGTCTCCGGCTGCACCGGCAGGGCGGGCGGCTCCTTTTCGCAGAGGTCCAGCAGGCGGGGCCAGTCGATGTGCTCCTCTGCCGCGTCGGCCAGAAGGGCCAGCTTCTGCTGTAAATTTTCCACTTCCGCTGCCGTATAGAGGCCCAGATGGCGGGAACCGATGACGGCCTCCGGGAGTTTCGGCAGAAAGCCCAGCACCGGCAGACCCGTCTCTTTTTCCAGCATCGGAGCCAGCAGAGCGTACATCCGTGCCGTGCAGTTGTTCAGCAGGATGCCTGCGATGTGGCTGGGGGTGCGGAAGCTGTTGAGTCCCTTCAGCTCTGCGGCCAGCGTCAGGCTCTGACCTTTCGGCTCCACCACCAGCAGCACCGGCAGACCCAGTGTGTCGGCCAGATGCCACGCGCTGGCTCTGTCGCTGACGCCCCCGAGGCCGTCGTAAAAGCCCATAGCCCCCTCGCACACCGCCGCACCGTGTCCGGCGGCACCCCTCGCGTAGAGGGCGCGCACCGTCTCGGGCGCAGAGAAAAAGAGGTCGAGGCTGCGGCTCTCCACCCCCAGCACGGCCCGGTGGAACATGGGGTCGATGTAGTCCGGCCCGCTCTTGAAGGCGCAGGGCGCACAGCCCCGCCGCTTCAGCGCCATGAGCAGGGCGCAGGTCATGGTGGTCTTGCCGCTGCCCGAGCGGGGCGCCGCCAGCAGAAACTGTATCATGTCATTCTCCTGTGATGAGGTAGATGGGGTTCTGGGCCATCATGAGGTGCAGCCCGCCCACAGCTTTTGCCCGGCTGACGGCGATCTGGCTCACCTGCACATTCCGGCCTTGGGCCGTCAGCGCGGCCACCGCCGCCGAAAGGGTCTCGAGGGCGATGGCCGACACACAGATGCGGGCGTCGGGGTTCTTATCCAGCGCGGCGTCCACGATGGCGGCAAGGCTGCCCTTGCTGCCGCCGATGAAGACAGCGTCCGGCGCGGGCAGGTCCGAAAGCGCAGCGGGGGCAAGCCCCTCCACGAGGACGAGGTTCCGGGTCCTGAATTTTTCGCGGTTGGCTTTGATGAGCGCACAGCCCTCCGGCCTGCACTCCACCGCGTACACCCGGCCCCGGGGCGCGGCCAATGCCAGCTCCACGCTGACGCTGCCCGTCCCGGCCCCCACGTCCCACAGGATGTCTTCCGGGCGGACGGCCAGCTTCGCCAGCACGGCGGCCCGGACTTCCTGCTTGGTCATGGGAACGTCGCCCCGCTCGAAGGCTTCGTCCGGCAGGCCCGGGGCGCGGCGGGGCAGTCCCTCCACCGCCTCCACAAGAAGGACGCTCAGGCTGTTGAAGCGGCCTGCGGCCAGCTCTTTGACGCTGCCGCGGAAGAGCTTCTCTTCCGGCGTGCCGAGGCACTGGCCCACGACGCCCTGCACGTCCCCGAAGCCCTCTGCCGCCAGCTGGGCGCAGAGGGTGGCGGGGTCTTCGCTGCCGCCGGTGAGGAAGAAGGTGGGTCTGCCCTGCATACACTCGGCCACCGGGTCACAGGTGCGGCCATGGGCCGAAACAAGGTTCCACCCCTGCCACGGACGGCCCAGCGCCGCCGCCAGCAGCTGGATGCTGGAAAGGCCGGGCAGCACCCGGGCGCGGACGCCGAGGGCCTCCAGCTTTTCCATCATGGAGGACGCGCCGGAGTAAAAACCGGTGTCGCCGCTGTAGACCAGCACGGCGTTCTCCGCGCCGGAAGTCTGCAGCAGCTCTGCCACCTCGTCGGGGCGGTAGGCGGCGGCGCGGTTCTCGGTGCAGCCGGCAGGCAGAACTGCCAGCAGACGCCGTGCGCCCAGGATGAGGTCGGCCTGCCGCAGTGCGGCCAGGCCCTGAAGGGTCAGGTTCTCCGGCTGTCCGGAGCCCATGCCGATGAGTGTCACGTTCATCTTATCATCTCCTTGCAGCGTTTCAGCACCTCGGAAGCCGTCTCGCCCTGCTCGGGCGGGCGGCGGATGACCACCAGCTGCGCCCCGGCGGCAGAGGCGGCAGCGGCTTTTTCGTCGAAGCCTCCGGCCGCGCCGCCGTCCTTTGTGACGAGCCAGCGGATATGGAACTGCTCCATCATGGCCTGATTGAGGGCAAAGCTGAAGGGACCCTGCATGGCGATGATGTTGCGGTGGGGGATGTTCGCCGCCTCACAGGCCGCGATGCTTTCCAGCGTGGGCAGGACGCGGGGGTAGAGCCGCTCGGGCGGGATGGCCGCGAACTGCGCCAGCTCCTTGGCCCCGGTGGCCAATAGAAGGTTCCCTTCTTCTGCGGCCAGCGCCTCGGCTGCCTGCTTTGCGCTCTCAAAGACAAGAGAGTTTTCCGGCAGCGGACTGGCCGGGCGCAGCAGGCGGAGGTATTCCACCCCGGCCTTCTCTGCCGCTGCTTTAATGTTTTTGGTCGCCTCCACCGCGTAGGGGTGGGTGGCGTCGATGCAGAGGGCGGCATTCCCCAAGAGCACGGCCATCTCATCGGGCAGGAGCCGCCCGCACCGGACGGTGACGCCGGGGGTGCTCCCCTGCTCTTCCTGCCCCAGCGGGGTGGCCACGCTGACGGTGACTTCGATGCCCAGCGCCGCCAGCTGGCGGGAAAGCTCCCGCCCCTCGGTGGTGCCGCTGAAAACGACGACGTTCATCGGCGGTACCCCCGCGGCGTGACCATCCGCCCGCTCAGCGCGCGGGTGGCGGCGTTGCCCACAAAGACGGTGGTGAACATATCCACCTCGGTATCCCGGAGCTGGCTGAGAGGCAGGATGTGCTTTTCCTGCCCTTCCCGGCCGATGTTCCGCACAGAGCCGCAGAGAGTGTCCGGGGCTTTGCCGTTCGCCAGCAGGATGTCCACGGCCCGGCGCAGATAGTCCGGGCGGCCCTTGGACGAGGGATTGTACAGCGCCAGTGCGAAATCGCCCTGAGCGGCGCAGGCCAGCCGCTTTTCGATGACCTCCCACGGCGTGAGGCGGTCCGACAGCGAGATGACGCAGAAATCGTGGGCCAGCGGCGCACCCAGCACCGCCCCGCCGCTGAGGGCGGCGGTCAGGCCGGGGACGACCTCCACGTTGACGTCCGGGTACTCTTCGGCCAGCTCCAGCAGCGGGCTGGCCATGCCGTAGACCCCGGCGTCGCCGGAGCAGACCAGCGCCACGTCCCGGCCTGCCCGGGCGGTGTCCAGCGCCCAGCGGCAGCGGTCGATCTCCCGGGTCATGCCGGTGGTGTAGCACTCTTTTTCCGGGTAGAGGGGGCGCACAAGGTCGATGTAGACCGTATAGCCGCACAACACCTCGGCCTGCTGCAAGGCGCTCTGCGCCTGCACGGTCAGAAACTGTCCGCCGCCGGGGCCAAGCCCCACGACGAACACGGTCTTTTTACTCTCACTCATTGCTCTGTCCTCCAATCGGGTGCAAAGGGGCGGACGGCCAGCGCCAGCGTCACGCCGCCGCCTGCCGTTTTGGGCAGAAGGAGCGTCCCGCCCGAGGCTTTTACCGCCGAGCGCTCACAGACGTTGTCCACGCCGGTGACACTGGCCACAAAGGCCGACGGGGTGAACTGTCCCGGCACGGCCCGCAGCTCGTCGGCCGGATAGAACGTGATGGGCCAGCCGTGGGCTTTGCAGAACGCTGCAAGCCCCGGCTCATCTTTTTTCAGGTCGATGCTGGCGGCGGCGCAGACCGCCGTCGGGCTGAGGCCGGACGCGGCACAGAACGCCGCGAAGGCTTCTTCCAGCTGCTGCGCCGTCGTGCCGCGGCGGCACCCCACCCCCAGCACCCCGATGCGGGGGACGAGGTGGAGCGCCCCGCCCTGCGGCGTGAGGGTCAGGGCGAAGTCGGCGGCTTCGGGTGGGTCAGCCTTTTTCACTCCGGCGGGGGGCTCCCCCGCCACCGGCCACGGCGACCAGTACCGGACAGTCTGCCCGGCCAGCAGGGCACCGCTGACCCGCTTGATGCGCTCCGGCTCAAGGACAGCGCAGTTCTGGGCCTTGGCCCAGAGGTCCACGGCGAAGAGGCCGTTGACGTCGGTGGCCGTCGTGATGACCGGCACCGCGCCGCACGCTTTTGCCAGCGCCCGGGCCAGCGCGTTGGCACCGCCCAGATGGCCCGACAGGAGCGGCACGGCGAAGTTCCCGCCCTCGTCCACGACCACCACCGCCGGGTCGGCGGCCTTGCTCCTGCAGTGGGGCGCGATGGCCCGCACCGCGATGCCCACAGCTCCCACAAAAATCAGGGCCTCATCCTGTGCAAAATGCTCCGCCGTCCAGCCTTTCAGGGTCACGTCTCCGCCGCAGCGGCTCACGCTGCCGGGCAGAGCTTCCGCCAGCCGATGGGCCAGCGCCTCGCCCTTTGCGGTGAAGGCCAGATATGCCCGGCTCACTGCCCGGCCTCCGTCCCCTGCCGGAACTCGGTGGTAAAGGCAGGGTCGTAAAGCTTGCTGCGCTCGTAGTTTTCGCCCAGAAAGTCGCCTACGACGATGAGGGCGGTCTTTGTGATGCCGTTTTTGCGGGTCTCCTCGGCCAGTGTGGAGACGGTGCAGCGCACCACCTTCTGCTCGGGCCAGGTGGCCTTATAGACCACAGCGGCAGGGGTATCGGGGCGGTAGCCGCCGCTCTCGAGAAGGGCCTGCCGGACTTTGTCCACCAGCCCGATGGAGAGGAAGATGACCATAGTAGCCCCGTGAGCAGCCAGCTTTGCCAGCTGTTCGGCCTCAGGAACAGGAGTGCGGCCCTCCATCCGGGTGATGATGACGGTCTGGCTCACGTTGGGCAGGGTGTACTCGGCACAGAGCGCCGCCGCCGCGCCGCAGAAGCTGGACACGCCCGGGGTGTCGTCATAAGGGATGCCGTCGGCGTCCAGCGCGTCCATCTGCTCCCGGATGGCCCCGTAGAGGCAGGGGTCGCCGGTGTGGAGGCGGACCGTGGTGCCTCCGGCCTTTTCGGTGGCACGGATGGTGTCCAGCACCTGTTCCAGCGTCATCTCGGCGCTGTTGTAGATAGCACAGCCGGGCTTCGCCAGCCCCAGCAGGGCCGGATTGACGAGACTGCCCGCGTAGATGATGCAGTCGGCATCGGCCAGCAGGGCCGCGCCCCGCCGGGTGATGAGGTCGGGCGCGCCCGGCCCGGCTCCTACAAAATGGACCATATCTTACCCCTCCTTCACCAAAATCGCTGCGAAATAGCCCGCCGACCGGGCTGGGTCATAATCGGCCAGGTCGGGCCAGACCTCCTCGTTCGGCAGGCCGCAGTTACAGACCATCGCGCTCCGGCTCAAAAGCCCGGCGTCAGCCAGCGCGGCCAGCGTCTCGGGCAGCTGACGGCCCGATTTCATCAGCACTTTTGCGCCCGGTGCGGCCAGCACCTCAGCGGCGCAGCGCCCTGGGGCGATGGTCAGCGGCTGCTCCATGCCGCCCGTCAGGGACTGGCCCAGCCGGGCCGCAGCGGCGCAGAAGCTCGTCACGCCGGGGAGCATCACGGTCTTGCAGCCCTCGGCCTCCAGGATCTCCTGCAGGTAGCCGAAGGTGGCGTAGACGGACACGTCGCCGAGGTTGAGCATGGCGACATCCTGCCCGGCGTCGAGATATTCTTTCACGGCCCGGGCCGCCTCGATGTGGGCGGCTTTCTGCACCGCCGGGTCAAGGCTCATGGCGAAGCGCAGCGGCAGGATGGTCTTGCCGCTCAGATCCACCGCACCTTTTGCGATGTCCAGCGCCAGCATCCCGCCCTTTGGGGTCTGGGGCGCGGCGATGACCGGGCAGTTTTCGAGGCGGCGGACGGCCTGCAGGGTCATGAGCTCGGGGTCGCCCGGGCCGACGCTGACGCCGTAAAAAATGCCTATCCGTTTTTCCATTCGTCCAGCAGCTCCTTTGCAGTCCTGGTCTGGCCCAGCGGGCCGTATTGGTTCGAGAAGAGCACCGCGCCCACCCGGAACGCCCCGGCGGCGCGGCGGTCGAGGTGGAGCTGGATGGCGTCCAGCAGGCTGGACAGCACCGGCTCTCTCATCTCTGCTTCGTCTAAGATCTCCATACAGGCGTCGGTGGTGGCCGCGTTCATCAGGGCCGCGCAGACGTCCCGGGATGCACCGCAGAGGGCGGCGTGGGCGCAGAGCAGCTCGGTACGGCAATCGGCCGTGCGGGAGTGGGTGTTCATGACGCCGCCCGCCAGTTTGACCAGCTTGCCGATGTGGCCCACCAGCACCACCTCTTCGAAGTGGGATGCCGCCGCCATATCCATCGTATCCCCGATGAAGTTCGAGGTCTTGACCACGGGGATATTCTTTAGGGCAGGCATCTTCTCGTGGAGATAGTCGAGGCCGTAGTTGCCCGGGGCAAGGATGAGCCGCCGGGGGCTGACCGCCCGAAGCGCCGCCTGCCCCATTTCCAGCTGGATGGTGTCGAGGCTGGCCTGCTGGCTCATGGGCTCGACGATGCCGCTGGTGCCGAGGACGCTGAGGCCCCCTTCCACACCCATATGGGGGTTGAAGGTGCGCTTCGCCGTCTCAGCCCCGCCCTCGATGGAGATGGTGACATCGAAGCCGCCCGCGTACCCGGCAGATTCGGCCTCTTTTTCCAGCGCTTCCTTTATCATGGCCCGGGGGACGTGGTTGATGGCAGCTTCGCCCACGGGCTGGTCGAGACCGGGCTTTGTTACCCGGCCCACGCCCTCACCGCCGTGGATGCGCACCTCGCCGGCCAGCTCGGGCCGGAGGGCGACACTGGCGATGACCGGCAGACCGGTGGTCACGTCCACATCGTCGCCGCCGTCCTTCCGGATGGCGCACTCAGCCCCCTCGCCGGACAGGCGGCAGAAGATGGGTTCCACCTCCACCACGATGCCCTTCGGGGTGCGGAGGGCCACCGTCTCGGGGGTGTGGCCGGTGAGCAGCAGCCGGGCCGCGCCCGCCGCGCCCAGCGCCGCACAGGTGCCGGTGGTATAGCCGCAGCGCAGGAGCTTCTGGCCGCTGCGGACGTAGTGCTCAAAGAGCGGGCGCTTTTCCTCCGGCGCTTTTTCTTCGCCGTAGAGGAATGCGTACTGCTCATCGGTCAGAGCATAAATTTTGCAGATGTTTTCCCGGGCAAAGGCCTTTTCCGGTGTCATGACGTCCGAGACGCCCGCCGCCGAGACGCAGACGACCTTGTCGGAAACTTTCTGCGCCAGCTCCAGCTCGTGGAGGCTGAGGATGACAGCCATCTTCTTGTCCCGGGCGAGGCTTTTCAGGATGGCCAGCAATTCGGCCTTGCCCTTGATGTCAAGGAAAGACGTAGGCTCGTCCAATAATATCAGCTCCGGCTGCTGGCAGATGGCCCGGGCCAGCAGGACGCGCTGGCGCTGGCCGTCGCTGATGCGGTTGAAGTCCCGGCCCGCCAGCGCCTCGGCCCCCACGAGGGCCAGCGCGGCATGGACCTGGCGCTTATCTTCCGCCGAGAGGACACCCAGCCGCCCTGTGTAGGGGTAGCGCCCGGCGGACGCCATCTCGAAGCAGGTGGTCAGCTCGGTGCGGCGGGTGTGGGGCACCATCAAGGCCATTTTGCGGGCGCGCTCCGGACCGGAGCAGTCCGCGAGATCTTTGCCGTCCAGCAGCACAGCGCCCCCCTGAGGGGCCAGCTGCGCTGCCAGCGTCTTGAGCAGGGTGGATTTACCCGCGCCGTTGGGGCCGATGAGGGTGAGGATGGTCCCCTTCCCGACGCCGAGGCCGATGTGCTCCATCAGGGGCGTTTTGCCGTAGCCGATGGCAAGGTCCTCGGCGCGGCAGTAGAATTTCGGATCGCTCATTCCCGGCCCTCCTGTGTCTGGCGGCGCACCAGCAGCCAGATGACCACCGGCGCACCGAAAACCGCCGTCACCGAGCTGATGGACAGCTCAGTGGGCGCGAACAGGCTGCGGGCGATGAGGTCGCAGAGCAGGCAGAACGCTGCCCCGCCCAGACAGCAGCCCGGCAGGACATAAAGGGGCTTTGCACTGCCCAGCAGGTTCTTGACCAGATGCGGCACCGCGATGCCCACAAAGGAGATGGGGCCTGCAAAGGCCGTCACGCAGGCGGAAAGCAGGCTGGAAAGCAGCACGAGGGCCGTCGAGAAGGCCCGCACCGGTACGCCGACGCTCCTGGCGTAGCTCTCACCCATCTGGTAGGCCGCCATGGGCTTCGAGAGCAGGAACGCCGCCGCCAGCGCGGGCAGCACCACGCAGGCCGCTGCACCCACGTTGGCCCAGGTCATGCCGGAAAAGCTGCCCATCGACCAGTTGTGGAGATTGACGATGTTGGAGTCCTGAGCGAAGGTCACCACGATGTCGGTGACAGCCGAGCAGATGTAACCGATCATGATGCCGCAGATGACGAGGATGCTCATCCGCGGCACCCGCCGGGCCACCACCAGCACAAAGGCCATCGCCGCCATCGAGCCTGCAAAGGCGGCGATGATGAGGGTGGCCGAGCCGGTGAGCAGCCCCCGCTGTAAAAACACCACCATCGTCAGGGCCACCGCCAGCTTTGCGCCGCTGGACACGCCCATGACGAAGGGGCCGGCGATGGGGTTGGCGAAGAAGGTCTGCAGGAGGTAGCCCGCCGCCGAGAGGGCCGCGCCCAGCAGCACGACCATGACCGCCCGGGGCAGACGGAGCTGGAGCACGATGCCCACGGCCAGCGCATCTTCGCCCCGGCCCAGCAGAGCCGCCGCCACCGCGCCGGGCGTCAGGGACACACTGCCCCAGAACAGGTTGAGTGCAAACAGCACCGCGACCCCCGCCGTGAGGGCGAGGTACGCGAGGCTGAGGCGGCGGGTGGTGGTCATGACAAAGCTCCTTTTATACGATTCGCTGTAAGAAACGGAGGGACGCCGGGTCGGGCGAGCCCTCGGTGAAGACGAGGTTCATATCCGAGATGAGGTCGGCCAGCTCCATGCTCTGCTGGAAGAGGCTCTGGGCCGTACACCAGCAGTCGCCGGACTGGACGGCCTTGAAATCTGCCAGCATCGGGCATTTTTCGATGAGCTGGTCACGGGTCTCCACAACGCCCTCGATGGTGCTGTTGTAGATGAGGACGTCGGCGTCCCTGGCCCGGGCGTAGAACGTCTCCAGCGGCAGTTTGATGGTGGACTGGGCCGACGTCTCCCCCTCGAGGTCATCGAAGATGTAGACGCCGCCGGCCATCCCCACCATCTGGGCCACATAGTCGCTGGTGCGGCGGACGGTGATGAGGTTGTTGGTGGTGATGGAGAAGAAGGCCGCGGTCTTGCCGGTGTTCTCCTGCTCGAGGATGGGGGCCACCTGCTCCACCTTCTGGCGGAAGACCTCTTCCGCCATCTCAGTCTTATTCAGCAGGATGCCGTAGAGCTTGAGCCACTCCATCCGGGCCAGCGGGCCGCTCTCGTAGCTCGAGCGCTCGATGAGGACCGGCACACCGAACTTTTCCAGCTGCTCCTTGACCTCGGGGTCGTGGAGGATCATGGTGTTTTCGATGGCGAGGGTGCAGCCGGCGGCAAGGATGCGCTCATAGTCCGGGGCGCTGTACTTGCCCGCGTAGGCGATGCGGCCCTCCTGCATGGCCTGTCTGGCCTCTTCCACATACCAGCCATCGGCCTTCGTGCCGGAGAGGGCGATGCTGTCCAGCGCGTCCAGATGGACGAAGAGGTCCATCACCGAGGTGGAGACGAGATAAATATGATCCAGCGGCTGGCGCAGCAGAACGACATCTTCGGGCAGGTCGTCCACCTCGGCGGCCCCTTCGGGGACGACGAGGAACCGCCCGGCGTCCGGGATGTCGATCATCACATAGCCGCCCTCATAGCAGTCGGCGGAAAACTGGGTGGCATAGTCCAGCGGATAGCTGTGGTCGAACACGAGGGATGCTGTATTGGCCGGGGCGGTCTTGTGCTGCCCGCAGCCCGCAAGGGTGAGGGCGGCGGCAGGCAGGGCTTTCAGAAAATTGCGGCGTTTCATCGTTATTTTGCCTCGATCAGGGATGCGGAGGCGAAGGTCAGCGTATACTCGATCTCATGCGGGGTGCTCATGGCGACGGTATCGCCCACCACATCCAGCGGGGTGTCGAGAGCCGCGACGGGGATCTCGAAGGTAGAGTTGCCCTCGGTGTTGGTGGGCAGATACTTTTCGCCGTCCACCAGCATATAGTCGTAGTTGGGGCTGGACCAGACGATGGTGGCGGTCATCCTGCCGTCGGCCACGGTCAGGGCCGCAGGGCTTTCCACGGTGGCGCGGCCAGAGCCGCCCTCGAGGGTCACGTCACAGGTATAGGTTCCGTCGGCAGGTGCTTCCGCCGCAGCAGGCTGGGCGTTGGCGACACGGACGGTATGGTCGTACCACTTGCCCTTGGAGCCGAGGATGGCCAGCTGGAAGTCCGTGTCCAGAGCCTTCACCGGGATGTCGAAGCCGTACACCTCATCGGACAGGCCGTCGGAGTAGGTGACGGTGTCGGTGGTGGGCTGGAGCCAGTCGGTCTCGTGGGCTTCGGCGTCAGCGGCCATGCCGACGTAGAGGTTGACGATCTTCTTGGAGACGAGACTGACGTGGAAGGTCATCTGACCGTCCTTCACAGTCAGGGTCCCCTTGCCGTCGTTGGCCTCGTTGGCATGGAACATGGAGCTGTCGGTGTCAAAATCAGCGGCGTAGGTGCCGTCGGGCAGAGCAGCCTCTGCTGCCGGTTCGGAAGCTGCCTCGCTCACGGCAGAGGAGGCCGCAGCCTCGGAGGAAGCGGCAGAGCTGGCCGGGGCGCCGGATGCGCCGCAGCCGGTGAGAGAACCAGCCAGCACAGCGCCGGCCAGCAGAAGAGCAAATTTATGGTTCAGTTTCATGATGATATACCTCGAAGTATCTATTTTACAGAAAAGATTATAACACGCAATGGCCCGAATTCAAAGCAGGCCGAAAAAGAAATTGCCCGAAAAGGCACTCCTTTCCGGGCAATCATAGAGTCAGAAGCTGCTTTCGCAAGCAGGGTGCACCAAACGGCGAGGATTTTTGCCCGCAGACAAGGCGATTTTCCGCAGCAATCCTGGGCGGATTGCAATGGAAAGCAACGCAGTATGCGAGCAAAAAGACCGCCCGGGTGGTGTGCAATGATTACGAAAACGGCTTCCTAAATCAGCCGTTCAGGGAATCGACAGCGGCCTTGGTGTGTGCGACGTAGAGCTGCTGGATGTCAGCGACCTCGCCCAGACCTGCGATCTGGCAATCGACAGAATCGAATTCGCCGGCGGCCTCGAACTGGCTCTTCCAGGAATCCTCGTCGTCGCCAGCCATATCGTTGTTGGCGTGGTCACCTGCAACGACCATCAGGGGACGCAGGACGACCTTGGTGTAGCCGGCGGCCTTGACAGCCTCGATGACGTTCTCGCAGGCAGTCTCCTCCGGCTCGCCCTCGACGGTGCCGATGAAGACGTTCTTGTAGCCCAGAGCGTTCATCTGAGACTGCATCTGGGTGTAGCTCACCTTTGCGGTGTGAGAGGTGCCGTGGCCCATGAAAACGAAGGCGGTGCCGTCCTCAGCAGCGGCGTCCAGACTGTCGAAACCGGCGGTCTTGACGGCCTCGGCGGTGATGGCCTTGGCGACAGCTTCCTTGTCGGCGTTGATGACGGTGGCATCGCTGCCCACCTCGCCCAGCAGAGGCTCGGCGATGGCGACGGACTCGAACTGATCGCGGTAGCTGTCCACCATCTCCATCATCTCGTCGTACTCAGCGCCGTGCATCAGGTGGGTGGGCTGGACGACCAGATCCTTCACGCCGTTGGCAACAGCGCGCTCCAGAGCCTGCTCCATATTGTCGATCTTCTCGCCGTCACGGGCCTGAACATGGTTGATGATGATCTGTGCGGTGAAGGCACGGCGGACAGACCAGTCGGGATATGCAGCCTGGATGGCATCCTCGATGCCCTTAATGTCCGCTGCGCGGCTGTCGTTGAAGGAGGTGCCGAAGCTGACGACCAGGATCTCCTTGTCGCCGATGTTGTCCTGGTTGCGGGGGTCGTCCTTAGAGGCGTCGCCGGTGTCGCGGCCAAAGTACTCGGGGCTTGCCTCTTCGCCCTCGACCAGCTCCTTCTGAGCGTCGGTCAGAGCGTCCCATGCGGCCTTGGCGGCCTCGCACTGAGCGTCGGTGTTCTCGTTGCGCTCCTGCACATAGATGGCGTCGATGAGATCTGCCACGTTCTTTGCTGCCATTTCATCGGCCTCCTCGCTGCTCACTTCGCTGGTGGCGGCAGAGCTTGCGGCGGTGCTGCCGGCGGCAGTGGAAGAAGATGCACCGCAGCCGGTGAGCACACCGGCACACAGGGCCAGTGCGGCGGCAGCGGCGGTGACGCGCTGCCAGTTCTTGTTGGTTGCCTTACGCATTGTTTGAGTCCTTTCTGTTGTGTGGAATGTACGTTTCCGATAGAAAGGGTACGAAACGGGGGCCAGCTCAAACGAAAAAAGAGCCTTTTCACCGCGCGGAAGGCACAGCAAAAAGACCCTTTGAATGTTCGGGCTTTTTGGTACGACCAATTCCTCGTGATCCGGAGCCGGACGCTCCTGTACCAACAGCGGGCAGGTTTCCTGACTGAAAGCTCACCGCCCGCTGCCGCCTTCCCAGAGGCAAAGCCTCCAGTGACCGGCGCTGAGCGCCAAGGCAGCGGACTCCCTTATCACAGTGACGAGATCGCGCGGGACTCGCACCCGCTTCCCTTTTCCCCTCCCGGCCGGGGACGAAGCCCCGGCGGCAGGCACCTGCTGTTTTCTATTCAGACGAGGTGAAGTATACCACACTCCGCCCTAAAATGCAATATCTCAGCCCTCCTGCGGCACGACCCAGACCATGCCCAGCGCTTCGAGCTTTGCGATGCGCTCCGCCGTCAGCTTTTTCTCGGCACAGGCGTAGTTTTCGCGCATCCGGCGGACCCAGTCGCCGAGGCAGAAGCCGTCTTCGGTCTTATAGTTCACCGGCACCAGCAGATCGCCGTGGGCGGCGCAGTACTCTTCGGCACGGCGGAACGCCCCGGCCCACTTGGCCTCCCTGGCGTCCCACTGCATCCCGATGGCATCCAGCAGAGCGATATGCTCCGGCGTCACCTGGAACGAGCCGGGCCGGGCCTTGCGGGCAGCCCGGAGGTTCGAGATCCAGACGCCCAGACGGAAGCCGTTCTCGTCCACGTATCCGGCAGGCACGAGGAGGCTGCCCTTCTTCTCGGCGTAGAGCCTGGCGCTCTGGTAGTTGTCCAGCCAGTTCTGCTCCCGCACGCTGTACGCGGGCGGCACCGGGGCGCTGAGGCGTCGGCCTTTTTCGCCCTTGAACAGCTCTCTCAGGGCCGCGCGGCGCTCGGCGGAGAGCTTTTTGCCCTCCCGCAGCATCTGCTTCTGACGGGACAGCCAGCTGCCCAGCCAGATGCCGTCCTCCGTCCGGTATTGGGCCGGAACGGCCAGACTGCCGTGCTCCTTTTTGTATTCCACGGCCAGCTCGTAGCGGTGCTGCCACGAGTCGGTCTTTTCCCAGTTCATGCCCAGCTCGTCCAGCAGAGCTTTCCGCTCCGGCGTCACCCGGGCGCTGCTGCGCTCGGGGTTCTGCCATGCGTACCGCTGGCGGGACACCCACTTGCCCAGCAGGATGCCGTCTTCGTCGATGTACTCGGTGGGGACGTCGAGGTTCCCGTGGGCGGCGTGGTACTTCACGGCGGCCTCGTAGGCGGTCTGCCACTTGCGGTCGTTCCGGTTCGTCCAGTCCACTCCCAGCGCTTCCAGCTTTTCGATCTGGGCGTCGGTCAGCACACCTTCTTTATAAGCGGCACGCTGACTGCCCAGCCAGACACCCAGCGCCATGCCGTCCGGCGTGACGTACTTGACGGGAATTTCCAGCGTGTGATTTTCCAGATAATACTGGACGGCGGCGGCATAGCTCTTCTCCCAGAGGATGCTGCCGGTGTCCCACACCATGCCCAGTGCCTCGAGGCGCTCGACGCGGTCTGACGGCAGGTTCCCGCTCAGATAGCGCTGGCGGTTGTAGACGATCCACTCGCCCAGTGCAAAGCCGTCCTTATCCTTATAATGGACCGGCACCAGCAGGTCGCTGTGGCTGCCGCGGTACCGCCGGGCCGAAGCACAGCCGTTCTCCCACGCCAGCTCGAGCCGCTTTTTCCAGTTCATGCCGATTTTGTCCAGCCGGGCGGCCTGCTCGGCGGTGAGGCGGCCCTTTTTCTTTCCGGCCTGGACAAGGCGCTGGTTTTCCAGCCAGCGGCCCACGGCCACGCCCCCAAAGCGGTAGGAGCGAGGCACGTCCAGCGTCTTTTCCTCTGCTGTCATCTGCTTTGCGGCGGCATAATAGCGCTCCCAGTCGGAGTCCAGCGCGCGGCGGAGCTGCCGGTAAGCCCGGCGGCAGGCAGAGAGAGGCTCTTCCAGCGGGAAGGCTTCTGCCCCCGCCGCGCTGCACTCCTTCCGCAGCTGCTGCACACAGGTCAGCGCCTCAAAGGCCGCGCTCAGCTCTGCCACCGGCACACTGCCGCAGGCTGCAAGGGCGCGGGCCAGCATCTGCCGGTATGCGGCCGGTCCAGCGCTGCGGCGCACCAGCACCACGCCCGAGATCCCGGCCAGAGGAGCCTGCACCGCCGGGCCGTTGGCACAGACCAGCAGCCGGAGGGTGGCCGCTTCATCGGCCGCAAAGCCTTCTGCATCCTTATAAATATGTGTTCCTGCACCAAACAGCTTCCCGGCCTGCTCTGCGGTCTGCGCCGCCGCAGCATCATCCTCGCAGAGGACGAGATACCGCCCGGCAGCATCCGGGAGCCACTGCGCCAGCAGCTGTTCCACCGGCGGAAGCTTTTCTACGGCGAGGCTCAGAGCCTGATATTTCTCGGCGTTGGGGTCAGGACAGCCCGGCAGATGGAGGTTCTTCACCTCAGCACGGAGGCGGGCCATCGCATCTTCCAGCGGCCAGAGCAGAGCCGTATAGGAGGCCGGCATGGGCAGCAGACCCTCGGCCATCGCCCCGCCCAGCGCCAGCGGCTCCACGATGGCGTCGGCCAGCATCTCCTCGGCAGCGCGGCAGCTGTCGCCCGGGGCGTCCGGCTCCCCCAGAGCCAGCAGCTTTGCCCCCGGGCAGAGGCGGAACAGGGGCTGGACACAGTCGGTCCAGTCCTTTGCGCTCATCTCCCTCCAGCCGTCCAGCACCAGCAGGCCGGGCCGGAACTCAGCCAGCGCCACCCAGCCCAGCGCATTCTGCACGGCCAGCTGCTCGCAGCTCATCAGCCGCACCCGGTCGTCCAGCGTCCGGCCCAGCCGCTTTGTCAGGGCGCGGCGCAGCTCCAGACGGGCAGCGCAGGACACCACCCAGAGCACGCGCATCTCGGGGTGGGCGTCCAGCAGCTCCCACACGATGCAGCCTTTGCCCGTACCCGCCGGGCGCACCAGCGCAGCACAGTTTTTCTGCTGCAGTCCAGCCTCCGCTGCACGGCAGGCTGTTTTATTTGAATCATCTACCAAAATCGACATATCTTATCCTTTCTGCCCCTTCCGAGGGTTCAGAAATTCGCTTTTTCTGCAAAAAAGAAACGCGCCTGCGCAAAGCTGGCTTTCCTGCCAGCACTGCGCCTGCGTTTTTCTGCAAAAATGTTACTTTCATGCTCTATTTTTATCATAAAAGTTTATTTCTTGTCAAGATGATTTGCACAGATTTTTCCAAATAATTTTACATTCCCTTTTTCCGGAAATTCCGGGACCGTTCCCTGCTGCCCGTTGACGTCGGGGACAGTTGGTGGTAGACTTTTTTCATCGGCTCCCCTTTTGGCGGGAGACTCCCCTATTTATGATATGTGAGGTAATCGATATGAACATCATCCGCACCGAAAAAGCTCCCGGCGCCATCGGCCCCTACTCTCAGGGCTACACCGTGGGCGGTCTCGTCTTCACCTCCGGCCAGATCCCGGTAGACCCCGCCACCGGCGCAGTCGCCGAGGGCATCGCCGCACAGGCTGACCAGAGCTGCCGCAATGTGGGCGCTATCCTCGAAGCTGCCGGCGTAGGCTTTGACAAGGTGGTCAAGACCACCTGCTTCCTGGCCGACATCGCCGACTTTGCCGCTTTCAACGAGGTGTACGCCAAGTATTTCACCTCCAAGCCCGCCCGCAGCTGCGTGGCCGTGAAAGACCTGCCCAAGGGCGTGCTCTGCGAGATCGAAGCCATCGCTGAGGCCTAAGCCGCCTTTTCAGCACAAAGAGGGGCCGTCTGCACTCCATTCCGGGTGCGGACGGCCCCTCTTGTCTGTCTTCGATTCCAGTTTTTCATGCTGACTCGCTTTCTTAGCCGGAGAAATTGACTTCGTTTTTCGCTTTTGTTACAATAGAATCAAACTGTTATAAAAGATTTCCGGTCAAATTTGAAAGAGAGGTCCCTGCCCATGTCCAATTCCCGTGTTGAAAGCCACAGCCGCGCCGAATTGCGCAACAGGATCATCAGCACAGCCACCCTGCTCGAGATCCTGTTGTCCGGCCTCGTCCTTATCGGCCTGCTGCTGTCGATGGTGCCGCTGCTGCAGTGGATGCCCGGCCTGCTGTTCGACGGCAACGATGCCGAGGTGAGCATCTTCTTACAGCGGGCGCTGGACATCGTCATCGGCATCGAGTTTATCAAGATGCTGGCCAAGCACAGCCCCGGCAGCGTGCTGGAGGTGCTGCTCTACGCCATTGCCCGCCACATGGTGGTGGGTCACGAATCCGCCCTGGAGAACCTGCTGAGCGTGGGCGCCATCGCCCTCATCTTCATCGTGCGGAAGTTCTTCTTCGTGCCGGCCTTCGGCGCTCACCTGCCCGACGGCCACCCCGCACCCGACCTCACCCCTTCCCAGAGCGGCATCCCGGAAGATGAATTTGCTGCCCGACTGCGCAAACACCTCAGCCGTAAGTCTGCTGAACGGGAAGAGACCATTGCCATCGAAGACCCCGCGTATGAGGACAACACCGATACCCTCTTGGAGACCGACGCGAAATAACTTCTGCCAAACAGCAAAATGCCCCGCAGGACGCTCGTCGAGAGCTGCCTGCGGGGCATCTTTTTATGCTTAGTTGCTCTTGTGCTTCTGGCCGAAACGGTACTCCTTGCCGTCCCGGATGCGCTGGATGTTGGAACGGTGCATCCAGATGACCATGCCGCCCATGATAGCAGCGCCGACGGTGCAGACCACCACGTCCCGGGTCGGCAGGCCGCGCATGAGGCTGTACACCAGCGTCAGGACCGGGTAGGCCGCGGCCATGGTGATGCTGCCCAGCGACACCATGCCGGTGGGGACCAGGCAGACGAGGAAGATGACCGCCAGCACCGGCAACAGCACCGGCTGGACTGCCAGAATGGCACCGGCAGCCACCAGCACGCCCTTGCCGCCCTTGAAGCCGAAGTAGATGGGCTTGGAGTGGCCCACCACGGCGAGGATGGCGGCGAGGTAGACGCCCAGATAGGGCGAGACGGCAGCGTCAGCGGGCAGATGACCGAACAGCCACCGGCCAAGGCAGACGGCCACGACGCCCTTGAGCACATCGCCCACCGCCGTGAGGGCAGCGGCCTTCTTACCGAAGGTGCGCAGCATATTGGTCATACCGGCAGCGCCCGAGCCGTGGGTGCGGACGTCGTCATGGTACAGGTATTTGCTGACGAGGATGCCGGTGTCCACGCTGCCCAGCAGATAGGCTTCGGCAGCGACCGCCAGCACAATGAGAAATGCGGTCATAGAACCAGTCTCCCTTCCTTATACGTCCTTCGCGCCCACCTCGCCGGAGCCGCGCTCACGCACGACAAGGCGGATGGGGGTGTGCTCCAGGCCGAAGTTCTCGCGGATCTGGTTGATGATATACCGCTGATAGCTGAAGTGGAACAGGTGCTTTGCGTTGACGAAGGCCACGAACGTCGGAGGCCGGGTGGAAGCCTGGGTCAGGTAGAAGATCTTCAGGCGGCGGCCCTTGTCGCTGGGCGGCTGCATACGGGCCGTGGCACGGGCCAGCATCTCGTTCAGCACGCCGGTGGGCACGCGGGCACCGTTCTGTGCGTCCACGTCGCGGATCAGCTGCATCAGCTTGTTCACGTTGTAGCCAGTCTGGGCCGAAATGAAGATGATGGGGGCGTAGCCCATGAAGCTGAAGTCCTCGGCATAGCCGCGGCGCTGCTGCTCCATGGTGTTGGTCTCCTTGCCTTCCACGGCGTCCCACTTGTTCACCACGATGATACAGGCCTTGCCCTGGTCATGGGCATAACCGGCCACCTTGCTGTCCTGCTCGGTAAAGCCGACGGTGGCATCCACCAGGATCAGGGCCACACGGCTGCGCTCCACGGCAGCCAGGGCGCGCACCACCATATACCGCTCCAGACCGTCGGTGATGTTGCTGCGCTTGCGCAGACCGGCGGTGTCGGTAAAGATGAACTTGCCGTAGGCATTGTCCACCGGGGTGTCGATGGCATCGCGGGTAGTACCGGCCTCATTGGCCACGATCATGCGGTTCTCGCCCAGGATGCGGTTGGTCAGGCTGGACTTGCCCACGTTGGGGCGGCCGATGATGGCCACCGGGATGCGGTCCTCTTCCACCACCGTCTCGCTGAAGTCCAGGTGTGCGCACACGGCATCCAGTAGGTCGCCGGTGCCGTGACCGTGCACGGCAGATACGGCAATCGGGTCACCCAAACCCAAATTATAAAATTCGTAGAACTCAGGATCCGGGGCACCGACACTGTCGCACTTATTAACGCACAGAATCACCGGCTTGCCGCTTTTTTGCAGCATATTGGCCACATCCTGATCGGTAGCCACCACGCCGCTGCGCAAATCCGTCACCAGCACGATCACATCCGCCGTGGCAATGGCAATGTTGGCCTGCGCGCGCATTTGAGAGAGGATCACATCATCCGCCCGCGGCTCAATACCGCCGGTATCCACCAGCAGAAAGCGGTGACCCAACCACTCACAGTCGCCGTAAATGCGATCCCGGGTCACGCCGGGCTTGTCGTCCACAATGGACAAACGGGCGCCTACCAATTTATTAAAAAGTGTGGATTTGCCCACGTTGGGGCGGCCCACAATGGCAACAACAGGTCTCGCCATAGCAGACTCTCCTTTCAAGCAAATAGCAAGAAAGGCGGACATAAGCCCCGCAGCCTGTTCGGCTGTGACCAAGTCCGCCTTTGTGTTGAAGTTTTTGGCTTACGCCTCGTCCTTGCTGACAACTGCCTTGCCGTTGTAGTAACCGCAGTTGGCGCACACTTTGTGCGGCACGGTGTAGCCGGCGCAGTTGGGGCACTTAACGAGAGTAGGCGCATTCAGCTTCCAAACGCTGGAACGTCTTTTGTTCTTTCTTGCCTTTGAAGTTTTTCTCTTAGGTACTGCCATTTGAATTGCCTCCTTTATAATCCTTGATGCAAAATAATCACTTAATCCAGCAGCTGCAAAAGGGCTTCCAATCTGGGATCCACATCCTTTTGGCAGTCGCAGGGTCCGTCATTCAAATTCTTGCCGCACTTGCAGCAAAGGCCCTTACAGTCCGGCTTGCACAGCATTTTGGTGGGAAAGAATAATAATAGCTCTTCCCGCAAAAGGTCGCTGAGATCCAGCGCGCTGTCCTGTACCAAAACATATTCGTCATCCGCATCCTCCCGGTTTTGGAGATCCTCAACCAAGATCTTGTGTAAGGACAACGACATGGGCTTTTGAATGGGCTCGGCGCAGCGGTCGCACACGCCGTCAAACACAAAGGACAGATCCAGATCTAAATAACATACATCCGCCTTTGCATACGCCTGTCCGGTCACGCGCACCGGCTGGCGCAGCGGGCAATACGAACCGTATTGCAAATCGTGGAAGTCCAGCTGCTCCTCAATGGCAATACGCTGTGTATCGCCGCCGAAAAGTGCCTTCAGGTCTAACTTCACAAAACCACCTCACGATCGCACTTTAAGTATTATATATACAAGACGCCGCTTTGTCAATAGTTATTTTTGCGGCGGAAAAAATAAAGAGCCTGAAAAAGGCTCTTTATTTGTGCATTTTTGCTTACAGCTCTTCGCAGTAGTCAAACACTTCCACCGGCAGATCCTCTTTGTCACAGCTGATGGTGAAGTAGAAATCCACATCC
>OGLI01000531.1_pt1 | contig 32746 bp, 50 predicted proteins | sample 1572661 | NCBI WGS metagenome assembly OGLI01 (sample SAMEA2581901, study PRJEB24529) | metagenome | biome: Human gut stool | place: China | collected 2011 | reverse complement strand
GAGAAGAAGTGCTCAACCATAGGTGCAAAAAAGAAAGGAGGCGATTTCAAAATGAAACTCAAAAAATGAACAGAAAGTTGAGAACAAACAAAGGAGAGCTGTCAGTTACAAACTATACTAATTGATAAAGCAATGGGAGCACGTTCTTCTCTTGATTGTGACTTAATTATATCACAGATTTTCAAGATTGTCAAGAGTTTTTTCAGAGTTCTTTTCTGTATTTTTAGAAACTCCATAAATCTCCTGAGTTACCTTGCGACGTTTAACCTCGTTGTTATAAGCTCTGTCACGAGAGTTTACGTTAATATCATTATAGGCAGCAATATAAACTTCATTTCCACATTCCTCACAGAATGCAATTTTTTCATCATAACTAAAATTAATTCCACGAATAGTAAGATTAACTTTAGCTACATCTGTATCATAGCCAACCATCTTATTACAATGAATACAAAAGACCGTTGGCTTAGAATTCTTAAAATCAAACATCAGAATAAAACTCCGTTTTTATTTACCTATTTTAGCCCAAATTTGCAACTTTTGCGGTCAAATTTGGTGACTTTCGCGTGTATTTACCCAATATCCCGCCATGCTATATTTAGGGATGCCAGTAACTTCGGTTGCAATCATCTCAGGCCAAGGGAATTTATATCTTTTAGCTTCTGCTGTAGATTCAAATTCTACCTCAGCATAAGCCCAAGCATCATCAACAATACTAATTTCAACAGGCTTTTGACCATCCATACAGACAGTAAAACGTTCTTTCTTGATAGCCTTTTTGCCTGTTTCCTTACTCATTTTAGCAACAAACTTTCGAGCAGAAAAAAGCTTATCCTCAAACTCAAGTCTTTCAAGTCCATTACCAACTTTGTAAGTCAACTTGCCATTATTAGAACCAGCTTTATAACGAATACGAGTTTCGCTGATGATGCGATTATCAGAATCAACGATTATCTCAAGATAATACTGCCACAACTGCTCTCTAATAACGTTAGCTTCATCTGGGAAACTAAAATCTCCGCCCTTTAGAAGCCATTTACGTTCGATTTCTTTACTCATATATTACCTCATCAGGCTCATAGTTTTTGTTGAGAATATAATTATACTGCTCTTCTTCTCGTTCGCGGGATTCTCTTGAGCTAACAACATCAGCAACCCACTCACGATAATAAAAACGCATAACTTCTTCCATGTAATTTTTATCTTTATAAGAGGGAAGCCCAAAATCAGGATGCTTAAGACTGTATTCATTATATTCCTGACAAACTGCTGGATACCAGTCTCTATTACTTATCCGAGACCAAGGGAAAATTTTAGAGAAGAAACCAGTATTTTTCTTCTCAATCCAAATTTCATCAATAATATCAATAGGACTGTAAACTACTTGGTATTCTTCTCCGTCAAAGATAAACGGAATAGACAGGCATTCTTTACTCATGCTGGGTCATTTCCTTTTCTATAAATTTTATGGTTGCGGGAGTTGGAGTTGAACCAACGTGGACGAGGTTATGAGTCTCGTTTGGGAACCGACACCCTTCCCGCCTTAAATATTTTTAAAACTCGACACATTTATACATTCTGTCGCTCTACCCGTTGAGCTATGTCCGCATATTGGTGCGGACAGTAGGATTCGAACCTACAACACACAGGCCCCTTGTAAGTATTATAACTTTGTTGCTGTTAGTGTCGAAATAATTTAATTAATAATTTAAATTATATCTTTTTTTCGATAAGGGATATTATATTTTTTACACCATTTTCGGACTGCATTATCTGATACCCGATATTTGCGTCCAAGATAAAGGAAAGAGTATTTTTTAATTTCTTCTGATAAAACTTCTTTTGACGGTCTTTTTACTTTCTGTTGAGCTTTTTGAGAACATTCAACACAATAACGAGATTTGTTAGTCTTTTTCTCTTTTCCGCATAATGAACAATATAAAGATTTTTTTTGTTGTTTTATTTTATTGATTTTTGCTTTTTTCTTTTTTCTTTCAAAATCCCACATAATCATTTTGTAAACTCTTTCTAATTTACGAGGCAAAACAAAATTTTTATAGGAAAATTCTTGGTAAAAAGAAAGAAATTTCTCTTTTTCTTTGAAAGAATTAATTATAAGAGCATATAGTCCTTTTTCATTTTCGGGAGCTAATCGAAATTTTTCAAAAGAGAAAATATTTATTATTTCCTCACAATCAGTCTTACTGCCTAAAAATTCAATTTTCCCCTTGTTTTCTGATATGTGTCCATCTCCATCAAAAAACCGCACAACAAAAGATTTTTTATATTCTTCTGGAATGGTAGAAATAAAAGAACAACCTAATAAAGATTTTCGCGAAATTATATTAAAATGAGATAAATCTTCTTTTATCTGCTTTGAACAAATTGTTATTCCACAACAAGGGTAAAATTTATTTTTGGCTTTGCTTACACGAGTATAAATAGTTCCACTAAATTTTAAATCTTTTTTAAATTGCTCAATAGCGCATCGGTCGCTTTCTTTTAAAACAAAAGTTAAAGCATTAGTTTTATCTTTTATGTTTCCATCCGCAGCTAAAAATCCTAACCAATAAGCCATCTAAGGAGACCAACACTTAAAATAATTTTCATCTACAGATAAATACTTATGCTAAGATTTTGAAATATCAGAAAAAGTAAGCATTTTAAACTCCTAAATTATTACAGGTAGCGGGACTCGAACCCGCACGGATTGCTCCGAGAGATTTTTCCAAACAAGAGGGTTTGAACCTCTATCTATTTAAGAATAACTTAAATCGCATTACTTATGCTATGTAAGGGAGTCTCTTGTGTCTACCAATTCCACCATACCTGCATATTCAGTTTAGCAACTACTGACAGACCAGCTTTCCACATATCTGCCCTCGGTTCGATTGGGGAGAGGTTTACAGGAATATTCCGACAAACTTGCACCCAATTATCTCGGTCATTTTCATTACTAAACTTAGAATAGCCTTTCTATTTTTACCAGTCCATCAGGCTTGGAGGTCGGTTTAGTGTCGAATACATTATAACCTGTTAAACTGTATTCCGAGATAAATTTCGTATCTATCTTACGGATTTCTTGTTTTTTTGAAAAGACATCAAGAAATATCTAACCATTCTGTCTTTTGGTTCGAGGTGCTTTTATCGGAGTCACTATAGCGCATTTTTCATCCCTTACACAATTTTCAAAGCAGCAACTCGTTTACTAATTGTTTATCGGTTTATCCGAACCTCGATGGACCCTACAACTGGAATCGAACCAGAAAACCTCCCCCGATGCGTCTGTTATCACTAAAAAGCTATTTTAGTGTTTGCTCAACATCAGTTAATAGGTGTGCTCCTTACACTAAGTAGGGATATAAATGTTATAGACCTTTTAACTATAACTCACAGGTTTCCCCTTATACAAACAAGGTGGCGGGTCGTTGCTGTGTTTTTAAAAGAAAGTCCTTGTTATACTTTTTCTTTCAAGGATTTAATTGAATGAGAAACCCAATCCATTACTCAAAACCTCTTACTTTATAGAGCCTATAGAGCACAAACACTCAAATAAGAGCTATCGACTGTGCTACCGTTGGTAATGTGACGATTTCTCACTGGTAGCTGGGTTATTTAAACACTCACCAGCCATTCGTGTAAGGGGAATCCGAAGACACCCACCCTCCACTTCTCTTTTAAGGGAAGAGAGAAGAAACTTCCCTACCTTTACTCAGATTCGAACTGAGACCCCACGAATACGACTTCGCCGTGCTTCCGTTACACTATAAAGGCAAAGCGCTTTCTGAAAGACCCAATAAACTTTCAGCCCTTATACTGAAATCCTCTACATAATATCCTCTGCACAGGAATTGAAAGATATTCAGGGAAGGTTTTATATTGGAAAAATGCAGGCTTCGCAATAAAGGATTTAGATGCTACATAGCGGATTCGAACCACTGTTTTTCGGGTTACGAACGAACTGCCATTATTCAAATGTAGCATATAAGTGAGCAAGCTCGACACTTTTATTCAGGCCAACCACGACTTAGACATTCCTTGCTCAAGGGATACTCTAATAGGGAGTCGAACCCTACACGATGTTTTTCAAGAACATTAAGTAAAATTGCTGTGAGTGTCGAATGGACATTAAACATTTACAAAAGAATCTGGTAGTCGGATTGAACTTCCTCTTCACCGACTATTCGGAGGGTTAGTCACCTTAATCCTCTCGGAGAGTAGGATTCTCATGCAGTCTAACCGTAGCATGAGCTATACTTAATTACCTCAGTAACTAAGAAACTGTTTAGGTAAGTTCGCTACGCTTACCCCGTGGAATATCCACGCACGATTTTCCCGAACATAGATTATCCTATCATATTAGCACCCCGATAGGTTCTCTCACTATATATCGTGTTCTTCCCTTTCATTTTCTGCTTCGAACGCCAATCACTTGCGTTTTACTCCAAGACTTCGGACGGGAGTTGGGGAGAGAAGATTTAATAGTCCATCTCCAAGACTGTGGTAATGATAATAAGCAGGACTGCGATTAATCCTTACTTAAATGTTTCCTATAATTACTGCTCACCACACTCTTGTAATTTACAACATATATATACGATATATGAGGTCGGGGTCGCTTCTTTATTATATTGTTCATTTAAGCTCACGCACTTATTACCATTTGGTAGTTGGGTTGTTTTGAGACTCACCAACCATTCGTCTTCCTTGATTGTGTACTTAGTATAGCATACTTTGTTTTGTTTGTCAAGGGGTTTTTAAAATATTTTTTTAGAATTTAAAAACCTAAAAACATCTAAAAACAATATGTGGTAGCTATGACCCTGTTTCATGGTCAATTACGAAGAGCAGTTAAAGGTTGTTACCCTTTACCTAAAATCTCTCTTCAACCTCTTACGAGGGACTAAGCCGTATCATTTGGTTTTCCCAACTCATTTCGGCTTGCGGATTTGTTACCTACCGCTGTACTACCTGTTAACCTTTCTATGCTAACCCCGACCCGTCTGAGCAACTGCCGTTAGCCATCTTGTTTTTAGTGTAACTTAAGTATATCACAACATTTTGTATTTGTCAAGAGGTTTAGAATAAAAATTTTCTTTTATTCGGGAAAATGTTATCTGCCTCATACATCATTGCTAACATACATTTTTGATAGAAAAGCAATTCTATGCCTAAAAGGTCTTGTGTTAAATTTACTTTTTCCCAAGAGGACATTTGAGAATAAGAAATTAGATGCTCTTCCAGAATCTTTTCATTCATTCTCCATGTTCTCCTTTATATAAGGCAAATAAGAATAATAAATATACTGACAAATTTCGTAGCATTGCTTTATTGTGATGCCAGCTTCGGCTAAATTTACATCGTTTTCAATGTCTTTCATAATATTAGGAGAATTTTGTTCCATATTATTAAGACAATTTTCAATTAGATGCTCTAAACAAGTCATTTAATTGCCCTCATAAACTTCCAATTTATTAGCCTCATAAAATGCCCACGCAAATGCAGGAGGAGTCATTGCTCTAAATTCCGCATCTGTTTCAGGCTGATGATGCCAACTAAGCTGAGGAATATTTTTCCAAGCAGACTTATGTAGGAAAGCAAAATTAGGCTTATTTCTTCCCTTACGAGTATATAGAGGAATCTTATTAGGAACATCTTCCCAACGAGAATACTTCTTTGGAGGAATGTTAAAATCACCCCAAATATCTGTAGCCTTAGTCCAAGGGTCTCCATACTCCCAAGGCTGAAAAGTCATATCAGGAGTCCCAAGAAAATCGCGTAAATGTCCGCGAGGATTTTCTAAAGCCCACCAAGTAGGAAAGCATTCGCCAATAATACGCAAACACGCATTAACAATTTCTAAACCAGCGTCAAAATCACGATGGCGATTTTCAGCAATACAATTTAGATTGCTAAATTCTGTACAAGGTGGAGCAGCAAGGACACCCCAAACATTCTCAGGAGGCTTGTAAGTTCGCACGTCATATTCAGGAAGAGTAATGATACGAACATCATACCCATTTAACTGCCAAGGACGAGACCATGAACCAGTACCGCCACAAAGGTCAAGAATAATTTTCTCTTTTGCGTTGGAAGTCATTTAATCTTCAACCTCAATTCTAAGAATCTCTTTTTGGTTTGGCAATTTAATTGCTTCTAAACTAAGGTTTGTCTTAACAGATTGACCACAAATGTATTCATAATACCTTTTTGTTCCGCCAAAAATTTCGTTATAATCTTGTGAAACCTCAATAGATAGATTGTTTAATGGTCGAACCATTTGAGTGATAAAACAATTCTTCCCATTTATTTTAGTTTTTATCTTTAGAGCAAAAGGCTTTCCAGAATCAAGGTCAAGACAAGACATATCAAAATAGCTTGTGCCGCAATACGGACACTTATTTAATTCAATATTAAATGGAGCACCGCAGTTAATACAATTTCTATTTGACATGGCAAGTCCTTTTTTGCGTTAAATTCTCTCGACACTATATTATGTAGGTTTATGAATCAAAAATCAAAATCTATTAAATATAAAAAGTTGCTGTGAGTGTCGATAAGTAGTATGGTAAATGGTAGTCGGGTTTAGTATAAAGTTCACCGACCATTCGCTTAGTCTTCACTGTATCGTAGTTAAGGAGACCAAATATTATACGAGCAAAGTAAGTTTACACATTCTTGCCACTGGTGGCTGGCGGGAAAGGTGAGACTCGAACTTACGACACCACGGTTAACAGCCGTGTGCTCTAACCAACTGAGCTACATTCCCATTTTCTGTTTTATAATTTTCGTTGGAATTCTTCAACTTTCTTTTTAACTGTGGTCACAGAAGCGTGAGAACAATTATCTTGTCTGAAAAGAAGATTGCCGTTTTTATCGAAAACCTCAAAATATCCAATCTTTTTATTATTTTTTACATAAAGGCCAAGATATTCAAAATCTTTTCCAGACCAAGGTTTCATATTAAAAACTCCTTTAATCGCCCACATCAGTTTGGGGCTACCAAACAATTGGTGCGCCAAAGGAGGCTCGAACTCCTGACCTAACGGTTAAAAGCCGTTTGCTCTACCAAACTGAGCTATTGGCGCATATTAATTCGGTTTGGGAACTCTACTGGTTTTCAAGTGTTCCAACTCAAAATAGGAGCGTACTAACAAGAAACGCAGTAGGTTCTTCTACCTATTTAAATAGCAAGATTGAATGTGATTGGCATACCACGTTACAGGGAACTTAAAACCACTCTTGCAAAATAAAACAAATTTTTTATTCCTCTTTTAATAAGAAGGTGTGTACCCAAAACCGTTAAAATGGTACACTTGCTACCTTTTAATTTTATAGTTGGGAAGGTGTCTTTTAGCAACATATTACGCACCCCAAGTAAGTGAGGCTGGCGAACTACATTTCCCCGTGAGTTATCTTACTTTCTCACAGTTACCGATTAACCAACTTTATGTATTTATTATACCATATTGATTTTGATTTGTCAATAGGTTAATAACTTTTTTTGTTCTCGACTCTTTAATAAATTCATGAAGCTGTCTTACCACTTGACCAATCCTCTCAGGGAAAGGATTATGGAATCGAACCATAGTTAGCTTCTCGGCAAGAATATTATTAAAAATTTGCTGTAAGAGTCGAAAGAGTTAAATCATGAAGCGCTCGTTTGAGCTTGTCTTTATATTAGCACAAACCTTTTTGTTTGTCAAGACCTTTTTAAACTTTTTTAGAAATTTTGATTACTTTTTATTCATGCTACGAATATAGTCAATGACAAACATAACCCACATTCCAAGAATAAAAGGAATAATAACATTCATTATAGATACTCCGCTGGAATCTTAATACAGTTGTTGTCCCACTTCTTATAAGCGTCAAGATATGCTTCGTCCTTATCACCATTAAGAGTAAATTCGTAATACATACCATCCAATAGAGTGGTAGAGAGAAGAGCCTTCCAGTTCTGCAAAGTCTTACAATACCACACGATATATATATCAAAATTGGGTACAGTATCAGACTTATCCAAATGATTAATTACATAATTATGAACAGACTTATCCAAATGATTAATTACATAATTACGGACAGCATTCTTACTAAATTCAAAAAATTTCGTGTCCGTCATTTTTATCTACCTCAATTTCTTTTACATATTCCCACTTATAACCATAAGCAGTCTATCTTTTCCCCCTACATACGTCAATAATATGTCCACTAACTCCTCCTAAAGAAGTAGCGTTTGGCTATACATAACGAGCAGCATCATTTAAAGTATCAAATATTTGAATTAAATCGCCAGTATCTTTATCTAATTGTTTAACTGCTTTTCCATTAATATTTCGACTAACTTCTTGAAAAGAATAAATTTTTTCTTTTCGTTCTTGAAGAATAGTTTCGATACTATCAACAGAAACATTTAATTTTCGAGAAGTTTCCCTTATGTTTTTACTTTCTTTGTAAACAGTAACAATTAAATCATAGTCAAGATATTTTTTGCCATCTCCACCTTTAGTAGCATTATAACCCTATTTATAAGAATTTAATTTATCTATCCAATAAATTTCACGTTCATTAGCATTGTTGGTTTCTTCAATTAATTCAACACGAAAATGTTCAACCCCATATTTACGCATAGCAGAATATAAGGGGCGTTTTTCATTGCGTTTTTTAAATGCATCAAGGCAATGCTACTTAAAACGCTTTTCAATAGAAAATTCAGTTTTTCCAACATAAATTTTATCATTTATGTCATTAATTATTTTATAAATATAAGCCATTTTAAAGCATAATTATAATTTACTTGCTTGTTGCAGTAGTAGTTACAGTTGGAGTAGGAATATCCGTATTGCTATCCATGACAGCCTGAATATAACCAGAAGTAACATACTCTGCTGTCTTAGTCTTAGTATTACCCTTTAGAGCGCCACTAATAGCATAAACAGCAGCCTCAATCTCCTTGCGTAGAGCTGTCTCGTCATAAACAATTCCCATATCAGCGAGCTTCTTCTCAGCATAGTCCATGGCTTCCTGCAACTTTTTCTGTCCATCCCAACCCATAGTAAGACCCATCTGTTCAGCAGCCTTTACTGCAATCTCAGCAATAGTCTTATAAGTCTCAATGGTTGCAAGAGCCTTGTCAATCTTATCCTGACCATACTTATTACGCAAGGCAGGAATAACGACTGCGGTACATAGGGCAACGCAAAGACCAATAACCATCGTCACAATCTGAGTAACATCCATATTTTATAATATCTCCTTTAAATTTTAAATTTTAATTAAAATGGAGCCGATGAGGGTAATCGAAACCCCGAATTCAGATTGGAAATCTGATGTTTTACCATTAAACTACATCGGCATATTAGGGATAGCACCACGCATGATGCTATCCCGTGGTGTCTCCGAAGAGAAGTCACGCGCTAACCGAGCAAAGCTCCACCACATCACAACGAAAGGATTGTTGTAGGCAAAAAATAAAAGTATGTTTTTATCCCACCGCTTCAATGCGCGGTCCATTGTCTACAGTTTTCCAAACGACAAGGACTTCATCTGTTTCCTTATCTACGGTCAAAAGATAAACAGCGTCATAAGGAAGCCAATTTGTTGAGATATAACGATAAGTTTCTCCTGTACCATATTCCATCTCTTCAAAGATATATGCTCCATCTGTACCACGAGCTACAATTTCTGCTCCAACATATTTTGTGGGAGACTGAAGAGTTTTATCCAAGCTATTTGTTAGAGGATAACCAATAGCAACTCCACAAACAATTCCTGCTGACAAAAGAGCAGTAAAAAATTTCAAAACATTTTTAGTGCTATATTTTTCGTTCACCGTTTTCTCAGCAAAAGGTGGAATAAAAAATGCCATAAGTCCGACAACTGAAAAAAGAGCAATTACAAAAACAACTTTATCGAAATTCATTTTTAAAAACCTCTCTTAACTTTATGTGTTTATTATATCAGACCTTTTGTTATTTGTCAAGAGGTTTTTATCAATTTAGCTGGATTTTTTTCAAAGGCTTCATTTCAGCTTCGATAAGAGATAAAGGAACAAGAAATCCTCGACTTGTAAAAAGCTTATTCTTCACCCTTTTCTCCTGCAAAATATCCATTCGGTCTATGACAAATTGCCTAAATTTTCTCATATTAAGAATATATAAAGTCTTAGTTTTTAAGAAATAGTAGAACAAAAATTGCGCATCAGACTTCATAAGACACCGTTCAGTTTGACGCTGTTCATTGCTGATAACTTCAAAAAATAAATTACCAGTAATATAAGTATCTGTTTTTATTTCAACAGTGTAAGATGTACCATCGGTTTTGTTTACAATAAGGTCAATATCTAAATTCTAATAAAATTTATCCCCTGAAACATCTTCTACACTTAATACATCTTCCCTGTTTTCAAGCCATTTAGTTATAGCAATTTCCCGAAGCTAACCTACGGCATTAGATGAATTAAATTCGTAAACTTTATCACTCAATTGTTTCTCTCCATTTTGAATCTTTAGAATATGTGCGGACTGCTGCAAAATTATAATATTCCTCTGCTCGAACAAGCGTATTAATGAAGCCAGAATTTAGAAAATCTTCCATCATTAAATTTACAAATTCAAGTGTCTGAGGATGCATCTTAATACCGCGAGACTTTTTATTAAGCCACCATTTATATTCATTTTCAGGAGAAAAATTTTTCCCATTATAAGCTCTACCAGCCCCAAGAAAATCACAAATCAATTCAAGGGCATACTTATAGGGCATTTGAACAGGTTTACAGCCTAAGTCAAAATTGTCCTGCCAAAATTCATAATGATGCTTATTTCTACCCTTGTGGTGCATCCATGCTTTAGACCATCCATTAACTTCTTTACAATAATCAATAGGACTACGAAAACCCTGATAATATTTTACAGACTCCCAAAATTCGGTAGGAGAAAATTTGCTAAGGTCGTGAACAAGTCCTTGCCACGGAATGCCAGCTTTAAAACAATAATAACAAACCCACCAACGATGCTTCGTTACTGTCTTTAAATGCCCAAAAAATCTCTGGAAAAAATTCATTCTTCTGTCTCCCCTATAATATCAGGTGTATTCATAAGCAACCCAATAGCTTTTGCACAAGCAATTTCATAATTGTCTATGAATTGATTATCACATTGATTAACTATAAAAGAATATGCGGCGATAAGCACTTGAGCAGCACGTTCATTAGTCATGTTAATTACCCATTGTTACAAAAGGATTTACAGTATTACCCATAACTTCGGGCAGATGTCCGTCCCAAGCCTGAGCACGAATATAGTCATTATAATTAGGAGACTTATCAAGCTGTTCCTGAACAACCTTAATTGCATACGCATCAGCATCAGCTTCAATCTTCTTTGCTTGAGCATTAGCCTCTGCGGCAATAACTTCCTGCTTTGCAAGCTCTTCTTTCTTTACAGTCTCATTCTTAACCTTCTGAGCCTCCTGTTCAGCAGCAACCTTCTCACGAATAGTTTGCTCAAAAGAATCCTCAAAATCAACATCAATAATATTCAGAGCGGTAACAGCAACGCCATATTCCTCAAGATTAGAACGAAGAGAATCTTCAACAGATTCCTGTAGAGCGGAACGATTCTGAACAAGTTCTTCTGCCTTATACTTGCCAACTTCATTCTTAAGTACAGAATTAAGCTGAGGCATAATAAGCTTAGATTCAACATTGTTTACGCCAATGGTACGAATAAGAACATCAAGCTTATCAGTAGAATAAGAATAATTCACCTTAATTACAATGTTCTCAACAGTTTGAGTATCCTTGGTGTAAGCAGTTGTCTGTGCTTCGTAAACCTGCTCACGAACATCAATCTTACGAATCTTTTCAATAAAAGGAATACAAACATGAGGACCGGCACCAATAGAAGTATCAACAAGAGTTGCCACGCGATACTTTACACCAACATATCCCTCTGGAATAATCTTAATGCTACTAACAATGATAATTAGAGCAAGAAGAGTGCATACAACAATTAGAGGAATACGAAGAAAGCGAGGAATCTTATTCTTCTTAACAGGCTTTGTGCTATCATTTGTGTTGTAACGTTCATTATACATTTTTCATTACCTCATAATATTTTTTAGATGGGCGAATACTATAAATTGGAATATATTCTCCCGTTTTTACTTTTTCAAATTCTGCTTTCATTTGAGAATGAAGATTGTTATTGAGAGTATGATAAGTCTTTTTAAGATATTTCCATTCTTCTTGACCCGTTTCTCCATGCTTTGTAATAACAATATCATTGTAATATTTATTGGCTATGGTATAATCCCAAATAATTCCACCTTGAGCCAATTGACAGCCAAAAAGGTAAAGTCTTAAAGAATGCCAAATAGATTTCTTCCCGCCACGCCAATCAAAATCTTTTTCAATAGTAAGCTTTTTCTTTCCTTTAACCCAAGCAATAGATGCTCGTTCAGAAATTGACGCATGAGCATTTTCTGGATTGAAAGTAAAAGGATAAGATTTTGTTTTTTTAACAATGAACTTAGGGGAAAGGGAAAGACATTCTAAAGCTTCAACAGAATTTCTTTTAAGCTTTGCAAGCCAGTCTGATTCATGCTCAATATTATATGTGCGATTACCAAACTCATATTGGTCTGGTTCTTTAGGAAAATCATCTGGGACAATCGCAATATAATCCCAATCAGAAGAGTCAGTAGAAGTTTGATAAACTCTTGACCCCCATTCATAGATATTGATTGAAGTGGCAATTAGTTCGTTTTCAGTCATTCTCCGATACGCCTTTCGTTTACTTGACGAATAATTGCTGAATTTTTCCTTTGCTTGAATCCACAAAGGGGACAAAGATAAAAAGTAATAAGACGAGTCACATCTGCAATTCTATCATCGTCTCCATAGCCACAATCTCTAAATACAACTTCTGGTTGAGTTGTAGTTTCAGAAACCGTTTCTAAATTTTCTGCTTCTGAGTCTGGAATAAAATGCCCACAACCGAACCAAATGCATCCTTTAGCAATTATACTGGCTTTATTTTTATATTCTTCACTTTTTTCTGTATAGAAATTAATAGCATCATTTACACGCTGAATTTCGGAAATGTTCATAGAAAATAAAACCTACATTTCATTTGAATTTTGTACCCTCATTATAGCAAAAGAGCTTGAGTTTGTCAAGCCCTTTTTACTATTATTTTCTTGGTTTTTAGGAAATTTTACACTCTGAACTTGAATCAATAGTATAGGGAGTGCTTGTGGTAGGAGTTGATACCACATCTCTACGATTAAATGCTGTTCCATCAAAATGTCTCTCTGTCTTACAAGGTATAGCGTCAGCAATGCCCTGAATCATATTAGAACCACGAGAAACACAAGACGCAGAAATGGTACTATAGCGAGCATATCGGCAAGAAACTGAGAGCATTGCACATTCGGGAATGTTGCTGTCTCTATTTTCGCTATTTACCTTGTCATAATATAGTGTAAACTTTTCTCTATACATACAAACATTGTTATGCTCACAATTTAGACAAGGACATACATCTTTATTGTTAAAATTAACCATATTTAAATCTCCAATCTTGTAAAATGATAAATCGTATTTTTAGTTTCTACGGTCACAGAATTTACTTTTTCCCCATCTCCGTCAACGTTAAAAGATTGTACACGAGTTGTAGTAATAGTGTGCCAGTCAGGATAGTCTTCTGTGCCATAATTCGCACAGAAAAAGAAATGTTCTCCTGTCATAATCTCATGCAAAAATACACAAAGCTTGCCATCAAGAATAGTCCTATCCCAATGAGTAGGACGCTCAGGGTCTTTTACATCAGCTACTACAATATAATAATCTTTTACTAAATTCATTTAATTTACCTCATTCATAGCAAATATAGGTTGTATTACCAAGTTCAGGATGATAATAGGAATGATAAACTTCGCCCTGTGGGAAGGTTGCCTGATACAGAACATTACGAGGAGCAACCACTTCTCGCTCAAGAACTCGTCTCGCTGCTTCGTAACATTCGTCTGGGATAGTTACATAATAATATTCATTGGTTGAATAAGGATACTGAATAATACCGCCATTCTTACCCTCATTAATAATATCCTCAATAGAGGGGTCAATCATCTGCTTACCAATCCCACCTTGAAGCTGTCGATTCAAAACAACACATCCAACATCCATTTTTTCTTCCATGGAAATAAAGGTTGAACCAGCTTCATGCCAGATACAAAAAGCAAGCATTTCATAGTCCCAATCAGTATAAGGATAAAGATAACGTCCAGAATCAATGGTCTTCTGAATTTCTTCTTTGTAATTGTCAAGTTCTCCATAAAGAGGGTTTTCTGCCGCACCAAATTCCTCGAAGCTCTGCATGAAATTATCTACTCGGTCAATTTCAGCATAAAGAGCACTTTTGGTCATATAACGTAGATATTTCTTTTCTACGGAGTTTGCAGAAGAAATATATCCTGAATAGTGATGAAGAATTTCAGTATACTCTTCAATGGCATCAGAATAATAAAGAGCGGTTTCACTTACTGTCTTATCATGCTCTGCCTGTAGAAGCTCTGGAATGGTCTGTCGTTCAGTATCCATACCAAAAACAAAACCAAAAGCCAAAGCTGTGATAATTGCAAAAATGATATGGACCTTTCCAAACTGATATTTTACCCAGTCACTTTTCGTTGCGTACATATTGTACTTGGCAATCAGTCTGTTAGTAATTTTTTTCATTTTGTTAGAGTCCTTTCTAATTGTTTGTGATAATTAAATCGTAATAATACCTGTCTTTCCCTCAAAAAAATTCTTCCACTGAGACTTATCTTTAGTGGATTTAGTAATGCCCTTTGCCTTTTTAGGTAAACCATCGTTATAAGCTTTTGGAGCATTCTGGCGAATAATCCCAAAAGGTAAATTCTTCTTGTCCAACTGCATGGGCTCTTTCACCTTTTCATTGGTTTGAGTATTAAAGAAATGCCCTCGACTAATAATAATATAATCCAAATCTCCGTATTTGTCAAGGACTTTTTCATAAACAAGACTAACTTTTTGTTCTTTTGCTTTCTTAATCACTTCTCGAAGCATTGTCTCAGAATAGCAATAGTCTACATAATTACCCTTAACTGAATTAATAATCTGTGTAGGAATTGGAAGGAAATCAGAAGGAAGAGAGAAAAATTCTGCATTGTGAGTAATCAGATTAACAGGCATATATTTTACCTCAATTATTTTTATTTGTTTTACTTAATTTCGACAAGATAACGAACTGTAACTTGGTCTGGACGATAGAAAATAATTTCAGGATTTCGAAGCATTCCCTTTTCGGGAGAAGCATAAACGCAATGACAAGGAGGATTTTTCTTTTGAAGAACGTTAAAATTAAAATGATAACATTCAGAAGTGTGCTCATAAACCGTATATGGATTACCATAAGCTACCTCAAAAATTGCCATAAATCCAGTTTGAGCATTTCCTTTCGCCCAATAAGAACCAGAAGTTGAAGTGTAACCAATGCTCTTACGCGCAAGCGTAGAAAAATACAATCCGTCAGAAAACATCGAGCCTGTATACACAGCATTAGCAGGTCGAATCTTCAAACCAGTCTTAAGAATATTGAAAAAGTTTTCACTTCGAGAACCATGCCACATAAGTTTTGTGTTACTAATTTTATATTCAGAACAAAAACTCTTAAAATGTTCATCTGTTTCGTGGTTATTAACTCGCCAAACCTTAACAAAACGGTCACTATCTCGCCCAAGCATCTTTTTTACAAGAATTACATCTTCCGCAGTAGCATCTTCCATAGTAATACCCATTTCATCAAGAACAGAAACTTCATTATTATTGGTATCACTATCAGCATTTTTCTTTTCAATCTTTACAGGCTTATAAACCTGACCTGCCATAGCATCAAGAGTGCTCTGCTCTCGGTCAATAATAGATTTAAAAGAATCCATGTCATTCTTATAAATAAGGTAATCACTTACATTACTCATTTTACGAGGAATAACCATAAAGATTTCCAAAAGCTTTTTGTTAAACTGGTTATAATCCATATTCTCATAATTAAGAGCAAGATTATCAATTAGGCTCTGAGCTTCATCAATCATAGCCTGAGTAACAACGGAAGATTTAACCTTATAAGCAGACTGAATAACCTTATTCGCAAAATCATATAGACGCTTAATAATATCTCGAACAGACTTATTTTCAATTACTGAAAATTTATCTTTCCCCTCTGTAGGCTCTTCCTCTTTAGAATTTTCAATTACATCTGTCATAAGATGTGTCTGAGAAACATAGCCCTTCTTAAGCTTAGAATTAATCTGCGAATCCCACTTGGACATGGGATAAATTTTGGTGCTTTCATGTCCACCTACTCGACCGTACTTTACAGTAAAGGTCCCATCAGAATTTGGTTCGCAATTATAGAATTTATTATGATTGTCAGATGTAACCATAATCAAATAAACAGGTGTCTTTTCCATAAGAAAATCTCCTTTAATAAATTTAAATGAGGTATGATAGAATAATACCATACCTCATTTGTTTTGTCAATAGGTTTTTATGATTTTTTACTTACTGATAGCAGAATGTGATAAAGGGACGATACTCTTCTTCATTCATCTCATCAAAATAGTTGTCAAATTCATCAAGGATAGCTTCCTTAACAACGTCCCAATTGAGATGCCCATGACCACAGCCAACACGAGGCATTGCTAAATATCGGATTTTATTCTCGTAACATTCTTCTGCAATGACGCGCACACAATTACGAATTGTGTCAAGTGTAGGACGCTGATACTTCTTATTTGTAGTAAGCATTACGAAAATATTTTCAATGCAAATAGTATCTCCTGCCTTAAGCCAGCCAGTTTCAAGGTCTTCACATTCATCCTCATATTTTTCAACAGCCTTCTCAAGCTTATCACGAAGCCCATAAAACGCATCAATCTGTCGTGCTGTAGCACTACCAAAACTCAAATCAGCAGGAATTGCAAATGCAATATGATAGTAAACGGGAAGACTTAGCATATCAACCTGACGTTCTTCATAGTTGTCATACATGGGAGAATATTCCTCTTCGTCCTCATAATTTTCGTTTTCGATGGCATCATCTTCAATATTAATATCATATTTCTTAAGCTTTTCCTTTAGCTCAAGATACTTTTTATAGAAATCTTTAACCGCATCCTCTGTCGATGTGCCAGCAGAATAAAAACCATCACCATCATTAGAATTGGTTTTAATATTGGGACTATAAAAATAATTGCCGCTTACTTCTTTCATTTTATTTTACCTCTTCTTTTTAGATTTGTTCTTTTTATTTTCTTTAGCTTTTTCTTTTAATTCTTCTTTAGGTATAGCTAATTCATCTAATTTCTTAGCACAAGGATGTTTATCCCAACTACGAATTACTGAGCCATCATATTGGCAGATAAATTTCTTTGGCTTTGCTCTGCGTTTTAGCCAAGGAATTTTTTCATCATATACCCAATCTACTACCCGTCCAACACTTTTTGGGAAGAATGGACACTGGGGAGAACACCCTAAAATAGAAACCTGACTATTTTTATCTGCCATATTTTAACCTCTTTTAGTATTTTGAGCTGATGGTTCTTTTACAAGGTACATTTTATTCTTAGCACGAGTCAAAGAAATGTAGCTAAGATTTTTTTCTTGTTGTTGAAGTTCTGGACTGTTTCGAGGGTCAAAACAAACTTTTCCCTCATTTAAGACAAAAACATTATCTGCTTCAAGCCCTTTTGCTTTATGAACAGAACTTAAAGTAACACAATCAGAAGATGGAGAAGTATTTAAAAGTTTATCTAAATACTTTTGAAACTCTAAAGTAGAAGTATTTCCTGACCTGTTTTGATAGTATTTGAGAATTTCAAGAACAAAATTAATATTATCAATTTTAGAATTGCTATCAGCTACAGTTTCGACTTGTTCTTTTAAAGAAAGATTTTCTTTGTGTTCTTCATTAAGAACTTTAGAATTAACAATCTTGGAAACTCTTTCTTGATATTTGCGAATATCCTTGTCAAACCATTCCCTTAAAGCACGAGTGGAAGGGCATTTCTTTGCTCGTTTAGTTACGACTTTTTTTAAGTTTTCTACAAGCTCTTTATCGGGAATACAAACAGGAATACCATGAGTAGCAAGGTCAAGAATTACAGGTGCTAACCAACGATTATAACGAGAAACAATTTTATCTCCACCCTTTGCAAATCTGCAAATATCTTCCTTGTTAATCCTAATAATTTCTCCCTTTGGCGCATCTGGACGAGGAAGAATTGGAATACCAAATGTTCTGTTCACATTTGCCAAATGAGAAATAGGGCAACGATAACAAATAGGAAGGTCAAATGTTTCAATAGGAGCAAATGCCACATAATAATTAGCATAAGCTCTGGAATTTCCTCCTTGATAGGCACAAATGGCTTGTTTTTCGTCGCCAATTAAAACAAATCTTCCACCTTTTCTTTTTAGGAAAGGTAAAAAAGACTGTTGCAAAAGCGACAAATCCTGAGCTTCATCTACTACAATATTGAAAAATAAATCATAAAAAGGGACTTTCCATTCTTTACGCTTAAGTTTCCAATAAGTAATATAAAGCATACCACCAAAATCAATTACAGAATTATTTTCAAAGGTTTCCCAATCTCGTTTGTTAATATATTGAATAACCTTTGTTGCCGCCTCTTTTGTTGGAGCACTATATCCATGTTCAAAATCTACAAACAATCCATGCCCTTTAATCAAACGGTTAATATCATCAGGATTGGACATATCTGCCATTGTCATACGAGCAAGATTGTAAAGAGAAACATAATTTTCTTTTAAAAAAAGTATTTCCATAAATTCAGCATGGTCGTACTTTTCCAGATATTCCTCAACAATTTTATAAATTTTAAGATTATCAAGAGTCACGCCCAAATTAGAACGCTTACCGAATCCCCCAGAAGTTCCTTTCTCTTCCATATTGGACAACATAATGCCATATCCAATAGAATGAGTAGTATAAATTTTTACTTTTGGATTTTTAATGCGCTTCTTAAATTCTTCAACGACAGAATTATTAAAAGCCAAATAAACACTCGGCTGAGTTACCTGTTCAAGAAGAAGACAAGCTGTGCTTGATTTTCCTGACCCCGCAAGTGCATTAACAAGCATATTATCATGTGGATGGTTCAAAAAGAAGTCTTGAATCTTTTCCTGATATTCACTTAATTTAAAATCAGCCATTTGAAATCAACTCCAAATAATGTTGCTTTAGTTTTTGTGCCACAAGAATCAAATCGCCAATGTCATTGCTTTCATCAAAAGTTAGGCGAATTTCTCCGCGAATATAATCTTCTGGTACTTTCATGTATTCGAGTGTTTTACTTGGTTCCATTGTTCCCGTCGAACACGCACTTCCAGTTGCTATGCTAAATCCATCTTGATTCATAAGCATCTGTAAAACTTCGCTTTCAACATCCTTAAAACAAATATTGATAGTGGAATTTACACTGTTTGCAGGAGAAACAATATAAACATATTCATTTGCGAAATTATCTTTCATAAGCTCATCATAAAATGCCTTTTTTAAGGTTTTACAATAAGCCATTTTATTTTCTTGTAATGCTACAGCTTCATCGACTGCCAATGCCAAAGCATGACAAAATGGGACATTTTCAGTTCCACCACGAGTTCCCTTTTCTTGATGCCCATAGATTAAAGGCTTAATTTTGTCAGGAGGAAATACCTCTTTATTAAAATAAACTACTCCAATATTTTTAGGAGCACCAATTTTATGTCCTGACATTGTTGCACAATCGACTCCCCAACCTTTAAAGTTAAGTTTTACGTTGCCAATAGCCTGAGTAATATCAGTATGAAATACCATACCGAGTTCATGTGCATAATGACTATATTTATTAAGATTGAAAATTTCGCCTGTCTCAGAATTTACAAGTTGCCAACTCAAAAGGAAATTCTCAAAAGAGCTAATTCGAGCATTAGACAAAATATCATTAGAAAGCGCACCTAACGTAGCCATATCGAGATAATCATCATCAATAATACAAGACTTTGGATTCAAAAGAATACTATCATGCTCATAAGGAGAACAGAGACATCTCCCTCTTTGATTTAAAACCCAACTATTTCCCTCAGAAGCTCCAGAAGTGAAATAAATTTCATCGGTATCTACACCTAAACAATGTGCAATTTTTGCACGACTTGTTTCAAGGATTCGCTTGGATTCCATACCAATATCATACATGGTACTGGCATTTCCCCACAGGTCTTGTAGGTCTTCTACTAATACTTGATAAATACGAGGATTGATTGGATTAGTTGCGGCATGGTCTAAATAAATCACAGTTCAATCTCCTTTTCAGCCTCATAATAAATATAGGCTGCCATTTCACATTCATTAAAAATATTTTTACTATAAGGAGTAATTCTTACATCAGTAATCTTAGCCCCAGCCTCAATTAACTTCTTTTCTGTGTCATGGATAACACAAACAATGTCTTTATAATATGCATAAACATCACAAATATAAATCATTTTGTTACCTCAATCCCATAAATCAAAATAATACTTTTCAAAAAGTTCACAGAATTTATGAAGTTCTTCTTTTCTCCATTTGTTCTGTTCACGAATCTTGGCTTTACTATCTGCCATATGAGAATATTTTTCATCCGCAATTTCTTCAATTCCAGCATTGCGAAGACGTGTTGCCATCTCTTTGAGAATATCTTTCCAATCATCTGGGTCATTAATCTCCCAAGGATGAGAACAAGTATTCTCTGCATATTCATCAAACATATCAGCAACCACATGAGCAAACCAACTGTCCATGTCATACCAATCCGAACGGCAATATCCTTTAGTTACTCTCTGTTTAGCCCATTTTAACTGACGAGGAATCATCTTAAGATTCTGCCAATATAGAATAGATTTATTATGAAATACTTTGTCAAACACATTGTACTTATTCACTTCATCAAAACCTTTCCATTATACTTATTACATAGGTAAAATCCGACCCCTTCCGCTTCATCACGAGTATGAAAAAATTCAACCAAAGAGGGGCAGGTAGTAATAGCTCCAACAGGAAAACGCCCATAACTATCATAGTTAGACTCTACATACGCATTATAATCTTCTTCTTGGGCATAAAATTCATCTACAGGAATAATATCACTTGAGCTATTAATCACAAATTCGTCTGCTTTCATAGAAGAAATGTAAAAATTAAAAGGACGATTACCATTGAGAGTAGGAATAGTAATTTCAAAATCACTATTGGAATCAAATGCGCCACATGGAATAAAATAAAACACCTTAGCGTAGCTGTTTTGCTTTACTTCTTCAAGAATCTTATTTACATCAAGCATTTTTGTTTTCCTCTGTTTCTTCAACTTTCTTAAAAATATAAAACTCAGACCAAGAACCCACATCAATAATAATTTCGCTCATATCTTCATTGAAATTCATTCGAGTATAATAACTCTTAAATGTAGATTTTTTTGCCTTTTCTTCATCGTATTGTTCGCCATATTTCTCTTTTAACTGGATGATTTTTACATCGTTCATAGCATCAATATGACGCTTAATAACTTTCCACCCCTCAGAAAAATCAGAATCAATCCCAAAAGCTGTACCAATGGTTTCACAGTCTTTTAGCCAAAACTTCTTTCCTTTACTATTTTTAAAAAATACTTGATATTTCATCTTAAACTCTCCACATCAAATTCGCCGTTAACACATTTACCGTAACAATCATATTCAAAGGTATATTCATCATTAGAAAGAATAATGCCAGTAATTACTTTTTGAAATTTATTTGTAAACTTGTTTAACAGATTTTGTTCAATCACTTTAATTTCGCAAATCTGGTCATAAGCATCATAAGCTAAATCATGGACAATTACTTTCTAACTATCCATTAAAATCAAGGTTTTATAAGGCAACTTTCTACCCATATTTTTCTCCTTTATATAGAGAAACACCTATGGCTTCTCATTTTCTAATCTGAGTATACCACAGGTGTTATTATTTGTCAAGTATTATTTTTAAGATTTTTTAACTTTTCTGCAAGCTCTTCTCTGGTAGGATAAGCATGACAGCATTTTGCTCCCTCTGGACACCACATTAGATACTGACAATGTGGCATAAGTTCCTTTGCAAAACGAGGATTTACTTCTGCAACCTGTTTCTTCATCTCAACTGCAATCTTACGAATTGGCTCTTGAGCACGAGAACATAAACGCTTATGCATAAAAGTAATCAATGCTTCAGGAGTAAATCCAATAGCTAAAGTAGTATTTGTAGCGCGAGGAAGAATATAATTCGCATCTTCCACCGCTGCATGAGCTTCTACCCCATCTTCTGTAAGAATGTCACGAATAAGTCTACGAGTAGTGTCAATATGACTCATAAGATTTTGATACAAAGCTTTAGCCTTTTCATTCTTCTCAATATTCGTTGGTGTAATATAAGTGAAGTTATTCTTATCAATATAGCGAAATGACGCAAGATTCTTAACTACTTCATCAGGACTTACACGAGGAATTGCTTCAATCAAATCCATATAAGCATACTTGTCCTGATTATCATAACGAACACCAATTTCAGAACGCATCATCTGTTCGAGCGTTCCACGGTCCCCCTCAATTTCAAACTTAATATATTCACAACGAGAACCGCTCATGTGTCCAGATTCTTCGCAACTCTGTCCAACACGTTCAGCATATTTCTTATCTGTACCATAACACTCACAGGCAAATACGCCATGATTTTTATAAAGATTTTCAAGAACTTCTGGATTTAAAAGGGTTACTTTCATTAAGCTCTTGTTTCTCCTTTCTTGTATTTCATTAAAAGATATTCAAATGTTTGTGGAGTATAATTCATATAAGGCATCATACAACCAACATTAATCATTTGAGCTCTGTTTTGATAAGGATTATCAGACTGAGCTAATTTCTCTTTTGCCATTTTTGCAAAATCTTCCACCAAGCTTTGCTCAGAAGTTACATGAGTATGTCCATGTAAATGAAAAGTTTGTGGATAACAAGAACCATAATAACTTAGAATTGCGTAATGAGAAAGAACTAAACGATAGTCTTTTCCATCTACTTTTTCATTAAGCTCTTTATAATGAGTAATTTCAGTTAAAGCTTTTTGAACTCCTGTAGAATATTGTCTTGGGTCATGGTTGCCCAAAATCAAATGAATATTTCCATTTAATTTGCGGAGAATATGAAGCCATTCATCCGAACCAGCTTTCCAAATAAAATCTCCAAGGCAATATACATGGTCTCCATTGGTAACTTGATTATTCCAACGAGAAATAAGGTCAGCTTCCATTTCTTCTACTGTATCGTAGGGTCTGTTGTCGAACCTTAAAATATTCTTATGTTTGAAGTGTAAATCAGAAATATAATAATTCATAGTGGCTCACCAAAGCTCTCATTCTCAAGCTCTTTCATCTCGTCCCTCACTATACTTAAACTTAGCCCATTTATGTTTTGCCATACACTCTGATGTATGTTGACAATCTTGCTCACAACCATATACATAAAAAGCATTAGCGCAATAATCACAAGGCTGATAGCCACAAGAAATTATTTCTGCTACGTCTTTTGTATAGCCAATATGTTCCGTCTTTTCATGAACAAGGCAAGCTAATTTATCTTGAAATTCTTTATCGCAATAAGAGCAATAATATTTAACGTACATTCTTTTTGCCGTAAGCCCTTTCTTTCTGGTCTTCCAGAATTTCATTGAGTCCATCAAGATTTGGAGCTTGTGGACAAGGTTCGTCACTGAATGTTGTAAACATATTGATTAACTTAACATGACGATAATCCATTGGCTTGTAATTTGGGTCTTTGTACTTTGAACAAATAAACCTTCTACAAACATCAGGTCTTACCTCATAAATCATGCACTTTTTATCTTCAGAAAGGAATGGACAAATATCCATAAAATTAGAAGACAAAAGAGGAGTATAATTGTGCGGTTTAATTTCTGGATGCTTCTTGAGATACTTTTTAATGCGAAGAATCTGATTTGGATTTACTGGCAAAATTGCACTACAGCATCTTCCACATTGCGAACATTCTCCATCTTTAGTGTTATCAATAGGAGCTGCCATAAACTGATTCATAAAGAAATCTCCTCTCTAACACGCATAAGAATCTTCCCGAGTTTGTTTTGACCTACCCCATTACAAACTCCCCATGTTGTATCATGCCACCAATTGCCCTCTTCAAGATATGCATCGCCAGTATCAATAAGAAGTTTAGCGAGATTTTTGTTCTGTGTAAATTTCGCACTAACAATTTCATACATTATTTGCTCTTTAATATCTTCCCAATCTTTACGCAACTTACAATGTCTACCAGCGAGTTTTGCTTGAGATGGATTCATAGAAGTATATTTTTTGCGGTCTTCATCTCTAATTTCTTTCTGCGCTTGAAAAGCCGCTTCTGAATTGTGATAGGTTAAGCCATTATAACTTACAGGGGCATTATAAAAATTAGAGAGAAAAGCATAAGCATCAAAAAACTGTTTGATAGTTTCCATTTTAAAGTCCTGCTTTCTTAATAAATTCGTCTTCTGACATAATAGGAATATTAAGCTTCTTAGCCTTTTCGGCCTTACTTGAGCCACTATCTCCATCATTTGTAAGCAAGAAAGAAGTCTTAGCCGATACTGAACCAGAAAGCTTTCCTCCATGGTCAGTAATAATTTGCTCCAATTCTGAGCGTTTATAATTATTAAAGCTACCTGTAACTACAAAAGTCTTACCTGAAATAAAATCATCTGCGCTAATTTTGGGAGCTTCTTCAACGATAAAGCTAAATTCTTTGTCAAGACCAGCCCAAAGAGGATTAGAATTAACCCAAGCATCATTCATTGCATCTGCCATTGCCTTGCCAAAATCATCAAGTGTGGTAAAATCAAAACCATGTTCCCACGCATCATGGAAAAAGCCATAATTGCCATTAAATGCCTTAGAAATAGTCTTACCAGCAGTCTTTCCAATAAGAGGAATACCAAGAGCAGTGATAAAATTACTCAGCTTAATTTCACGAGATAGCTCGATAGCTTCATAAAGCTTCTTATAACTCTTTTCACCAAAACCATCAAGCTTGACAATTTCATCTTTGTGGTCAGAAAGATGATAAATGTCCGCAAAAGTCTTAATAAAGCCGAGGTCAATAAACTTAGAAAGGATTGCTTCACTCAAGCCATCAATATTTGCACAAGGCTTAGAAACAAAATGCACAAACTGAGCAAGCTGTTTAGCAGCACAATTCTCATTTGGACAAATCAAAGTTTCCGTACCAGATTCCGCCTGATTCAACACAAGCTTAGAGCCACAACAAGGACAATTTTTAATAAGCTTATAAGTATTAGAACGAGTATTATTCTTAAGAATAGCAGGAATAATCTCATTCATCTTTGCAACTTCAATCTCATCTCCAATGCCAAGCTCAAGGTCTTTGAAATAAGAAACATTATGAAGTGTCGCACGAGAAACAATCGTCTCATCAATATCCACAGGGTCAAACAATCCTGTAAGAGAAATCAAACCAGTACGAGTAGGATTAAATTCTACTCCACGGAAAATTGTTTTGTAAGTTGTGGTCTCAGGTTTTAATGCAAACAGATTGCGAGGATGATGGGCAGTAATTCCAAGACTTTCGCCATAAGCTAAATCATTAAACTGGAATACCCATCCATCCGTAGGAATATTATAATGCTCACGATTAAATTTAAATTCGGTGAGATATTTAATCGAATCAACGTCATAATTATCAAGAACGGCATAAGGAACCACAGGAATACCAAGAATTTTCAAGAACTTCATAGCCGTGGCATGGGTTGTTACGCCAACATCTTTCCAATTAACCAGATTAAAAGCATAGAAATAAATGTTACGCTTTGCGGCTTCGTTTGCATCAAGCTGACGGAGACCACCTCCACTAAGGTTGCGGGGATGCCCAAGAGTTCCATCAACATTCATCTCACGATATTTATCCCAAGGGATAACAGCTTCACCGCGAATGATAATTTCTTCTGGGCAAGAAATATGCATTGGGATATTTTTAATCATTTTAGCGGTATGGGTAACATCCTCACCGATTTCTCCATCACCACGAGTAACTGCCTGAACAAGTTCGCCATTATTATAATGTAGAACAAGTGTTGCACCATCATCTTTATAGCTAATAGTGATTTCTTTATTCCCCGCAAACTTAATTACATCAGCAATATCAGTAGACTTGTCAGCAGAAAGCATAGGAACTGGATGCTTAACTTTCTTTAATGAATCAAGCAAAGCTCCCTGAACCTTACGAGTAGGAGAATCTGCAAGCCAAAAGTTTTCCTCGTCTTCCAAAGCCCTAAGCTTGTCACACTTAGCATCATATTCTGCATCTGTAATCTCAGGGGCGTCATTCTGATAATAAGCCCAAGCGTAATGTTTTAACTCTTCTGTGAGAGACTTAATTTTTTCAATAATATTAACACTCATTATTATATACTCCGTTCAACTTGTTAACAGCGTCAACAAGTTCATTAATTTTATTTAAAATGTCTTCGCCTAAAACAAGATTACGGTAAGCTCCGTCTATATAAGCTTTCATGCGCCCATCTTTAAAATCTTTTTCATTCCCCATGTCTGCTTGAAACGCTATACAATCTTTAGAAAGCTTTTCAATTGTTTTAGCCGCACTAATAATTTCACTATTGTCATTAATTTTATAAATTCCAATTTGCGAAAACGTTCTTCCAACCATGTATACTGGGCATCTAAAAATGAATCCCTCTTTTTCTCCGTCTGTCCTCACCCCAATTAGAACTTTCGCAGTGATTTCAACAGTTTTTTTAGTTAAATTCGAAACGAAACTGTTATCGACTTCCTCAATTTCTGTAATATAACCAGTCCAACCATTTCTTGCAACTACAATATTTCCAATATTGATTTTGTCTAAAGTAATCTTCTCCATTATGCGTGTCTCCAATCATCTTGCGCGTCTAAAATTTTTCTATAATCATCGTCCGAAACATCCCCAAATAAAAGATGGATTTTATTTGCTTGTTTACCACAACATCTTGTGTCTCTAAAATCCTCTGACCACAATATATTGTGGTATGACGGTCGTTTTTTGGTCGAAAACCACAATTTTTCGTTTTTATCCATTTTCTGTCCCCAAATCATGTAAAAGGCTTTGTTTAATAAAATCAAATTCTACCCGATGAAGAATTTCTTCTGCTTCTTTATCTACCTTTTTAGTCTGTTCCCACTCTACTAAAGTATCATCCACTAACTTTTTTGTTGTATTAAGAGTTTCTTCTGCAATCTTGGAAACTTCTTCGAGGGGGAAACCTATGCGCTTATATTCAATAAGCTTTTCTCGGTCTTCTGCAATTAAAATGGATTCATATTTCTCACCTGAAATATATCTTCTAATAAATTGTGCCAGTCTCATTAAATGATGATAATCTTTTAAAGCGTACCCATATTGTTCAATTTCGGCTGCGCTATGTGGCATGGACTTATACATATTTTTATACTTTGTTAGCATATTACCATACATTGCTTTAATAGCTCTGCACTCGTCATAATGAGCAATTTTTTCTCGATTCTTAACAATTGCTCCAAGCCACTCCCCTGTATAATCAGGATTTAAATAATAATATTTTGTAAAAAGAGTCTCAAGAAAATTGACGTTCTGTTTTTTATAACAATCAAACATATTACGAATGTCTTTAACTTCCGTATGTGAATCGTCAGCGTTAATAATTGTATCTGTTACCCATTGTTTAGAACGAACAATATCTACAAAATGAGGAAGCACAATAGCTTTTGTGTCAAGGTCACTACTGGAATCATCTAATCCATAATTATTCGAACCTGCCACAAACACACCAACAACTTCAAATCCTTTTTCGGTTAATGTCTTAAAATCTGTTTCAAGTCTTTCTTCAATTCGTGTATTAATAAATCAGGACCTCCGTTTTTTATATTCTTACTGAGATTATACCATGTCTTATCTCTTTTGTCAAGAAAAATTTATAAAATAAAAAAGAATAAAAAAGGAAGAACACAATATATTATTGCGTTCCTCCTTAAAATCAAACTTCAACTTTTTTGTATTTTCCGCAGTTACATTCCCCCGCAAAATTTTGTTCTCGGAAAGATTTGCAAATACAAACCATATCATCTGTTTGTGTTAAACCACATGGACAATATTGCTTTCCATATTTAATTTTCATTTCAGTTAATTGTCTATTAGTTTCCTCTACTAAATCAACATCATCATTTAAAACAATTTTTAACATTAGGAAATCCTTTCTGCGTATTGGTTATCTGAAGCTAAAGTAATTTGAAGAACCTCATCAAAACGAGATTGAGTGTTGGGTTTATATCGTCCATATTTTAAAATTACATTAGGATATTGCTTTAATTCCTCTATTTGTTTTTTTATTTCTTTTTTATAATATCCAGTATAAATTACAAAATCATCATAGCAATTATTTTCTCTGAAATATTTTAAAAGAGATAAAATTTCATTAAATTGCATAAAGGGTTCAAGTCCTCCTACAACAATTGCCTTTGTAATTTCATTCTCAATATAAGCCTTGTAAACAGAAGAAATTAAAAATTCTTTTGTGGGTTGTCTTATAATAGGCTCATTTTGACATATGGAAATAGGAATATTTGCTTCATGACAACATTTCCAATCGCATTGACAAGTGATTAGGAAGATAGAGGGCTTCGCATAATTTACAAAGTCCTCCATAATTACACCTTTAAGATGAATAATATTTTCATTCATGGATAAATTACCTCAAAATTTAAATTATTTTTCTTAGCGCACTCTCTTTTTCTCACATCTAAATCTGTCCAAACATAAATAGCAGTCTAATAAAATTTAGAGGTTTTAGCCTTTTCTTTCCACTTATTTAATTTTTCTTGACAGTCTTTTTCTTCTGGGTTAAAAGGTTTTTTACCATGCGTCCAATGTCCTTGAAACTCTATAAATTTATCTTCTGAAACAATATAAAAATCACACGCATACGGGTATCTTTCGTCTGAATCATAATTGCGTTTTACATCATCTCTCCGATATTTTTCACATAACTGTTTATACATTTCATCTTCTGGCTTTGAACTGTTAAAAGTCTAATTTTTTCTTCTTGTCTCCCAAGCTTTTGCAATCGTCTATTCCCAATATTCAGGAGGTGCCTCAGCTCTATGTTTCTTTGCCGACTCAGACATTTTGTGAGAATACTCTTCTTTTTCTTCTTCTGTCCACTACTCTCTTGTATAAAGCCTTTTTTGTGTTTTTGCTTCTTTTTCTTTTTCTGTTAATTCAGAATGATATTTTTTTAAAGTGTTTGAAATTTTAATCCCTGTTGTTTTATGATACGATTCACGAGATACATTTGCCCAACGTTTTTTATTTCCTTCTGAGTTCTTTTTATTTTGTTCATCTTGATTATACCACCGACGATTCCACCCCTGTTCTAACCACAGGGGCAGTTCGTCTTCTTGGACAAATTTATTAATTACACCATTATTAATTTTACGCCTCATCAATTCAAATTCATCCAATCGCGCATTTCCCATTCTTTTTTGCGCTCTTTAGTGTAAGCTTTAACAGGAGTAAAAAATCCTACAATACGACTATATTCAGTTTCTTTGGGACAACCACATTCGGGACATACCTCTCCATAGAAAGCATGATTGTGCTTACAAGCAGAAATTTTTCCAGTAAAAGCAAAATATTTAACTCCTTGTTTAGCCACATACTTAAGCATATTCCATGCCTTATCAAAACTATCAAAAGGAGCATCTACATTAATATGCAAAATATCTCCACCAGAACAATATTCACTAAAAGCAGAAGCAATTTTTACACGCTCTTGAATAGAGGTTTTAATACCCAAACCTATCCATTGATTCGCAAGCAAAGGCAAGTCTTTGTTTACTTTGTCAGGATAGAGCATTGCATCTGCCTGAGAAAATTTAACTGCCGCAGATTCCCGTGGAATTGCTTCAAGATTAACTTTATAATCTTTATCTTTTTCAAATTCGGATTTAATGGAATGAATGGTCTCAAAAATTTTCTTGCCAAAATCATAAGCCTCTTGCTTATAAATAACATTGCCAAATTCATCTGTGTCAGTATACCCAAAAGTGGCCATTGTTTCATAAATTCCCATAATACCAATACTGGAATAACTATGGTCAAAATCTACCAACCCATGAGAAAAATTGGGAAGCAACCCCTTCTCCACATTGCGTCTAATAATTCCACGCTGACAATCAAGCACTTTTAAATCAAGACCAAGGATTTTACGAAGACCCTTCAGATAATCTTTTTCGTTATCATACATATAACTTAAGCGAGCAAGGTTAACAGTGGAAACCTTAATTGACCCAACTTTAAGTGCAGCTCCACCAATACTATTAAAATAGCCAAGTTCTGAAACATCATTCCTCAAACGACAGCAAGAACTTAAACTTGTAACATTAGAATCTACAAACCAATTAGAATCATTCCATTCTCTGTTTTGTTCACAAGCAAATTTAGCAAATTCTTCATCAACAAATTCTCCATCAGGAGTGGTTAATAAACTAATAGTGCTTACAGGATAAGTCATCATATTTGAATGACGAATTTTACTCATCATTTTAAGAAAACGTTTTTGGAATTCAATAATTTCTTCTTCAGCATCTATCATAAAAGTTCCATCGGGGAATTCGCCTCCCCCAAAAATGGCTTCAAAATAAGGATGGTCAAAGAAATTTACGTTAGTGAACGCAGACTGAATCCCACCTCTCAGGTATGGCTGGTTAAGAGAGTAAATTAGCCTTTGAATTTGCTGGTCAGCGTATGTATCTGGGTCTTTTAAATAATAACCATCTTTACAATCCTTGTTCCAAAAATACCACATATATGGAATAAGATTCGGATAAGCTACGGCTCCAGAAGTTCTATTACAAGCATAACTGCAATGTTCTTTTACCATATCAATAAAACTTTCAAGATGCTTTGGAGGTTCTGCATTAAAATTATCAATAAAGAACAACCCTTTTTCAGCCACATCTTTTAAATCATAAGCAAAACAATAAGAAGTGAAAGTTGAAGAATGTGCATCGTGTAAATAGAGAGATTTATTCCATTCGGCTTCAAGCCAATCATTAGCTGCACGATAGCCATATTTCTTTTTAACTTCATAGTAAAGTTTATTGTAAGCAAGGAGCTTTTGATGAGGTTTGCTCATTTCATTAATAAGTGACACAATATCTTTGTGACCAACATTAGCATTGGGGTCAACTGAGGCATTAGCTACATTGTCACTATCAACAAAATTATCAATAAAATCAGTAAAACTTAATTTACCTTCATCTAACCCCTATAGCTTTAAAAAATCTTCTCCGTATTTTTCTACGAGTCTGTTAAACTGCCTTTCAAAATCTTTGTTAAGTTTAATGTTAATATTCATAACCCTTAAAGCTCCTCCCCTTTAATTATTATTAATCCATTGATTTGCCTTTTCAAAAGTTAAAATTTCTCCGTCAACTTCCAAAAGTGGCACAGAAGAAAATCCCTTTTCAAGAAAAGCATTAACATCAAAATCAGTTTTTAACTCAAATTCAATATTCTTCTGAGTTAATTTCTTTTCCAAAACTTTACATCTTGGACACCCTGTAGAATAAAGTGTTACCATATATTCCTTTAAAACTCCTTTACGTCCATTTGTCCTTTTGTAATTCTAACTAATCTATTAAATAACTTCATAGTTGCATAAATATCTGCGTCAGCAGTATGCGCATTTTCAAGATTAATACCAAAATATTCACAAAGAGTTCCTAACTTATGATTCGGCACTTCAGGCTTTGGAATATACTTTCTTGCTATAGGTAAAGTATCCACATAAAAACCATGAAGTTCAGGCAGGTTATAACGTTTAAATTCTGCCTTAATACTGCCAATATCGTAGGGTAAGTTATGCCGAACAAGTATAGCATTTTCAAAATATGGCGCAATCTTAGGCCACTCTTCTTCAAAAGTTGGCCAATCTTTTACCATCTCATCTGTAAATCCATTTACCTTAGATGCGCCCTCTGAAATGTGATATTTTGGATTGCATTTGATTATATCTCTTTTAACAATTTTATTGTTTTCACATAAGATATAACCCAAACTTATAATATAAGGAGGTTTAATCCCTACTGTTTCCGTATCATAAAAAAGTAATTTATTATAATTGGGAGTAGCCATTACTGGTCCTCCCTATTATTCTAATCTTCATTCTCTTCAAAAACGAAGCTCATTTCACCCTTACAAACAGGACAAATCATATGTGCATCCTTGAAGAAAATTGTCCCATCTTCCTCATATCGAGGAGTTTCAAAATCAGGCAAATTCTTAGCGAGGTCAATACCTACACGAGCGCCACACTTGTCACACTTAAAATAATTAAAAGTCATTTATTTTACCTCAAAATAAAAACTGAATTTTATTATCGTCTATACGATTAGAACTTGCCAGAATCACCAAAGCCCTCTACACCACGAGAAGAATCTTCAAGAGAATTAACTTCTTCAAGTACAGTATTAATAACAGGAAGAATCATCATCTGAGCAATACGTTCTCCGTGTTCTATAATTTGAACTTCTGAACTGTCATTGTGAATAGGAACCAT
>OGLI01000508.1_pt1 | contig 33898 bp, 26 predicted proteins | sample 1572661 | NCBI WGS metagenome assembly OGLI01 (sample SAMEA2581901, study PRJEB24529) | metagenome | biome: Human gut stool | place: China | collected 2011 | reverse complement strand
ATCCGCCGCGTGGGCCTTTACATCCCGGGCGGCCAGGCGCCGCTCTTCTCCACGATGTTCTCCTTCGCCGCCAGATCCAGGATATCGCCCTCACGGGAAATACCTTTTCCGAACATAATATCAAATTCTGCCTGTTTGAAAGGCGGAGCGATTTTATTTTTAACGATTTTCACGCGGGTACGGTTGCCTATCATATCGTTGCCGTTTTTCAGAGTTTCAATCCGTCGTACATCCATGCGGACAGTGGAATAAAATTTCAACGCTCTGCCGCCGGTAGTTGTTTCTGGATTTCCGAACATAACTCCGACTTTTTCGCGGATCTGATTGATGAAAACAGTAGCACATTTAGACTTGGAAATGATACCAGTCAGCTTACGCAGAGCCTGACTCATCAACCTGGCCTGCAGGCCAACGTGAGAATCACCCATCTCGCCTTCGATCTCTGCACGCGGTACCAAAGCCGCTACGGAGTCGATAACGATGATATCGATAGCGCCGCTGCGTACTAAAGCATCAGCGATCTCCAATGCCTGCTCGCCGTTATCAGGCTGCGAAATCAGCAGATTGTCGACATCGACGCCCAGCTTACGTGCGTATTCAGGGTCCAAAGCATGCTCAGCGTCGATAAACGCCGCATAACCACCGATTTTCTGTGTTTCAGCGATCATATGCAGGGCAACTGTAGTTTTACCGGAAGATTCCGGGCCATAGATCTCGATGACCCTGCCGCGTGGAATGCCGCCTACTCCCAAAGCTATATCTAAAGACAAAGCGCCTGTAGGAATAACCTCTATGTTCATTTTAGCGCTGGCTTCGCCCAATTTCATGATCGAACCTTTACCGAAATCTTTTTCGATTTGGCGCATTGCATTTTCCAACGCTTTTGTTTTTTCAGCGTTCAGTTTTTCCGTACTCATTTGATCAAGCCTCCTGTTTCGTTGCTGTCAATTACTATCTACAAATAGTATACAAACAACTGTTCGAGGTGTCAAGATTTATTTATTTTTTCAGCAACCGGGCAATTTCTTCCCCGCTGAATTTATAGGTTTCGTTGCAGAACTGGCAATGCACCTCTGTTTCCTCATCCTGACTCATGGCCGAGATATCTTCCTGCCCTAAAGTCGCCAATGCTCCCAATATCTTTTCTCTACTGCAGCGGCATTTATAACTCAGCTCTATGCTCTCCTGAATCGTTACATCTAGACCGCGGGCAATAGTTTCGATCATCTTTTCTGGAGTATAACCCAGCTCCAGCAGCTGCGTAACATAAGGAGTTAAACTGATGTTTTCCTCCAGCTGCGCCAGCGTTTCCTCTGCGCAGCCTGGCATTGCCTGAATAAAGTACCCGCCTGAAGCTATGACCTGCCCCTCTTTATTGACCAATACGCCTAACGCCACAGAAGACGGTGTCTGTTCAGACGTGTATAGATAATTAGTAAGGTCACTGGCGATCTCGCCGTCAACCAGTTCGGCATAGCCGGTAAAAGGTTCAGCGTTCTGCAGATAACGGGTCACAATAATATTGCCGGATCCAATAGCGCCGCCAACATCCAGCTTGCCGTTTTTCAGCGGCAAAAATACATCCGGATCACCTACATAACCACGCACATGCGTGCCTTCTGCATCGGCAACGACTTCGCCGATCGGCCCGTCACCCTTTAAACGCAGGGCAATGCGTTCATTATCTTTCATAGTAGCTGCTAAAAGCAGGGCTCCGTTCATCGCCCTGCCCAAAGCGGCACTAGCCAAATGGGAAGTATGATGCCTGGTAGCAGCCTCCTGTACCAGATTAGTAGTACACAGCGCATAAATTCGCACACCTTCAGCCGTGCCTTTAGTCAGAATATCTTTCATTATATATACCTCTTAGAATCTACGATTAACGTATGTTTAAAAATCAGATGTTTTTCAACAGATTAACCATTTCGATAGCAGTCATTGCAGCATCAACACCTTTGTTGCCAGCTTTAGTACCGGCACGTTCAACAGCCTGCTCAATATTTTCGGTAGTCAGAACGCCGAAAGCTACCGGAACACCTGTTTCCAGACCAACATGCGCCACGCCTTTAGAAGCTTCGGCACAAACATAGTCAAAATGAGGAGTAGAACCGCGGATAACCGCACCCAAACAGATAACAGCATCATATTTGCCACTCACTGCAAGCTTCTGCGCTGCCAAAGGGATCTCGAATGCTCCTGGGACCCAAACTGCAGTAATATCTTCATTGTCCATCCCATGACGTTCCAGGCAGTCGATAGCACCGCTCAAAAGCTTGCTGGTGATAAATTCATTAAAACGAGCTACAACAATAGCCACTTTCATACCTTGTGCTGTTAATTGACCTTCTAAAGTTTTCATATTCATTGCCTCCATTTTAAGTTAATTTGATTTTTATATCAGCTGCAGCAGTTGCAGTGTTTATGCTCATGACCTTCGTGCAGCTCATGCCCCATTTTTTCCTCTTTGACTTCCAGATAGAACTCGTTAAAAGGGTTAGCGTCGATAACGATAGGCACTCTTTCGCTTACGGTGATGCCATAGCCGGAAAGACCCACACGTTTGGCAGGATTATTAGTGATCAGACGAATGCTGGTCAAGCCTAGGTCGGAAAGGATCTGAGCTCCGATACCATAATCACGCAGATCCGGAGCAAAGCCCAGCTTAACATTGGCTTCAACGGTATCATAACCCTGATCCTGCAGCGCATAAGCCCTGATTTTATTCGCCAGACCGATACCACGTCCTTCCTGACGCATATACAGTACTACACCGCACCCTTCTTTTTCTATCATTCGCAGCGCTGTTGCCAGCTGATCGCCGCAATCACAGCGCAGGGAACCGAAAGCGTCGCCGGTCAGACATTCTGAATGTACGCGTACCAAGACATCTTTTTTACCGGACACCTCACCTTTAACGATGGCAACATGGCAAAGATCATCCAGATCATTTTCGTAAGCTACAGCGCGGAAATTGCCGTATTTACTCGGCAGCGCGGCTTCAGCCGCACGATGCACCATTTTTTCGTGCGCCTTGCGGTAAGCGACCAAAGCAGCAACGGTAATAAAAACCAACCCGTGTTCTTTAGCAAATTCTTTCAATTCAGGAGTACGAGCCATATTGCCGTCTTCGCTCATGATCTCGCAGCAGATACCGACTGGCTTCAATCCAGCCAGCTTACACAGATCTACAGTCGCCTCGGTGTGCCCTGTGCGGCGCAGTACGCCGCCTTCACGTGCACGCAGCGGAAAAACATGTCCCGGACGACGGAAATCATCAGGCTGCGCGTTATCATCAGCACATTTTTTCATCGTATATGCGCGTTCGTGCGCCGAAATACCCGTAGTAGTATCGACGTGATCGATAGATACGGAGAACGCAGTTTCGTGATTATCAGTATTTTTAGCTACCATCGCGCCAAATTGCAACTTATCCATGATCTCCGGAGCTGCCGGCATACAGATCAGACCGCGTGCGTATTTTGCCATAAAGTTTACTGCCTCAGGCGTACACAGCTCGGCAGCCATAATCAGATCACCTTCGTTTTCCCTATCCTCGTCATCAGTTACCAAAACCATTTTACCGGCTTTGATCGCTGCTATCGCTTCTTCAACTGTATTAAATTTGAACTCTTCCATTTTCATAGCCTCCTTATTTACATAAAACCGTTTTCGAATAAAGTAGCTTTACTCAAAACGCTGGTTTCATCCTTTTTCTCTGCCTTATTGCCAAACTTCAGCATCTGTTCAACATATTTACCGATAATGTCTGTCTCCAGATTGACCTCGTCGCCAACGGTCTTAAAGCCTAAAGTAGTTTCCTTCGAGGTATGCGGGATCAGCGATACTGAAAAAGTATCCTCGGTGACATCCGTTACCGTCAGACTGATACCATCGATAGCAATAGAACCCTTATGCAGAATGTAACGCATCAACTCCGGCGGCGTTTTTACCGTTACCACATTAGCTATGCCGTCCTGCCGGCATTTCGCGATCACACCGATCCCCTCCACATGACCACTGACGATATGTCCGTCCAGGCCATCCATCAACCGCAGCGTCCTTTCCAGATTGACCCGGTCGCCGCTGCGCAGATCACGCAGATTGCTCAAACGCATGGTTTCCGGCATCACGTCAGCCGTAAACTCACCGCTGCCCAAAACAACTACTGTCAGGCAAACGCCGTTCACTGCAACGCTGTCGCCTATTTTTAAATTATCCAGCACTTTTCTAGCGGCTACAGTCAGATGATAACTGTTCTGCACTCTCTTCAACCCGCGCACAGTGCCAAGCTCTGCAACTAATCCAGTAAACATATCAGCATTTATTCCTTTCCACTCTGCCAGTCAGCAAAATATCTGCTCCTAAAGGCAGTGTTTCTGTCTCCTTCAAAACATAACAATCCTCCATCAGCGCAAAGCCTTTGCCGCCGACCGGAGTCAACGCCTCTTTGCCGCCGATCAGTTTCGGTGCGATAAACGCATAAATACGATCCACCAAGCCGGCTTCTAAAAAGTCACCGTGCACTGTACTGCCTCCTTCAACCAAAATACTGGTCAGATTACGCCCAGCCAGCTCCTGCAGCAGCAACGCTACAGGCAGCTTGCCATTGACCGCAGGCAGCTGAAGCACTTCTACCTTCGGCAGCGCCTGCAGCGCTTCTGCTTTGGCCTGCTTGGCGCCCGGTAAACAAGTGCCTGTGACCAGCAATGTTTCAGCCTCGCCGTCAAAAATCTTCGCAGTCATGGGTATTTCACAGTTACTGTCCAACACTATCCGCAGCGGGTTTCGCCCCTCTACCAACCTGGTAGTAAGCTCCGGATCATCTGCCAGCACCGTATTCTTACCGACCAGGATACAATCGTGAGCCTTGCGCAAATAGTGCCCATAAGCTCTGGCGTCCTCGCCGGTGATCCATTTCGAATCGCCGGTCCTTGTAGCTATCTTACCGTCTAAAGTCATTGCATATTTCATCGAAACAAAGGGTCTGCCGGTTACGATCCAGTGGAAAAACTTCTCGTTAAGCAGACGTGCCTCTTCTGCGCACACGCCCACAGTAACCTCGATCCCCGCATCACGTAAACGCTTAAAACCGTTGCCGGCAACCTTGGGGTTCGGGTCTTCGACCGCCGCAACCACACGTTTCAGTCCGGCAGCAATAATCGCCTCGCAACAGGGTCCGGTACGTCCAAAATGTGAACAGGGCTCCAGTGTTACATATATCGTTCCGCCACGGGCCAGCTTTTTTGCTTCCTTCAACGCATTGATCTCGGCATGAGGCTGCCCTGCCTTATGATGATAGCCTTCGCCTACAACTTCTCCATCAGCACTGACGATAACTGCACCTACCATAGGATTGGGGCTGGTATCACCTTCAGCCAGACAGGCTAAAGCCAGCGCCTGCCGCATATATAATTCATCGTCCATCAAGTCACCTTCTTCAAGTAAGCTTACGATATGCCCTGAAATTAGAAAAACCACAGGCAAAACCTTTTGGGGTTTTGTCTATGGCTCAGTAAACAAACTCATAGCCGCCTTTTCTCATCCAGACTATACTGTCGGTACCGGAATCACACCGGATCATGCTCACAAAGAAGCTCGCGGACTATAACCGCCGGTAGGGAATCACACCCTGCCCCAAAGGCTACCGTATTTAATTACTTTCTAAATATAGCACAAAATATTCAAAGCGTCAATTTCTTAAAAGCGAACTTCCTGTGAACAAACAGTATGCCTTCTGGCACCAACTATTTTTTTGGAAGCAGGCGGACTTGCTCTTCCCGCCCGCTTCCAAAGATGGAGGAATGAGTGTAAACTCGTCTTATTGTCAGGCAGCAGCCCAAAGGCAAATCTGCCGTAACAGCTCTTGAAAATTAGCTTCCAGCATCGCTATAGCCTCAGCCGACGCATCATCGATATGCAGGCCTACGGTCACTGTAACAGTATGTCCAAGCATCCTGGCCAGTTCTAAGGCGGCTTTGCGTGCCAGCAGGTCTTCCTTATGCCCTGTCAGGCACAGTACCGATGCCGAAGAAGAAACTATATTTTTATCTTTTAAGCTGGGGCGCGGTACGCCTACGGCGACAGCACCGATATGCTGCTTTTCACCGCCGCCGATAACGACCGTCAGATCATCACCACAGCGTACTGCCACAGCTTCCAGCAAATATTCCTGCGCTCCCAAGGAAAAAGACTTTGCCTGCATTTTAGTCCTCCCCTTTCCAGGCCACAAAATGCTTATAATCAATACCAAACTGCATCAGGACCTTACCGATGATATGCTGCATTTGCTTTTCCACCGAATTTGACCCATTGTAAAAAGTCAGCATCGGCGGCACAACGACGCAGCCGTAATCAGCAGCTTCCTTGATATTACGCAGATGCAGCCTGCTCAAAGGCATTTCGCGCGGTAAGATAACTACCTTCCTGCCCTCCTTTAGACAAACGTCAGCGGAACGCAGCAGCAGATTATCTGTATAGCCGGCTGCTATCCCGGCGACTGTTTTCATACTGCAGGGTATTACGATCATTCCATCAGTTTTAAACGAGCCGCTGGAAATACTGGCAGCCATATTTTTATTGCTGTGCACAACATCGGCCAGAGTGCATACATCCTGTACGGTAAGATCCGTTTCGCACTCAAAATTTTTAACTGCACCTTCAGTTACAACTAAGTGAACTTCACAATCTGGGAGCAATTTTAAAGCTTTCAACATCTCATAGCCCAAAATGACCCCGCTGGCTCCGGAAATACCAACGATCAGACGCATCTCCAGCCCTCCTTCAGCAGATTATTTATCAAACAAGCCTAACATCGACCAGTACGGAACTTCAATCAGTACAGTCATAACATAGATAACGATAATGAACGGAATACCCAAACGGATCGTTTCCTTCTGTGAATACATACCGTTATCTTCACCCAAACCGACCAGCATGTTCAAATGCTGGAAAGGCAGCACATAGTGAGAAGCAACTGCCGAATAAGCGAGCAGCGCCGGAACAAGCGGCGTAATACCCATCTGGCTGGTAAAGGTGATCATAGCTGGGATAATGATACCCATAACTGCGATAACGCTGCCCAAAAGCATATGTATAATAATTGAAATAGTTGCGATAAACGCTGCCAGGATATATGGATCAGACGGAACTGTACCAGGCAATACTGTCTGGGCTATCCATGCATTCATACCGGTAGCGCCACCAACACGTCCGATAGCAACAGCAGCAGTCAAAAAAATCAGTACATGCAGAGGAACACCGCTCCAGCTTGCCGGCGTCAGAATTTCGCCAACCAAAGGCAGGCTCATTGCCATTGCGATAAACAAGGTTACCCAACCGATATCGACGCCATGCAGAGTATCAGTCATCCAAAGAATGATCGCTAAAGTTACCCAAAAGGCAGTCCGAAGCTCTTTCCCACTCATTGGACCCATAGCTGCTAATTTAGCACGCATTTCCTCTTTGTTGACCTGTACTTCCTGAGTTGGCTTAAATAGGAACAAAATCATAAAGCAGGTAATAATACTTACGATAATACTGGGTGGTCCCATCAATTTAAACCAGCCAAGCCAACCTAGAGAAACACCGGATGATTGTACTGCCAACGGACTGATAGTAGCATCGCCAGTCAAAAAGATCAGGGAAACCGGAACAGAAGCGGCAAAAACAGTAAAGCCTATTTTAACTGCATCCACACGAGGAATATTCGCACTTTTAATAACGACCGCCATAACTGACATAATCAGGAAAGCACGCGGCCAGGGATGCGGAATCAAAAGACTGAGGATAAAAGTCAGAATAAAAATCGCCACGATAATACTCTTAAATGAAGTTACATAAGAAATGATAAATTTATAAGCGATACGTTCGCCAAGTCCAGATTCTTTAACTGCACCGGCAATCAAATAAGCGCCTACAATCAAAAACATCATTGGACCAGTCCAGGTCGAAAAAATGAGAGCAGGTTTTTCAACCCCAAAAACTGCGAGGAGTAATAGATAAAGACCGGAAGTATAACCCGGCTGAGTGATTTGAAAGCCCCAGAAAATTACGGTCATAAAAGAAAGCGCCATACATATCTGACCATTTCTTGCAAGTCCTGGGATATCGGCCGTGCCGATCAACAGTGCTACGATAATGCCTAAAATAAACCCTATTCTCGCTTTATTCATTCCCACAAATAAAACCTCCTATCTCTTACAACTTTTGAACATCCACAACCAATAAAATATCTATTTTAATAATTAAATTTATGTGCAGCAAATTTAATTATTGTAATTTATTAAGTTATGGAGTATCCTTATGCTAATGAGCAAGAGCTTTTTGACAGCTCCTAAAAATCTTTTTCCCCTCCTTCCCTTTCGTCTCCAGCAATTCTCTTTCTTGCTTTTCATCATAGAACCAGCCCGTCTAAAAGGCAATTCAGTTAAATAAACACGTCATTCTTGTTAGGAATTTCCAAAGGTGAAAGCTTGTATTCCATTCTCGAATATGTGTATATAGCAAAATCGAATATAATTTAAATGAAGAAGGTAAAGATTTTAAAACAAATCTCATTTTTTTACTATTTGCTATCGTGTTTTAATTTGCACAGAAGGGCGGATTGAATTTATGAATCTTAATCAATTGAAATACTTTCTGGCCATTGTCAAAACAGGTAGCTTTTCAAATGCTGCCGATGATATGTATATCTCCCAATCGTCAATGTCCAAACAGATAAAAGCCCTGGAAACAGAACTGGGCGTCGATCTCTTCAAGCGCGAACATTCCAAGGTCTATCTGACTGAAATAGGCGCAGAATTTGCTAAATATGCAGAAATGACAATCAAACAACACAACGATATGCTGCTTTATTTAGATGAATTTGCTACCAAGAAGTCCAATACTATTCGTTTTGGGTCAATACCTGTAGTATCCTCCTATGGTATCAGCGCTCAGATAGCCCAATTTACAACCAACTATAAACCCGATGTTAACGTCGTTATCGATATGCACGAGACCAACCAGCAGGAAGTTATGAAAGAGCTGTTTGACGGAGCCATCGACATTGCGCTGATACGTACTGATTATCTTGATGAAGTAGATGTCTTTGACTGTATTCCATATAAGAAAGATATTTTTGTTCTGGTCTGCAATCAAAATCATCCTTTAAGTACAAAAGAAGCTGTTTCCCTGAATGACCTGATAAAATACCCACTTTCACTTTTAGATACCTCATCGGTCATTTATACGATCGTTACGAAAGCATTTGAACGCCACGGCATCGAGAAAAAAACAAAATGTCTGACAACAAGGCACAAGATCCTTATGGAGATCCTGCAGACAGCTCCCAATATTTCGCTGCTGCCGCTCAGTCTCGTTGACCTGACACTTTTCCCTCATCTCTGTACCGTTCCTCTAGTTGAAGAACTCACAAGCGATGTGGCGCTGATAAAACTCAAAAAACGCCGCCTCAATAAAATTACCAAGGATTTTTGGATCTATTGGCAAAAATATTTTCAAATGCAATAAATAAAAAACCACTGCTGAGCAGTGGTTTTTTATTGCTGATATTCCTGATATTTACCGCAAAGGAACTTCCAAAATTTTTCTGTCGTCGCATTCAAAGTTTTTTCCTTACGTTTAACGATGTAAACATTACTGTAGATCGGCATCGCCAGAGGGACATATTTCAGCCCTTCAATGCTGTGTCCTTCCTCCAGCATCCGTTTTGTAAAAAAAGTAATACCAACATTATTGGCCACCATCGAAAACACATTCCTATGCCGTGTCATCGTTGCCGCCACATTACATTCTTTATTCACTTTACGCAGCTTTTCCATTAAAATCCGGTAAATTTCCGATTTAGGAGAAATCAGAATGATTTTTTCATCCCGCAGCATCGAAAAATCAAATTCCTGCAGCTGTGCCAGCTCACTTTCCTGCGAACAAATCAGGCCGATCTCGTCTGTCATAAACAGCCGATGCTCATATTCGGGCAGCTGGTCAAAACCGTCGCGCACAAAAGCAAAATCCACCTTATCGTTTTTTAAAAGCATCAGTACGTCTTTCTGTTCTTCTTCCAGAATATTATAATTAACGACCTGCCTGCGATTTTTATTGACTTTCTGAAACTCAGAAAGCAGCGTTGATATCTTATAGGAACTGACGATTGGAATCGAAGCGAATTTCACTTCTTCGATCGGCGTATCTTCAAAAGCCATCAGCTCCTGGTGCATTTCGTTTTTTGTCTCCAGCAGCTGCAGCGCATAATCATAAAAACACTGGCCTGCTTCCGTCAGAGTAATCTTATTACCAGTCCTGTTAAACAACACTACCCCAAGCTCGGTTTCCAAAGCTTTGATCTGCTTGGACAGCGAAGACTGAGAAATGTATTCTTCCAGTGCTGCCGACCAAAAACTGCCATGCTTGACAATAGCGACAAAATATCTCAACTGATTAAAATTCATTTCTCTCACCTGCTTTCACTCTGCCCAGCCTGAAGCTGCTTATCTACTACGATTATACGGTAAAAGCAGGCTTTTTCGTATTCCAATAGAGCATAACGTCTTGCCTTTATAGAATTAAAAGTTTATTAATGCAAACTATTGGTTATATCTTTCCAATATGTCAAAACAGCTTTGCTATTTAGAATAGCCTTCAAACTCCCACTCGTATTATGATGTTCCTAAGAGGAAATGCTGCTTGAACACCGGTGTCAGTTGGTGCAGCTCTGAAACCGGTCAGCTGAAAACTGTTAGATATTGCAAAAAACAGTCTCCGCAAAAATGATTCTACTTTCTTGCAGGCAGCAGCTTCCCATTCACAGTACAGTATATTTAAGGAGGCTTTATTATGACTACTAAAATCAATGATTTACGTTCCGCACTCGACTATCTGCGTACCATCCCCGGACAGTTGGTGGAAACCAACGTCGAGGCCGATCCACGTGCCGAGATCTCCGGTATTTACCGCTATGTTGGTGCCAAAGGCACCGTTAAACGCCCGACTCGCTTAGGACCTGCCATGATCTTCAATAATGTTAAAGGCCATCCCGGCGCTAAAGTCGCTATCGGCGTACTTTCAAGCCGTGCCCGTGCCGGGCACCTGCTGGGATGTGAACCCGAAAAGCTGGGCTTTCTTTTAAAAGACTCCGTATCCACCCCGATCGCTCCGGTAGTTGTAAGTGCTGACCAGGCACCCTGTCAGGAAGTAGTGCATCTGGCAACAGAAGAGGGCTTTGATATCCGCAAGCTGATCCCAGCCCCTACCAATACTGAAGAAGACGCCGGCCCATATGTAACCATGGGGCTTTGCTACGGCACCGATCCTGAAACCGGCGATACCGATATTACTATCCACCGCCTCTGCCTGCAGGGCAAAGACGAAATATCCATGTATTTCGTTCCAGGCCGTCACTTAGACGTATTTCGTCAAAAATACGAAAAAGCCGGCAAACCGATGCCGATCTCCATCAGTATCGGCGTTGACCCGGCCATCGAGATCGCCGCCTGCTTCGAACCACCTACAACTCCACTCGGCTTCAATGAATTGAGCATAGCCGGCAGTATACGGGGCGAAGGCGTGCAAATGGTACAGTGCAAAATTATCAACGAAAAGGCTATCGCCCGTGCAGAATATGTTATCGAAGGCGAACTGCTGCCTGATGTCCGCGTCCGCGAAGACCAAAACAGCAATACCGGTAAAGCAATGCCGGAATTTCCGGGCTATACCGGCGCTATGAAACCAGCAATCCCGCTGATCAAAGTCAAAGCAGTTACCCACCGCCGCGACCCGATCATGCAATCCTGCATCGGTCCTTCCGAAGAACACGTCAATATGGCAGGTATACCGACTGAAGCATCTATCCTCGGCATGACGGAAAAAGCACTGCCAGGCAATGTCAAAAACGTATATGCCCACTGCTCCGGCGGCGGCAAATATATGGCCGTTATCCAATTCGTCAAAAAAGCTCCGCCTGATGAATGCTTCCATGGAGTTCCAGTACATTCCTGCTGCCTGCCGCCTGATGAAGGCCGTCAAAGACAGGCAGCTCTGCTAGCCTTCTCTGCTTTCTCGGAACTGAAACACGTTATCTTGGTCGACGACGATGTTGATCTGTTTGATACCGACGACGTACTGTGGGCTTTGAATACCCGTTTCCAGGGCGATGTCGACGTTATCACTATCCCAGGCGTTCGCTGCCATCCGCTCGATCCTTCCCAATCCCCCGAATTTTCGCCTTCGATCCGCGATGTAGGTATATCCTGCAAAACTATTTTTGACTGCACCGTACCTTTCGGGCTTAAAGAGCACTTCCAGCGCAGCAAATTTAAAGAAGTCGATCCAGCCAAATGGGTTCCTGAATTATTCAAAAAATAATAGTAAAAGAAAAATACCTGAAGAATAAATGCTTCAGGTATTTTTCTTTTGTATACCTAATGCCAGCAGTTTCACTGCCTGCCACTGTTTGTGTCTCTCCGGACTTACTTCCCTGTCCCAAAATTCATACTTCAACTGGAAGAAATACTCCTCATAAAAACAGCTGACAGCCGATTGCCGCGAATAGTCTATTTTTAACGCTACTAAAACGTCCAACAAACCGGCGCCAAAATATGGCAGCAACTCTTTTACTTTCCGTTTATACGTCCTGGTCTCCTCCTGAAAGCGAGCATAACACAAAGCAAACAGCGCCAGCTCCAGCAGCTCCTTAAAAGTAATATCGTCGCCGCTTACGGCAGCCGTCAGTACTGTTTCATAAATCAAACTCCGTACCGCTGCACTGGCGTGAAAAAACAAAAGAAATTCGTTCAGCGCTGTGCCGGCCTGCGGCGGTACATATCCCTCAGCAATTTCACCACCACGCACATATGGTGCTAAAGCTGTGAAATTACCGCTGCTCACAAAAGTCTGCCCCATTTCCAGCAAAATTTCCTCCGGCGTCAGCTGCAACCCATTCAGCAATCCACACGCCTCACCGTCCTGCAGATGTCGATAGATTTTCAACCCCTGCCGCTCCTCGCAGCCTGTAACCAGGCCATGCGGGCACTTCAACAAACCTTCCATATCAGTATGTCGCCCCCTTTTCGATAATCCTGCGGGCAAGAAACCTGTGCAGATTTATGATTGTCGTATGCTCATAGCCATATTTATCCTCTTCGTCAAAAGTTATCTTCACCATCTCAATCTGATTCCTGCGGCAATAATCGTTCAACTCCCTTTCGGCCTGCTCACGGTCGTTGATCTCTCCATCCGATAATAGAAACAACAATCTCCGCTTCCCCTTCAGCACCTGTTCCTGCAGCAACCGCACCGCCGGCAGCAGATTAGTCCCCCCTCCAGACAACGGTACGATCGAAGTCTGCTCGGCTTTATCAATAAAACTTTTACGTACTTTGGCCCCGCCCTCAAAATCTATTACCAGTGTTCTGATACCGTCAAAATTATTAACTGCCGCTAAAATCTCGATCAGCGCTTCTGCATATTCACGTTCAAATCGGTACGTACTGCCCGAAACATCGCGTATGATCATAATATCTACCGATACCTTACGCCGCAAGTAATACTGATAAACCCTGCTTTCCTCCGCTGTTTTAGAGGCCAGATACGCTTCCTGCTGCTTTTTCAGGTTAACATCGCCGTCATAAGCACCAATGATCTTCATCGACGTAAAGCTCTGCTTAAAAATATATTCCAGCTCGCCGATCTCGCGCCTGTATTTCCGTACTGTATCCAAAAAGAACTGTGAAGTGTCGCCCGACCTGCTTACCATACGCCCTACGCCTGCCAGCTTACCTGTCTGTGATGCGGCATTCTGCATTTTTGCTTTCAGTTCACGGATATGCTCTTTCCGTACAATCTCGCATAATTCTTCTTCGCTGAACACCTTCAGCATCGACATAGAGCCGGCAGTTCCTGCCGCAGCAGCTTTCTGCTCCCACACAGGTGTGATTTCTGACGTCATCCGCAATCCCTGCAGCCATTCTGTCAGCAAATCTGTCACCACGATCAAATTCTGCAGCTCCGTCCGTACCGCAGTCAAGGCCAGAGGTACCATAAAATCATAAAAACTACTGTCCCCCTGCGGCTCGATGATACCGTACTTCAAAAACACCTGTAAAGCTTCCAGCTGACCACGCTGAGGCAAATACTTCACAAGCTGCTCCAACTCCACATCCTGTGTCGTCATATTCAGCAGTGTCAGCAGCTTGCCAAACTCAGGCAGCTCACGCGCCAGCTTATACTCACAGAACGTCCTAAACAGACTTCTATAGATGCATCGGTATAAAATATCCTTCTTAAGTCGCTCCAAGTGCCTGTACCCCTCCGTCCCCGTAAACAACGCCGTCTTTTCATACCGCAAAACACTCAGTTCACTTACAACAAATGCATCAGTAAAACTCTCTGACGACAGTAGCCCATGCAAAGCTGAATGCTGCCATGCCTCCAGCAACCATTCGCAGTTGACAGCCAGCACATACCCGTCCTCACGACTTCCAGTACAGCAGCACAGCTGTCCGCACTCTGTGCCAACAGAGCCTTGATATGCAGCCGCATCAGCATAATATTCTATTTTAAAAGCCAGTTCCGGGCATAATACCGCAAAATTTTCCATAACAGCCACCTTAAATAATTGAAGACTCAAGCTTCTCCTTCACCATCTGTAAATCATAAAAACCCAGGTCTACATCCAGATAATACATAAAGCTCTGCAAAATGATCTCTTTAAAAGTTAAGATTCCAATCGCGCTCAAGGCCTGCTCCAGCTCCATGATCCGCCTGTCTGTCAAATCAGTAACGCTTGCCGCCTCACAGCCCAACACCCTTTTTGCCAGATACCTCTTGATGCTTTCAACATTCCGATTATCATAAAAATAAGAATCTATCATCGTCTGCCGCCACTCTGGGCGCCGCAAAAGCTCCAAATTGCACAGAACTACGGCAATAGCTGCATTGCGTACCGACAGTGGATAAGTATTGCTGCGTACCTCGCGCATCAACTCAATAATATAACGCTTTAGGCTTACCGGTACAACATCGTTGGCACGGCACTCCTCCGCTACTATCTGTTCAACTATCAAAAACTCATCTTCCGCCGTCGGATAATCGAAATAAAATGAAACCAGACGCTGAGCAAAGCTCTGCGGCAGCTTAACGTTGCCGGAATATCTGCTGTCATTCGAGCAGAACACGATCCGAAAATCCTCGTGTGCATAAATCATCTTATCGCCGATCGCCGTTACCGAAGTCCGGTCCAGTATACTGTTGAACATCAGCAAAATCTCCTGTACCGAATGTGTCGCCTCATCGACGATGATAATGCCGCCACGCTCCATACAATCTGCCACAACTCCGTTCTTAACTGCCAGACTGCCGTTTTCCAGCCTCAGTCCCAAAATCAGGCTTGTTTTCGTCTGTTCTGGACTCAGCTGCACATAATAGGCTGGCACATTTTTAGCCAGCGCATACTGCCTGGCCAGGTTCATCGCGATAATACTTTTGCCGCTGCCCGAAGGTCCCACGATATAAAGCGGCCACCTGGTATGCTCAAGCACCGCGTAGCAGCGTGCCAAAAGCTGCGTCCCATCCTCGCCTACTATTTTTGGTATCTGCTGCAGATCAAGCTGTGTTTTCAGCTCTGCCATAATTTTTCACCCCGCAATTATATAAAAAAAGCGGGGGAGCTAACTCCCCCGCCAACCAAGGACTTGTCCAAGCCCCAAGCAGCCATTTATTTCTTTAAAGGTGGAACCGGCGGAATTTGCTGTAAATTAGGAATATCTTCCGGTTTTAGTTTAAATACATCATGTACATGGATTTCTTCGGTAGAACGCCAGGAATAACTGCAGGTATCGCAGACATAAACTTCCCAAACATCGCCAACCGGGGATTTAGTCATAACTCTTACTGTATCAGCATCACAACGCGGACATTTCATAAAAATCTGCCTCCTTTATACCTCAAATTATCATTGATTTTTTTGTGCAGCCATAAAGTCTCTGAAAATAGCTTCCCATTTCGGGGTAGCCGGAGACGGTTTCAACAATTCAACAGAACGCGGATTCGGTTCCGGAGCGACCGGAGTAGTTGCATCGATGATCAGCTTGTCATGCATACCTGCCGGTACCGAAGACGGATCAAGCGGCATACCTGCACAATTCGGGATGATCGCAACATCCTTACTGGGTTTGACGCGGGTAGTAAGCGCCCACATAACCTGCTCCAGGTTAAACGGATCGACAAACTCGTCGACAACGATAATGACCTTGGAATAAGGCATACCATGCGGAGTAGACAGCAGACGGAAAGCAACACCCTTACCGAAGCCGCCGTAACGGACCTTCGTAGAAATGATAACGCCGATACCATGAGTATACATAGCATTGACTGCCTGCACTTCAGGCATAGTAGCTTTCAGCTGTTTGTACAGAGGAACGCTGGTATTAAGAGCCATCAGGTAATCGATCTCAGTCCAGGGCATACCAAGATACAAGTTTTCAAATATCGGATTGGTACGATGTGTGATATGAGTTATCTTGATCTCGCACTGATTCCTGGCGCCGGAATAAGAGCCAGGGAACTCGCCAAACGGACCTTCGCAGGTACGAACGCGCGGCATAATGTAGCCTTCCAGAATAACTTCAGCATGAGCAGGAACATACAAATGCTCAGCAGTATCAGCTTTAGTAATTTCAGTAGGAACACCATCCTGCAAGGCGCCGACGAATTCATATTCATTCTGGTCGTAATTAACAGGAGTGCTTGCCATAAAGCTTACAAGCGGAGTATTGCCCAGAGCGATAGCTACCGGTAAAGGCTCGTTGACTTCTTCTGCCTTAGCAAGCTGGATGGCGATATCATGAAAAGGCAAAGCCTGGATGCCGATACGGTCGATATCCTTGACCTGGATGCGGTAAGTGCCGACATTCTGCTTATCCAGATTATCAGGTTCAGCCGGATCGCCGGTAACAACGGCTGCTTTAGACAGGAAGAAACCACCGTCCTGATCATTGATTCTGTAAAGAGGCAAAACATCAAATAAATTGATATTTTCGCTGATGGTATTTTCCTTACACATTGCTTTTTCACGTGGAAGAATTACTGGCGGTACCGGGAATTTGTCCCAGCGGCGGTTCAATTCATGGAATTGTTCCTTTACAGGAGTGTCTTTAGGCATTCCCATCATCAAAGCATGATTAGCCCAGGAACCGTGAACGTTGGTTACAACAGAATATTTATAACCTTTCACCTTCTCAAACAAAACAGCCGGTTTTTTATCCATATTAGCGCAGGCACGTCCGGCAGCGCCAATATCAGGTTCCGGATCGACCTCATCTTTAACGCGGATCAGCTGCCCCTCTTCTTCTAATGTTTTTAAAAACTCTCTCAAATCTTTGTAAACTTTTGCCATGTTTTTGACCTCCTTTGTCATCGTTTACTTGGTAAGGTTTACCCCTTGTCTATATACTAGAACTGACTGCTCCTAATAGCAATTCAGTTACTTCGCAAGGATATGCGTTTTCGGAATTTCCAAAAAACTATCGCTGTCATTCAGTTTAGGAATAGCAGCGACCGGCTGTTCACGCCGCCTTGCACTTGCTGGCAGACGCCTGCTTTTTACCCGTGACTGCCCTGCAAGCCAATGTAGACAGCAGGCACGTTCACATCTTTATTTTGAATGATATAACCCAGCTCCAACATACCGCTACTGCCTTTGATACTGAGTGCCGGCGTGCTCAGACCTTTGACCGTTGCTTTTGCTTCGCCGTCAAATTCGTATTCATACGCCAAACCTGCATAATAAGTACCACGCTCACCGTTTTCTTTGCTCAGACGTGCTCCCAGTCTGGCACGAGTGCTGTTAACTGCGTCAAAGTCATAAACTTCTCCATTACCGGCACCGCCTAAAGTTACACTGTCACCGCTTTGGTGCGTATACAAAAGCTTGGCATAAATATCTGCTTTTACAGTATCGTTCAGTTTGCTGACCCTGCCAATACCAATATGAGCTCCGTAGTAACTGCTGCTGCTGTCATAGCTGGCATATACTTTTTCGCCGCCGGCACCTATCAGATCGCCGCTGGCGTAATCAGCATCCATACGACCGTAACGCAAACTGCCTTCATAATATAAACCGCTGTTATTATCCTGACGCACTATCATACCAATACCATAATATTTAGTATTACCGTCAGCGCGGATGCCGCTGTCAAGCTGACTGGTGTAATTGCCCCAGCCGTATTCCAGCAGCGGGCCATAGGTCAGTTTACCGGCATTATTTTGTATGGCTTTGGCAAACCCCAACGCCAGATTATAACCCCGCATATCGCTGTAAGAACCGCTTTTATAACGCATATTGCCTCCTCCAGAAGCTCCGAACATTTCCGCGCTGCTGCTGCCAGCTGTCTGTACAGCGTTGGCAATACCGCTGCCGGCCACCGTATCTGCACCACTGTTGACAAACGCGGCACTGGCAATCTGCGTCTCTACCGGAGATTTGCTCTGTTCCGTTGTTTTGGCAGGAGCTTTATCCACTGTAGCAACGATACTATTACCGCTCAGATCAGTTGTAAATTCGTACTCGATGCTGACGCCCTGCTGCAGTCTGCCATAAGTAACGTTATCAGCTGTTATACCGTTGCTGTTGGTCAGCAGATTTACCATATCACCGACCTGCAAGGTACTGGTCGAACCTGCCATACCTACGTTGACATTGCTGCCGGAAATATCAGTACCTTTATCATCAGTCAAGGTCAGTATCGTATCTCCATTAATGGTATCCTCCTGTAGATAAAAATTTAAATTCTCAAAATTTGCTATATTTTTCATTTCTAACCCTTTAGTTTGGAGGTTCAATGTATTTCCTGTACGTTTATCCTTAGAAGAAGTTGTATTATCGCCACCATAAATTATTGTATCAGCGCTAAAGACAGGCTTTTCTCCGCTGGCGGCGTTTATTGTGATAACATTATTTATCGCAGTTCCATTGCCGCTTCTACCACCTGCAATAACCTCACTGTTTATCTTACCACCACTGATAGTTATTTCATTGCCATCTGCCGGCTCACTTGTACAATATCCGCCATAGATCTTACTGTTTATTTCGCCGCCGCTGATAATAACCTTATTACCATTAGCACTGCCATCTGCCGTCTGTCCACCTTTAACGCCTTTACTTATCGTTCCGCCGCTGATTATAACACAGTTTTCTATCGCATCACCTGACCAACTATAGCCACCGACAACGTTATCAATTTTTCCGTCTGTTACAGTTACCCAGTTCTTTTCGGCTGTATTGGCATCATTGACATAGCCACCATAAACATTTTTCATTTCCGTAGTACTGCCGCCGACTGCAACTCCATTTTCTTTAACTTTACCATATTGGGAATAAGCACCATAAACTTTACTTGTGAACGTACCACAATTGATAATTACCTGATTACCCGTTGCTACATAATCATTAGTGTTTTGTGCACTGTAGCCGCCATAAATTCCATCAGTCATCGTATTTGTATTTGTAAAAGTTCCACCGTTTATTGTAACAATATTATTATTGCTTTTATTTTTTTTACTATTTCCGCCATAAATCTTATTACTGAATGTACCTTCTGTTACTGTTACTTTATTACCTTTTGTATATCCATTTTCTGCAGCACTGCCACCAAAAACCATACCTGTTATTGTACCACTCTCGATAATCACTTCATTACCGGTAGCATTGCCCTCACCATTGACAGCTCCGCCGTAAACGGAAGCATCTATTGTGCCGTTCTTAATAGTCACTTTATTATTTACAGCATTGCCCAGCTCTGTATCTCCATTAGCGGTCAATACCCCACCTTGCAGAGTATTTGTCACTGTCCCGCCATCAACAATAATATGATTATTACTAACATCATAATCACTGCCAGCACCGCCATAAGCATTTGCAATCGTACCAGTTATTGTTACTGTATTATTTGTAACAGCCGCCTTATTATCTTTACCACCATAAACTCTTTTCCCACTATTATCTTCAGCAATCACAACTGTAGAACCAGTTGGATTCTTGTCGCCTATATATTCATCATCTTTAGTCCAGCTTTCACCGCTCCAGGTTCCGCCGCTGTTGGCTGCATATACTGGCATCAGATTACAGACTCCCAGCACTGCCCCAGCCAGTAATGTTGCTAAAATCCTTTTACTCAAAAGTTTTTCTTTTCCTGTCATTTTCATCGCTCCTCATAATTTTTCACTTGTTTTTGCAGTCCCCTGCAGCACCTGCCATCCAGTTTCCCAAGCTTATCTAAATAAATTCCAGTGACTGTTGGTTATCCACCGCTGCAGCAAATATACGTTTATAACAGGCAGAATCACAGACAGCAACCTATTATAAACTCAACCTCATGTTATTTTTATCTTTATCCTGTTATTTTGCCTCCTTAGAAGAACTTACTTATATCCTCGCAGTATTACTGCGGAACTGATATTGAGATTATTTATACAAACTAACACTAAAATTACGATCGTCTTTGCTGTTCTTGCCCAGCTGCAGACGGATATTGCTGCCAATATACGGAAGGCAGCTTTCACCGTACATACTTCATTCCAGCCTTTCCCAACGTTTGATTTCTCTTTAAAATTCTCAGCAAAAGCATTGTTTCTTTTGTTTAAATTCAAAAATATTTGTAATTATTATATTTATAGCAATTATAGCACACTTGTATCCCCCCGCAAGACACTTACTTTGAGTCTGTGTAATACTTTTTCGAGTCTTGGGGCGCATTACGCCAGCGGCTTTAAAACTATCGGCGTCTGCGCCTTTTTAAGTTTCTAATCCGCATATTTTGCCGGTACAGCTCTACCACTGCCAACACAGCTGCCTACCTGCCACCTAAACACTGTTACTAAGTTTTGACATGGCTTTTAAGCTACTCCTCACTTTGCTCTCAACACTCCTTTTATATCCTCCCAAAGGCATAAAAAAACCGCCTGCTAAAGCAGACGATTGGAAAATAATTTCATTTCAATTTATTTGTAATTATATTTAATAAATTGAACATATGTTATAATATCTGTAATAAAAGCAAATAAAATCCACAATCCGGAAGTGATCTCTTATGAAGAAATTTATAACTGTCACCCTCGCATTTATCATTGCTTTATCTATTCCTCTGGCAGCCTACGCTGCAACTTATATTGGTAACCGCAACAGCTGGAAGTTTCATTATCAGGGCTGTCGCTGGGAACGTAAAATGAACGAAAGTAACCGTATTTATTTTTCCAGTCGCCAGGAAGCAATCGATATGGGTATGGCTCCCTGCAAGGTTTGCCGCCCTTAAATATGTTATAGGCAACAGCTAATACCCTTAAAGTAAGGTTTCTAACCTGCTTTAGGGGTATTTTATTTTACAGAAACAGTTTTTCCTGCTTTAAAGGAGGAAAAACTTTACTAAAAACAAAAACACTGCAAAATTTGCAGTGTTTTTGTTTTTAGCTTTTTAATTATGCTTTTAAACTGGCAATCGCCGCTTTGGTATCAGCAGCGCCATAAACATACGAACCTGCAACCAGTACAGTCGCACCTGCTTCACGTACCAGTTTGGAGGTTTTATCGTTGATGCCGCCGTCTACCTGTATCTCTATGTTCAGGCCTGCATCGTTGATCATCTTCCGCAGCCGGGCGATCTTTGGTACTGTGGTTTCAATGAAGCTTTGACCGCCAAAACCGGGGTTGACGCTCATCAAAAGCACCATATCCACATCCGGTAGAATCTCTTCCACCAGGCATAGTGGCGAAGCCGGATTCAAAGCGACGCCGGCCTGCATACCTTTGTTTTTGATGTATTGCACACAGCGGTGCAGATGTTTGGTAGCTTCGGCGTGTACTACTACCATATCCGCGCCGGCATCGGCAAAATCATCGATATATTGCTCGGGATTGTTGACCATCAGGTGACAGTCAAAAAAGAGATCAGTGACCTTACGGATATTTTTAACGACCGGCGCGCCAAAGGTCAGGTTCGGTACAAAGGCACCGTCCATCACGTCGATATGCACCCAGTCGGCTCCGGCAGTTTCGATTTTTTTGATTTCGTCTGCCAGATAAGCAAAATCGGCAGATAAGATTGAAGGCGCTTCTTTGATCATTTTCTTCCGTCCTTTTCCTTTTTGGATTTTATTTCTTCTAAAATAGTCAGGTACGATTCGTAACGCGACTGCGCTATCTCTCCGGCTGCCAGCGCATCTTTGACGCCGCATATCGGTTCGTGCGTATGTGTGCAGGGCGTAAATTTACATCCATCTTCAAAGCCTGCAAATTCGCGGAAACATGCCGCCAGTTTTTTATCGTCCAGTTCTTCTAAATTCAAATTGCCAAAACCGGGAGTGTCTGCCAGATAACCGCCGGCAAAAGGCAGCAGGTGTGCAAAGCGCGTGGTGTGTTTGCCCCGCCCTATTTTTTCGCTGACACTGCCTGTCACCAGCTGCATACCGGGTTCGATAGCGTTGAGAGTCGATGACTTGCCCACGCCGGAAGGTCCGGCAAATACAGTTATTTTACCGTACAGCCGATCTTTCAGCTTGCCAACATTGATTCCCTGCTGCGCAGAGATCGCATAGACCTCGTAGCCAGCCCGTTTATAAACAGTTTCGATCTCGGCCACCAGCCCCGCCGGTGCCAAGTCGATTTTATTAAGGCAGATAACGGCCGGGATACCAGCCTGCTCTGCCAGTACCAGCAGCTTATCGGCCAGCAGGTAGCTGAAATCGGGGTTGATACAGGCAAATGCGACGATGATCAAATCGACGTTGGCGATAGTCGGCCGCAGCATAAAATTGCGCCGCGGCAGAATCCTGGTAATCATACTTTCGCCGTTATGATTGGTTTCAAATTCAACTATGTCGCCAGTGCAGAGTGAAAACCTGATCTGCTTAAGCTTGCCTTTGACCTTGCATGTGACAAGCTCGTCGATACCGCTGTCGACATAGTAATAACCATTATAGGTTTTGATGATTCTTCCCTGGCCGATACTCACAGATTTTTCTCCTCGACCATTTTATTGTTACAGAAGAACTGCACTTTGCCGCTGCCGGTAACTTCCACTTTTTGGCGTATACGTACGCCGGCTTTCTGCGCGCCCTGATAAACAGTTCGCTGTCCGTTGGCATCGATCAGGATGATCTGCACATCCTGGGTACCGCTGCCCTGGGGCACGACGAATTCGGCATATTTATTGACGCTTTGCGGATGACTGCCGGATGATACCTGCAATACAACTTTACCGTCGGCGGCAAACTTAGAGCCTGCAGGCGGTTCCATACCTACTATGCTGCCCTCACTGCTGCCGCTTTCAATATAACGTACGGTAATATCCATGATACCTAACTCGGTCAGGGCTTTTTTAGCATCATTCAAGCTGCTGCCCATTACGTCCGGCATCGACAGGTCTTTGGGATCGCGGCATACAACCAGATCTACCTTCGATCCCTTCGGTGTCTTGTTTTTAGCCTTTGGGGCCTGTTCCAAAACAGAATCGGCCGGTTTGCCTGCCACAAATTTATAAGTTACAACACCAGTTTCGTAACCCAGGTCACTTAAAAACTTTTTGGCATTGTCCAGCTTTCTTCCAATCAAATCAGGCATTTCCAGCATTTCCAGGCCTTTGCTTACTACCAAAGTGATCTCGCTGCCTTCCTTACGCTTACTGATGCCTTCCGGTTCTTGTTTGATAACGTAGCCCGGAGTCACCTTCTCGTCATATTCTTCGTCCAGTTTTACAGTAAAGCCCGATTTTTCCAAGGTTTTCTGCGCTTCCACTACCGATTTACCAACTACGTTAGGCACATCAACTGTTTTGCGGCTGAACACGTTACCGACCATTAAAAAGACAGCGGACAATATAGCGACCAGTGCAAACAGCTTGATGTATTTGTTCCGGCGTTCCCGCCTGTTGATAGCGGCAGCTTCCTGCACTATCTCGTCAGTACTTTTGTTGAAGGCCGGTTTCATGATAATGGTTTCTTCAGGAGCGCCTTCCTCGTTATCGTTGGCCCAGTCGTAAATTTTTCCGGTAGGCTCGGCCAGCTCGTTTTTCGAGATCGCCGTAATACCCAGCATTTCGGCATAATCTTCTTCAACGCTTTCCTGCAGCATTTTAGTTTTGATATTATAAAGGTCTTGCCACATTTCTTCGGCGGTCGCATAGCGGTCGGCCGGGTCTTTGGCAAGCGCTTTGTCAATTACTTCCTGCAGCGAATCAGGCAAGTCTGGATCATAGCTTTTCAGCGGCGGCGGCGTTTTTTCGAGGTGCATCATCGCCACAGCAACGGCAGTTTTGCCGTCAAAAGGCACGTGTCCCGTCAGCATTTCATACAAAACGATGCCCAGTGAATAGATGTCGGACTGAGCCGTTACGGGACAGCCGCCAGCCTGTTCTGGCGACAGATAATGCACCGAACCTATCACAGACGATGTATAGACCATCGTCTGACTGGTGACCATACGCGCGATACCGAAATCGGCGATTTTAGGCGTCATGCTTTTATTGATAAGGACATTATGCGGTTTGATGTCGCAGTGAATAATATTGCGGTTATGGGCATGCTGCAAAGCGGCAGCCAGCTCACAGGCAATATGCACGGCCCAGAAAGGTTTGAGCGGGCCCTGCTCCTCTAAAATACTTTTCAATGTTCTACCATCTACGTATTCCATAACGATAAAATACAAACTGTTTTCTTCGCAAACGTCAAAAATATTGACAATTGAAGGGTGGATCAGCCTTGCGGCGGACTGAGCCTCGCGGCGGAACTGTTCGAGCAGGCTTTTATCGTTATTGAACTGAGCGCGCAGTATTTTTACGGCGACTTCCCGGTCCAGCAGCATATCCTGTGCCAGGTAAACCTCCGCCATACCACCGACGCCGACAGGACGCAGGATCTTATAACGGTTATGTAAAATTTTTCCTACCATATCTGTCATGATCTGTTATCCTCCTCGGTCGGGGTCAAGTCTATCAGGATCAGCGAAATATTATCTCTGCCGCCGTTGTCTAAGGCAGCTTCCAGCAGCACTTCGGCAGCTTCGGCCGTCTGATGTGCCTGCAGAATCTCGCTGATCTGTCTGTCATCCACCATATCACTTAAACCGTCACTGCATAAAAGCAGCTTGGTATCTGCTGTCAGCTCCAGAGTAAAGCAATCTACTTCCAGCTCGTCTTCGGCTCCAACAGCGCGCAGAATTATATTTTTCTGTGGATGCTTAAAAGCCTCCTGTGCAGTGATCTCGCCGTTGGCCAATAACTCTGCGACGTAAGAATGATCGCGGGTGACCTGCTGTAAAGTGCCGGCACTCCATGTATAAAGTCTGCTGTCACCTACGTTGACCGCATAAGCTTTACCGTCTGCCGCCAGATATACTGCCACGAGCGTCGTGCCCATATCATGATACTGTATTTCATTTTGAGCCATCTGCCTGATATGCTTATTAGCCTGCTGCACTGTTTCACGCATGGCGGTGCATAACTCGGTGCCAGTAAGCTCCTTAAATTTTTCCGCTTCCTGCTGCAAAACCTGTAAGGCTTCCCTGCTGGCGGTTTCTCCGGCTGCATAGCCGCCCATACCGTCAGCCAGCGCAAAAAGCTCAGGTCCTGTTGTCAACAAAGCATCTTCGTTGACAGTTCTTACCATGCCCACATGGGTTTTACTGATAACGAACATTGACGAACCTCCTAACTTTATAGCTTATGTCTGTTTTTGTCACTGATAACGCGCTGCTTTCAGTCCTGCTGCTCTTGGGCAAACCTGGCGCGCAGCTGTCCACAGGCGGCATCGATGTCTTTGCCCATTTCCCTGCGGACGGTGGCATTGATTTTATGTTTCTGCAGTACCTTTAAAAATGCTTCAACCACTTTTTTTGATGGGCGTTCAAAGCCTTTTTCTGGCACTGGATTGGCCGGAATCAAATTGACGCTGGCATGTTTGAACCGCAAATGATTAGCCAGCAGCTCGGCTGCTACAGGGCTGTCATTTTTGCCGGCAATCAGAATATATTCATAAGTCACTTGCCTGCCGGTATAACCGACATAAGCTTCGGCAGCCTGGATGACGTCCTGAAAAGGAAAACCTTTGTTGACCGGCATCAGCTCGGTTCTGAGCTCAGGCTCGGCTGCGTGCAACGAAATTGCCAGATTGATCGGCAGTCCCAGCTGCGTCAGCTTTTCGATACCTGGGATAATACCGCAGGTAGAAATCGTCATGTTCCGGTAACTCATATACAGCGTATTTTCCCGATGCAGGAACTGCAGTGCGCCGATAACGGCGTCAAAATTAAGCATCGGTTCGCCGCTGCCCATAACGACAATACGGCTGACCTGCTTACCTTCTCTGACCAGCATACTGTTAAAAATATAAACCTGTGCTAAAATTTCAGCGGCGGTCAGATTACGAATGCAGCCGCTGAGGCCGCTGGCACAGAAAGCACACCCCATATCGCAGCCGACCTGGCTGGATACGCAGACGCTGTAACCATAATCATGGCGCATCAGTACGGTCTCGACCGAATTGCCGTCCGGAAATTCGAGCAGCACCTTGCGGGTCAGATCGTCCTGCGATACCTGCTCGCGCAGGATTTTAAGCTGCTGCGGCAGGAGCGTAAAGTTTGCTTCTAAGATCGCGATATCCGCTTTGGAAAGATTGCGCATCTGATCAAAAGCAGTTACGGATTTTTGGTATAACCATTGATAAACCTGAGCCGCGCGGAATTTCTTCAATCCGGCAGCCACCAAAAGTTCCTGTAATTCAATTAAAGATAAGCCAAAAAGCTCTTTTTTCACAGCCTACTCCTTACGCACCAAAGCGCAGATATAGAAACCATCGGTACCATCGCGCTGCGGCAGCAGCTGCAATTCGTCCACTGTTTCACCTGTCAGCGGGTGCTGAAAACCGGCATACTGCCAGTTGGGATTATTTTCTAAAAATTCAGCGGGAATGTAATGATTTTCGGCCTGCTCTAAAGTGCAGGTACTATAGACCAGCCTGCCGCCAGGTTTGACATAACGGGCAGCATTGCGCAGAATATCGCGCTGCAGCGGCGGGAAAGTTTTCAGATCAAGCTTATTTTTCTTCCAGCGTGCTTCGGCACGACGGCGCAGTACGCCCAGCCCCGAACAGGGAGCGTCTACCAGCACGCAGTCTGCCATTGACGCCCACTCAGGCTTAAACTCTGCCGCATCCTGCAGCGACGGCTCAATGATCGTAATGCCCAGCCGCCTGCTGTTTTCTTCGATCAGCTTGATTTTATGCTCGTGGATATCAGTAGCGTAGATAACGCCTTTGTTTTGCATCAGCTGCGCTAAATGGGTCGTTTTACCGCCCGGCGCACTGCAAACGTCGATAACTGTCTGCCCGGGCTGAGGTGCTAAAACCGGCGCTACCAGCATCGAGCTTTCGTCCTGCACATAAAACATATCGTTGTATTTACTGAACAAAACACTGAGCGCCGGGATCTTGGTACAGACGATACCATCTTCGCACCATTTGGAAGGTTCGGCCTCAAAGCCATCCTCCTGCAGACTCGCCAGAAGTGTTTTGCGGTCACTCACCAAAGTGTTTACACGCAGTGTCAGAGGCGGTGGCTCGTTATCAAAGCGGCACAAAGCCTGCGCCCCTTCAAAACCGAATTGTTTGAGCCAACGTTTTACCAGCCAGTCCGGATGAAATTCTTTAAGTGCTAAATACTGCCTGGGATCTTTTTCTGCATCCGGATAAACGATACTTTCCTTACTGCGCACCGCTCCGCGCAGCACGCCGTTCACAAATTTTACGATGCCTTCATGCCCGAACTTCTTCGCCAGATTAACGGACTCGTTACAAGCAGCAGAGGCCGGTATGCGTTCCAAAAAATAAATTTGGAAAACACCCAGCCGTAATATATTTAAAATCATCGGTTCGATTTTGCCAAGAGGACGTGATACCAGCTGCTGCAACAGCCAGTCTATAGTGCCTTTGGCCTTCACCGTGCCGTAAACCAGCTCGGTAACGAACCTTCTGTCCTGTTCGCTATGATTTTGTTTGCTCAGCGCCTTGCCGAGCGCTATATTGGCGTAAGCCCCATCTTTGAAAACGCTGTTGATCACCTGAGCCGCTGTTAAGCGGGCATTTGGCAGCATGTTCACAGCAGCGGCTTGTTCTTTAATGTTCGCCATGCTTTTCCTCAACTTCTAAAAAGTCTAATACTGCGGCCTCCACACGTTTGATATCGACGCGGGTATTGAAGCAGGGCCCGAAGGGGCGTTCATTGAGCACGCCGACTACCGGCAGCGGAAACACGTCCTGGATACCGCTGGTCAGATCACGTTCACAGGCCACAGCCACAATAGCTTTCGGTCTGATCTGTTTGACCATTTGCCGGGCCAAAGTTCCGCCTGTGGCTACTGCCATGTGGATACCGTATTTATGGGCCAGCCCCAGCATATCGCCAACGCTGCAGCCACCGCATTGACGGCAGTTTTCGATATTACGGGTGATCTTATGTACGCAGGTATCCAGCTGGATACAGTGCGGGGTCAGGATCATAATGCGGTCGGCAGGAACTTTGACGCGATGCTGCTTGACCAAATGATTACTGACTTCGATAAAAGACTGCTCTATCTTACTGCGCGGGATATCAAAAATTCTGCCTAAAACAACGGCGAAGGGGAATAAGATATTCACAGCCTTCCAGGCCCAGAAGTAAAAGATCTTCATGATGGGCACACCTAAGATAGCCAGTACGATACCGGCAACACCGGCCAGCAATGCTAAAGCAATAGCGATACCGATGCCGCCGAACACCACAGGCAGCTTGGCGTTGATTTGTTCCAAACCAGGCAGAGCTACGCGCCAGGCCATATAAATGACCATCGCGCCAATAACGGCGCTGGCCAGAGTCAGTGAAACAAAGACCCTCTTTTTAGGCTTAAAAACATTTTCAAGTTCAATCATTACTTACCCCTCGATATTACCTAATACAGTGCCGGGCTCTACACCGCGGCCATTGCAGAAAACTTTGGCTTCCATACGTTTTTTCGATTCCGGCTGCACTTCCAGCACTTCCAAGGCACCGCTGCCGCAGGCAACTATAAAACCTTTTTTCGTTACAGCCGTAACTGTCCCTGCTGGTGCCGTCTGCCCCTCTGCCGGAACTGTTTTCCATATTTTCAGGTTTTTGCCGTCCGGCAATCTGGTAAATGCGCCGGGAGCCGGATTAAAGCCCCGCACCAAATCGTGTATTTTAGCGGCCGGATTATTCCAGTCGATTTTTTCCATTGCCCGGTCCAGCAGCTTGGCATAGGTTGCTTCAGTCTCATTTTGTTTTTCAGGCTTTGCCGCACCTGAGGCAAGCTCGTCTAACGTTCGCACCAGAAGCTCAGCCCCTTTGACCTTCAATTCGTCATGCAGCTCTCCCATCGTCATTTCACTGCCTATAGGAACGATAACTTTACTGAGCATATCGCCAGTGTCCATGCCGATATCCATCTGCATAATCGTTACGCCGGATTCTTTTTCACCCTGCAAAATCGCATAATGGATCGGTGCCGCACCGCGATATTTCGGCAGCAGCGAAGCGTGTACATTGACGCATCCTAAAGGCGGCAGTGCCAAAAGCTCCTGATTGAGCAGCTGCCCAAAAGCGGCAACGACGATGATCTCTGGCCGCAACTCACGCAGCTGGGCAATAACCTCAGGTGTTTTGACCTTCGCCGGCTGATACACAGGTAAACCCTGCGATAAAGCGTATTCTTTAACAGGCGTCATCAGCATTTTCTGCCCGCGCCCTTTAGGACGGTCGGGCTGCGTAACAACGGCAGCAATTTCGTGCTTACCTGATTCCACCAAAGCCTGTAAAGTTCCTACGGCAAAATCTGGTGTACCCATAAATACAATTCTCATTTTGATCTCCTTTAGCTTGCCGCCTATTCTATGCCGACAGGCACTGTTTCTTTAGGTGTCAGTACGGTAGCTTTATCAATAAACAGGATACCGTCCAAATGATCCAGCTCGTGCTGTACAGCGATCGCCAGAATGCCGTCGCTGGCAAGCTTCATACGTTTGCCTTTACGGTCAAAAAACTCACATTCGATATATTCGGCGCGTTCTACTTCGCCTTCAAAATTAGGCACCGACAGACAGCCTTCGCCGCCGACAACGGAACCTTCCCTTTTGGTGATAACCGGATTGATAAGCTCGATCAGGCCTTCGCCAACGTCGATAACTACTATTCGTCTGGAAACACCTACCTGAGGCGCTGCCAGGCCTACGCCGTCTGCCGCGTACATGGTTTCCGCCATATCGTTCAGCAAACGGACTGTTTTTTTATCTATACGTTCTACTTCTTTTGCCTTTAACCGCAGCACTGGGTTACCGGCAACAATGATATCTAATTTAGCCACGGTCGGACCTCCTTAATTTTTCGTACCTTATATTATACCATAAAATTCAAACTGCAGGCAATTTCTAAACTACGCTGACAGGGTCGACGTCAAAAAAGACATTGCGGCATTCTTTAAATTCAGAATTCCACAAAGCACGCTTGACCAGCTCCATCTGCGGACATTTTACAAGAATGTTCATGCGGTACAGGTCACGTACCTTGGCAACAATAGCAGGGAACGGCCCCAATACCAACAGTTCCTGTTCAGGATGTTCCAGCTGCAGCGTCTGCAGAAAATTAACGATCCGCTGGGCCAGACTGCTGCCACGCACTTCTTCCTTATCCAATACCGTAATTTTCAAAATTTCGGTATAAGGCGGATATCCCAGCTCCTGCCTGATTTCCAGTTCGCTGGCGGCAAAAGCGTCGTAATCCTGCGTCGCCGCCAGCTTGATAACTGGATTATCCGGGTCATAAGTCTGCAGGACCACATGGCCGGCCCTGTCACCGCGCCCGGCTCTGCCTGCAGCCTGTGTCAGCAGAGCAAAGGTTCGTTCCGAAGCTCTGAAATCGGGCAGATTCAGCGTCGAATCTGCCGAAAGGATACCCACCAGTGTTACGTTAGGTATATCATGTCCTTTTGCTACCATCTGCGTACCTAAAAGCACATTATATTCACCGCTGCTGAAAGATTTAAGAATATCCTCATGCGCGAATTTTTTGACAGTCGAATCCTGATCCATCCGCAAAATCCTGATTTCCGGCAGTTCGGCAATTTCTGCTTCTGCTTTCTGGGTGCCAGTACCAAAAAATCTGATTCTGCGACTATGACAGTTAGGACATTCGTCCGGGATCGGGGCGGTATTCCCGCAGTAATGGCAGCGCATTGCTTCACCGGCACTATGATAAACCAGCGCAACAGCACAATGCGGGCATACAATACTTTCACCGCAGTCACGACACATCACAAAGGTTGAAAAACCACGCCTGTTCAGCAGTACTATAGCCTGCTCTCCCTGTACCGCCGTCTGCAGCAATGCATCGTTTAGCGCCGCCGAGAGCACAGATTTATTCCCCCGCTGCAATTCCAGCCTCATATCGGCAATTTCAACATGCGGCAGCATACTGCCGTTGGCACGCTGCAGCAAATGCAGATGTGTATATGTTCCCTGGCGCGCTTTATAAAAACTTTCCAAATCAGGTGTCGCACTTCCCAAAACTACCGGAATACAGCTCAGCTGCGCCCTTTTCAGGGCTACTGTCCGCGCATGATAATTGGGCCGCTCGTCCTGCTTGTAACTGCTCTCATGTTCTTCATCAATAATTATCAGGCCCAGATCGCTGAAGGGAGCAAAAACAGCTGAGCGTACACCGATCAGCAGCTTGGCACTGTTAGTACGCATTTTATACCACACATCGGCACGTTCATTCTGTGACAGTTTGCTGTGGGCAACCGCAACTTCATCGCCGAACCAGGCCTGAAAACGTTTAACGATCTGTGCCGTCAATGCTATCTCTGGTACCAGCAGCAGAACCTGCTTGCCTGCTTCCATTGCCTGAGCTGCCGCCCGCAGATAAACCTCTGTCTTACCGCTGCCGGTTATGCCCTGCAGCAAAAAAGTTTCCTGATGCGGCTCTGTAATAGCACTACCGATAGCCTCAACAGCCTGACGCTGCTCATCTGTCAAATGCAGACTTTCCTTCAGCTCCGTCCTGTTGGCATAGCTGTTGCGCAAAACACGTTGCTCACTCCGTTCGCTCCAGCCTTTCTCACATAAGATACGCAGTGTCGCAGCACTCACCTGCACTGACGCCAGTTCCTCCCCGCTTAGAGGGCGTTCGGCTTCTGCCAGCACTTCCAAGGCATGCATCTGTGCACGCAGACGTTTATTATATGCTACCAGAGCCTCACGTCCTGCCTTAGTCACAACAAAGCAGATACGGGTCTTGATTTTCAGTTTATTTTCGTAATCATAAGCGATCAGCTTACCTTCATCGTTATAAACAGCCTGCCGCTTGATGCTGGTTTTACCTGGAATAAACAGCCGCATCGCCTCAGCCGGCGAACACAGATAATATTCGGACAGCCAATTTGCCGTTGCCAGCATTTCCGCATCAAACCAGGGGCGCGTATCCAATGTCGCCAAAATTTCTTTACATTCGTATTCTGCCGGAGCAGCCGCGGCCAACGATGTCACAAACCCCTCCACTGTCTGATACCCAAACGGCACCACAACACGCCAGCCCACATCAACGTGGTCCAGCTGTGGCGGTACGGCATAGGTAAATTGTTTGAACAAGTTTTTTACAGGCAGGTTGATTGCCACATTTATATATTTCATGTAATGCTCCATTACTGTAAACTTTAACTTATTATACTTCTACTATTTAAATGAAAATTCCTTTATTTTTCCTACGGACAACAGTTTTTATACTAAGATAAAGAAAGTCACAGCTCCCGCAGAAGCTGTGACTTTACCAACATTTTAAATTACAAGCCTGCCTGTTCTTTCAAGGAAGCGGCTTTATCCGTACGCTCCCACGGCAGATCAATATCAGTACGTCCCATATGGCCGTAAGCAGCCGTTTGTTTATAGATCGGACGGCGCAGGTCCAAAGCTTTGATGATCGCAGCCGGACTCAGCGAGAAGTTTTTGCGCACCAGGTCAGCGATCTTATCATCGTCGATCTTACCGGTACCAAAGGTATCTACCAAAACAGATACAGGCTGTGCCACGCCGATAGCATAAGCCAGCTGAATCTCACATTTATCAGCCAGTCCGGCGGCAACGATATTTTTAGCAACGTAACGTGCGGCGTAAGCAGCGCTGCGGTCTACCTTTGTGGGGTCTTTACCCGAGAAAGCTCCGCCGCCATGACGTGCCATACCGCCGTAGGTATCGACAATGATCTTACGTCCGGTCAGACCGGAGTCACCCTGCGGGCCGCCGATAACAAAACGGCCGGTAGGATTGATATAGTATTTGGTATCATCGTCCAGCATTTCTGCAGGTACGATCGGTTTAATAACATGCTCCATAATATCAGCGCGGATCTGCTCCATCGGAATTTCAGGCGCATGCTGAGAAGAAACGACTATAGCGTCGATACGTACGGGCTTACCGTCGTCGTATTCAACTGTAACCTGAGTTTTGCCATCAGGACGCAGATACGGTAAGGTACCGTTTTTACGAACTTCCGACAACCGACGGGCCAGCTTATGAGCCAGACAGATAGGCAGCGGCATATATTCTTCGGTTTCGTTAGTAGCGTAACCAAACATCATACCCTGGTCGCCGGCGCCAACCTCAGTTTCCTCTGCTTTGCCTTCTTTAGCTTCCAGCGCTTTATCAACACCTAAAGCGATATCGGCAGACTGCTCGTCGATAGAGATCAGCACGCCGCAGGTATTACCGTCAAAACCATATTTAGCACGGTCATAGCCAATATTGACTACAGTTTCACGGGCGATTTTCGGAATATCCACATAACAGTTTGTGGAAATCTCACCGACAACATGAATCTGAC
>OGLI01000506.1_pt1 | contig 34029 bp, 57 predicted proteins | sample 1572661 | NCBI WGS metagenome assembly OGLI01 (sample SAMEA2581901, study PRJEB24529) | metagenome | biome: Human gut stool | place: China | collected 2011 | reverse complement strand
ATCAAGGCTAAGGAATTTGGCATTCAGCAGGAATTCAAAAGCGTGCTGAAAGCGTTTAACAAGGCCAACGAGAGCCTGGCGAAAGAATACAAGAGGACGAACGCCAAGCTGCGATGTGGCGTTGATTTGGACTTTGACGCAAATGGCCGGCCGATTGCTTCGATTGACAACTTTGTGAAAGTGCTCGAGGGTGACCCTCGGTTTTCCGGCATAAGGTTCAACCTGCTTACATACAGTCCGGAGAAAACTGTCAACGGCGTGGCTGAACGGTGGACGGACGCTGACGACGCAGAAATGCGGCGGTATATTGAGAAAAAGTACGGCTTTCACAGCGTGCAAAAAAGCGAGGACGCAATGCGCATTGTGCTTGCTCATCACGAGTACCACCCAGTGCGTGAGATCGTAGACAATCTTGAATGGGACGGCGTCCCGAGGATTTCTTGCTTTTTGGCAAAGTGGACAAAATGCGAGGACACGCCGTACACAAGAGAGGTTAGCCGTTTGATCTTCGCCGGCGGTATTCACCGGTTATACAATCCCGGCTGCAAATTCGACGATATGCCTGTGCTGATCGGCACCAAACAGGGCGAGGGCAAGTCAACGCTAATTCGCTGGCTTGCTTTGTCGGACGAATATTTCACGGAGGTCAACGAGTTTGACGGCCAGCGCGGCATTGAGTCCATTGAGGGCGCGTGGATTTGTGAAGTGTCGGAACTGCTTGCAATGACACGAACGAAGGAGCAGGAGGCCGTCAAGTCCTATCTTACCCGGCTAAATGACCGCTACCGAATGCCGTTTGACAAGCGAGTGACCGACCACCCACGGCAGTGTATCTTTATCGGCACGACAAACAAAGAGCAGTTTTTGACCGACAAGACAGGCAACCGGCGGTTCTATCCCGTGCGGGTGAAGCAAAGCGGATATGAATTGTTTGACAATGAGAAGCAAATCAAAGAAGACATCCGCCAGTGCTGGGCAGAAGCGTTTGAACTGTACAAGGCTGGAAAACTGCTGCCGTATGCCGACCGCTCGCTGATTGATGACATCCGCAAGCAGCAGGCAGAAGCAACGGAGGATGACTTCCGTGTTGGTATGATCGAAGATTATTTGGAGAACAAAACCGAGATTTGTGTGCTTGAACTTTGGCAGGAGGCTTTGCGGATGGGCGAATATTCCAAGCCCACCAAAAAAGAAAGCCAGGAGATTGGTCTAATTCTCCAGTCAATGACCGGGTGGGTGAAACAGCCTTATCCGAAGAAGTTTCCAGTTTATGGCAACCAGCGTTGGTGGGCGAATGATGACAATTCCGACCAAATCGACCTTGATGACATCATCGAACTTTAGCCTAAAGCCCGCCGTTTCAGTGGTGTTTGTAGCGTTGTAGTAGACTTTGTAGTCGGACTTTGTAGTGCGAAAATTTGGCGCAACAAAGCCGAAAAAACCACATTCTCTATATAAACACTACAAACACTACATTATTTGAGAGAATAATATAAAATAAGGAAAAAAGTAAAAATAGAAATATATTTATAGCAGACAACGTAGTTTTTGTAGTTTGTAGCGGCTCAAAAGTCTAAAATTTGGCGTGGTTAAGCCAAAAATGGGTCGCTACAAACGAACTACTACATTGTAGGCTGTTTCGCTGAAAGGAACGAGATAATGGACAAGAGTTTAGAAAAAGCCGCCGCTGACGGCAAAATCTTACCAAAAGGGCTGACAGCAGCGGACAGCGCCGAGTATATCGGTCTGTTGGCTATATATCGGCTGTTCCGTGCTGGGCTGATGGACAAGGAAACCGCCAAACGGCAGAAAGAAGCATTGCGGTACAACTGCACCAAGCTGCGGTCGGAGGCAGAGTTTTTGAGCCGTGAAGCGCTGGCGCTGGAGGAACGAATCACCGCCGCAACGGAAGTGTACACCGATGACAAGAACCTGGACACAGCGGAGGAGTTATATCGTGCATTTTACCATTTGCCGCCAAAGCGTTGATTTTTGGCGGCTTTTCTGCTACAATTAGATTTAGGAGGTGCGTTTGAATGAAAGTTGAAATGCGAGCGCTTGACACAATCAAGCCGTATGAGAAGAACGCTAAAAAGCACGACCAAACGCAAATTGACAATGTGGCCGAGAGTATTCGGCAGTATGGATTTGTGCAGCCGATTGTGGTTGATCGTGACGGAGTGATTGTAATCGGGCATTGCCGTGCACTTGGAGCGAAAAAACTCGGCTTGAAAGAGGTTCCGTGCGTCTGCGTTGATGACTTGACGGAAGAGCAAGTGAACGCATTGCGTATCGTCGATAACAAGACGAATGAGAGCGATTGGGATTTTGATTTGCTCGAGCAAGAGTTGCCGGAAGTCGATTTGAGCGATTTTTGCTTTCAATTTGATTTTTTGCATAAATGTGATGATAATTTTATATCCGACGAAATTGCCCACCCGAAAAAAACTCTTGTCGATAAGTTTGTCGTTCCTCCGTTTTCTGTGTTCGATACAAGGCAAGGGTATTGGCAAGATAGAAAAAGAGCGTGGAAAAGTAAATGCGATTTCACTGAATTTGACGCACGAGATGAATGCTTGCTTGGCGATGGACTTCGCATTATGGCTGAAAAATATATCAGCAATAATTCTTTAAACGGTACCTCTTATTTTGATCCGGTTGTTTGTGAATTGATGTATCGCTGGTTTAACGTAAAAGGTGGAAGCATTCTTGACCCGTTTTCTGGCGGGTCTGTTCGAGGAGCAGTTGCGTGCATTCTTGGATATGAATATTACGGATTCGATTTGCGCCGTGAACAAATTGACGCAAATATGGCCGTCGCTGCAAAGAATAAAATTCATCCGAAATATTATTGCGACGACAGCGCCAATATCGACGAATACATCGAAGATTGCAGTGTTGATTTTGTCTTTAGTTGCCCACCGTATGTAGATCTTGAAGTTTACAGCGACGACCCAAGAGATTTATCAAATATGAATTATGACGATTTTTTGCACGCGTATGCAGAAATAATACAAAAATGTTGCAGAAAATTGAAAAATAATAGATTTGCGGCGTTTGTTGTTGGTGAAGTGAGAGACAAAAAAGGTTTTTATCGTGACTTTGTAGATAAAACCAAAAAGGCGTTTTCGGACTCCGGATTGCATTTTTATAACGACATTGTCATTGTAAACGCGATTGGGACAGGAGCAGCTCGGGCTTCTCGTCAATTTAATGCGAAAAGAAAAGTTGTTAATCTTCATCAAAAAATATTAGTGTTTTATAAAGGCGACGAAAAACAAATTCACGGCGTTTTCGGTGATGTCGATTTACCAAACGAAAGTGAAATTTTAAGTACAACTGAAATGGAGTGATTTGTTCTTGGGTAGACCACGAGCAGAAATAAGCCAAATTGAATTTGAAAAACTCTGCGGCCTGCAATGCACGCAAGAAGAGATTTGCGGCTGGTTTGGAGTTTGTTCTGATACGCTGGAGTCTTGGTGCAAGAGAACTTATGAGATGAATTTTTCGGAAGTTTTCAAGGAAAAGCGTGGCGTGGGGAAAATATCATTGCGCCGAGCCCAGTTTCGATTGGCGGAAAAGAACGCAAATATGGCAATTTGGCTCGGAAAGCAGTACCTTGGCCAAAGTGACCGAGGCGAGTACACCGTTGCGGTTGACAGGCGGGAAGATGACCCGCTGACCTTGGCACTGAAAGAAACCGCGAGAGCAATAGAACAGAACGAGGGAAGCAATGCCGGCATTAAGTGATAAGCAGCTGCAAATCTTGGCGTTTCCTTACACGCGCTTTGACGCCTTGATTGCTGACGGCGCTATCCGCTCCGGCAAGACCGTTTGGATGATGTATGCGTTCGTTGAGGACGCTATGCGGAGATATGACCGGCAGCGGTTTGGCATTTGCGGAAAGACCGTTGACAGCGCCGTAAAAAACATAGTCGTGCCATACCTTGGAATGACCGAGCCGAGGGAACGGCTGGACATACAGTGGCGGCGGAGCGACAAGCTGCTGGTAGTTCGGCGCGGCCAGGTCGAGAATTATTTTGAAATATTTGGCGGCAAGGATGAAAGCAGCTTCACGCTCATCCAAGGGCGAACGCTGGCGGGCATTCTGCTTGACGAGGTGGCACTAATGCCCCGGTCGTTTGTTGAACAGGCGCTCTCCCGCTGCTCTGTTGACGGGTCAAAGTTTTGGTTTAACTGTAACCCGGACAGCCCACAGCATTGGTTCTACACAGAATGGGTAAGCCAGCCGGAGGCGCACAACGCTTTACGATTGCACTTTGAGTTGCGTGACAACCCGGCGCTAACAGAACACATACTCCAGCGATATGAAACGATGTACACCGGAGTGTTCTACCGGCGGTACATTCTCGGTGAGTGGTGCGTTGCCGAGGGCTTGGTCTACGACTTTGGCGAGGACAATATAACCGATGAGGTACCAGCGAATGGAGAGTATTATATCTCAATCGACTACGGCACACAAAATCCGTTCTCTGCTGGCCTGTGGTGCGTTTTAGGCTCAAAAGCGACAAGGGTTAAGGAATTCTACTATAATGGCCGTCAGAAGGCCGTACAGAGGACAGACGAGCAGTATTGCGACGATATTGAGCAACTGGCTGACGGATACAATATACGCAAGGTTGTTGTTGATCCGTCTGCGGCGTCTTTCATTGCAGCGCTGCGGCAGCGCGGTTTTAAGGTTATTAAGGCAGACAACACAGTCCTTGATGGCATTCGCCGTGTGTCTGTTTACCTGCACGCTGGCAATATCCAAATCCACCGCTCTTGCGTTGACAGCATTGCAGAGTTTGGGCTATATCGCTGGGACGACAAGGCAGGGGACGACCGAGTGGTCAAGGAGAACGACCATTGCTTGACTGGTGATACCGTTGTGAATACAGTTTTCGGCTGCAAAAAAATAAAAGACCTTGTTGGAAAAATTGGGCTTGTTTGGAGTTACAACGAGAAGCGGAAAAAGAAATGTATAAGACCGTTTTTTGGCGTGAGAAGAACAAAAGAAAATCAACCGATTTTGAAAATAACGCTTGAAAGCGGTAAGGTTATCAAATGCACCGAAGATCACAAAGTCTTGACCGACAAAGGATGGGTAAAAGCAAAATATCTAACGCAATCAAGTAAAATTGTTGACATTATGGACTAAATGCGCTACAATATTTGTAGATCAATATTCACGGAGGATGTAATTATGGTTCAATATGTTGACGACGGAGATCTCGCTTGCTTTGACGGATTGTCGTTCCGCAGAGATAAGAAAACCGGATACTTCTTGAATGCCAAAACACACAAGCGACTTCACGTTTATGTGTGGGAGTATTACAACGGCTCAGAAGTCCCAAAGGGGTATAATGTTCATCACAAGGATTTTGATAAGAACAACAACGAAATCGAAAACCTTGTGCTGATGACAGCGAAAGAACACTCTAAATTGCATGGCAGTTCGTGGAGCGAGGAAAGACGAGAGTGGGCGAGGGAAAACCTTGAAAAAAACGCGAGACCAAAAGCGTCTAAATGGCATGGCAGCGAAGAGGGCAAAAAATGGCACTCGCAACACGCAATCGAAACTTTCAAAAATATGCCTTTGAAGTCTTATCGTTGTACCTTCTGCGGAAAAGAATTTGAGACAAAGGCAACGTATGGTGAGAACAAAAACCGCTTTTGCTCAAACAAATGCAAATCTGCATATCGTAGGAAGATGGGCTTTGATAATGTGACAAAAATCTGTGAAAGGTGTGGAAGAGAATATGTCGCGAACAAGTACCAAAAAACGAGATTCTGCCAATCTTGTAAATGTGCTAAAAATCGAGAGTGTGCAAAATGAAGATGTGTATAACATGGAAGTTATCGGAACGCACAACTTTTCCGTTAATGGCGGATTGATCGTTCATAACTGCATGGATGATATTCGCTATTTTGTGAACACGATTTTGCGCAAGAAAATCGGCAAAAAAGAAAGTCCGCTTATTTTAGGCGTGGCTAAATAAAAACACGATGAAAGGGTGGTTACGATTTCTACTTATTTGACTTTCCAAGATCTTGAAGCGTGCGGGGCATTTGAGGGCAAACGGCAGGCGTTTGTCCTTTCGGCTATCCGCCAGCACAAGGCAGGGCAGCTTTACCGGACAGCTTGCCGGGCGTGGGAGTATTATCGCGGCTTGAACCCGACGATAATGCACTATGAGAAGTTGATTTACGACTTGCGGGGAGACGCTCACGTTGATAGATGGGCACCAAATCACAAGATCACAAGCAACTTTTTTAACTTTGCAATCACGCAGGAGAACCAGTACCTGCTTGGCAATGGTGCTATTTTTGGCGATAAGAAAACAAAGGAGAAGCTGGGCGGCGGACAGGAAGAACTGCACGGCGGTTCTTATGACTTCGATTACCAGTTACAGAAAATTGGCAAGTCCGCTTTGATTGGCGGCGTGGCTTTCGGATTTTGGAACCTTGACCATCTTGATGTGTTCGATGTGACGGAGTTTGTCCCGCTGTTCGATGAGGAGAGCGGAGCGCTGCGGGCTGGCATTCGTTTTTGGCAGCTTGCTGACGACAAGCCGCTGAGGGCAACGCTTTATGAAGTCGATGGCTACACGGAGTACCTAAGTCCGACTGGTACCAATGAAAAAATATTGATTATCCAGCAAAAGACAGCTTACAAGATGAAGGTGCGGCACTCTATCGCTGACGGAACAGAGATTTACGACTTTGAAAACTACCCGGAATTCCCGATTATTCCGCTTTATGGCAACGACAAGAAGCAGTCGGAGTTGGTTGGTCGGCAGGGTACGCTCGACGCATTTGATCTTATCAACAGCAACCTCGTGAATAATGTTGACGAGGGCAACATGATCTACTGGGCAATCACCAACGCTGGCGGAATGGACGATGAGGACGACCAGCGGTTCTTGGAGCGGTTGCGCACAATGCATGTCGCTCACATCGACGACGACGGCGCACAGGTCGAAGCCCACACGGTGGAAGCGCCGATCAGTGCGTCCGACGCTGCGATTGATACAATCAAAGCGCGGTTGTACGAGGACTTCATGTGCTTGAATGTTCTCGACCTTTCGGCAAACTCGAAAACTGCCACGGAAATCCGTGCGGCATATCAACCGCTTGACAGCAAGACGGATATGTTTGAGTATTGCGTGACGAAATTCGTTGAGAAGATTTTGCAGCTTGCGGAAATCACCGACAATGTCAGCTTTAAGCGGTCGAAAATCGTAAATCAATCCGAGGAAATGCAGATGGTTCTTTCTGCCGCCGAGTATTTAGACGACGAAACAATCACCGAGCAAGTCTGCTTCTTGCTTGGTATTGGCGACCAGGCGGATGAGATCATCAAGAGAAAGAGAGACGAAGAGGGCAGCCGGGTCGAGATTGACGACGCACCAGCCCTTGATGGAGCAGAACCGGCAGGGAAGCAGTCAGAGCCGGATGTTGGCCAGCAAGGCAATGAGCCGACCGGCAGCGGGCAGGCTGACGACCTGGATGGCTTGACTGATGAGGAATTGCAGGCGCTGCTCGACAAGATCACCGAGAAGATGAAAAAGAAAGGCGGAAAATAATGGGCACTGAAATTCAAGACGGATGTGTTGTGTTCTATCAGTGGGACCAAGGCAAGTTGGTCAGCATTCCCGGCGATGGTTCCGTAGCTGCTGACCCGGAAGCGTCAAAGAACTAAAAAGGAGGCGCCAGCGTTGGCAGATAAGGCTCATAGAGAAACAGAAAAGTTATTGCTTTCGCTGGAGCGCCGCATTCGGCGGATATACCGGCAGACGCAGGACGAAGTGCGGCAAGCTTGGGACATCTATATGGCAGAAACCGAGCCAAAACTGGCCAGCTTGCAAGAGAAGTACGAGGCTGCCAAGGAAACCGGAGACAAGGCAGAAATCAAGCGGGCGGGTCGTGAGTTGTCGCTCGCCAAGCGTGAAGCAACTGTGCAGAACGACCGGTTCAAAAGCATTGCGGAGCAGACCGCCGAGAATTTGAGCCGCGTTAATGAAATCGCGCTTGAATACACCAACGGCAGGCTGCCGGAAGTCTATGCCTTGAATTACAATGCGATAGGGAAATCCGCCAAGCGAGAACTGCGCGGCTTTTCCTTTTCGCTGGTGGACGCGCACACGGTTGAGAATTTGATCTTGCGGGGCGACCGCTCACTGCTGCCTCTGCGGAAGCTGAACAAGGCCAAGGATGTACGGTGGAATATGAAGAAAATCAATTCCGAGGTTCTTCAAGGAATTCTGCAAGGAGACAGCATTCCGAAGATTGCAAACCGCATTGCCAAGGTGCAGCAAATGAATATGCACGCAGCTGTTAGAACTGCACGGACGGCTGTCACCGGTGCTGAAAACAAAGGGCGTATGGATATGCTCGGCGAGATGGAAGCAAAGGGCGTTGTGGTCAACAAAATGTGGATTGCTGCGCACGACGCAAGGACGAGAGACTGGCACGCCGAACTCGATATGAAGTCCGTGCCGCAGGATAAGCCGTTCGTTAATTCTATCGGCTCTATAATGTACCCAGGTGACCCGGCGGCAGACCCTGCGAACACATACAACTGCCGCTGTGCCCTTGGCTACAAGATAATAGGTTTCAAACCGCTTAGTGAGGTAAGCAAAAAATGAGCGAAAGCGTAACAGTAAAAGACAACACGGAAGAATTTGAAGAGGCACTACAAAATGCTATCGAGCGCGGGCTTGAAGCTATCGGAGCGTCGGCGGAGACGCACGCAAAGACGAATGTGCGGGACTTTCCACGAGTTGACACCGGGCGACTTATGAACAGCATTTCACACGCCACCACTAACAAAGCGGCGTATATTGGCACAAATGTTGAATATGCGCTGTATGTAGAGGAGGGCACACGAAAAATGGCAGCTGCTCATTATTTGCGAAATGCAGCAACTCAAAACGCGGAAGAGTACAAGAAGTTGTTAGAAGACAGTTTACGCAATGCTTAATCATTAACTTTTTGTATAATCGTTGACAAAAAATTCTGCTTGCTGTATAATTAAGGCAAGAACAAAAATCTAACGGCAAAGAATAGCCGCCGAGGAAAAGGAGACAAGGTTCTTTTGGCATTGGCGGTCATTGCTACGAAAAAGAACGGAGGAATGACTTATCGCATTGACAAGAAAAATGCTCAAAGCAATGGGCATTGGCGAGGAACAAATCGACCAAATCATCGAAGCGCACGCTGACACAGTGGACGCTCTCAAAGAAGAGCGGGACGCTTTGAAAGGCAAGGCGCAGGAGTTGGCAGGTGTCCAAAAGGAATTGGACGATACGAAAAAACAGCTTGACGCAGCCGGGGACAATGATGGCTACAAAAAGCAATACGACGATCTTAAGCAGGAGTTCGACGAATTCAAACAGGCCGCAAGCGTTAAGGAAGCACACACGGCAAAGGCGACGGCTTACCGTAAAATGTTACAGGCCGCAGGGGTTTCCGAAAAACGAATTGACAGCGTTTTGAAGGTGTCGGACATTGACAGTGTCGAACTCGACGCAAAAGGCGAAATCAAGGGCGCTGACAAGCTGACAGAGGCCGTTAAGACCGAATGGGCTGACTTTATCGTGTCCGAGGGGCAGAGAGGCGCGAACACTTCAACGCCGCCCGGGAATACGCAGAACAAGACCGTTTTTTCCGCCGATGATATGAAGAAAATGTCCGCTGCCGAGATCAATGCCAACTGGGAGAATATCAAACAGTCGTTGAAATCGACAAACTAAACTTAAAAAGGAGCAAAAAAGATGGCTATTTCTTCTTTTATCCCGCAAATTTGGGACGCACGTCTGCTGAACGCGCTTGACAAGGCGCACGTGTTCGCTAACGTGGTCAATCGTGACTACGAAGGCGACATCAAGCAGCAGGGCGATACCGTTAAAATCAACACTATCGGCGCTGTGACCATCGGCAACTACACCAAGAACACAGACTTCACCACTGGTCCGGAAGCACTGGCCACCACCGAGCAAACGCTAACAATCGACCAGGCCAAATACTTCAACTTCCAGGTCGACGATGTGGACGCCGCCCAGGCTGCCGGTGATGTGATGGATAAGGCAATGCAGCGTGCAGCTTACGGATTGAACGACGCTGCTGACGCTTACCTGGCTAAACAGTTGGCCGATTCCATCACCGCCGGCAATGGCAACCTTGTCGCTACCGACGCTGTGGCGCTGACCGCTGCAAACGTGTACGAGAATGTCGTCAAAATGAAGATGCTGCTTGACAAGGCAAATGTGCCGACCGTAGGCCGTTGGCTGGTGGCGCCTCCCGAGATGATTGCTCTCATCTTGCAGGACGACCGCTTCGTTAAGACCGGCGGTTCTATGGCAGAGGATGTGCTGCAGAACGGCGTTGTCGCTCGCGCTGCTGGCTTTGACATTTATATGTCAAACAACTGTTTTAGCAAAACTGCAACCGGCACCACGACCTTTACAGTCACCGCTGGTGACGAGGGTGCGTGCACCTATGCCGAGCAGATTGTTAGCACCGAGGCCTATCGACCCGAGAAGCGCTTTGCTGACGCTGTTAAGGGTCTGCATGTATATGGCGCAAAGGTTGTTGACGCTAAGCGCCTGGCAGGCTTGAAGTGCACATTCTAAGCGCGACAAAACCGAATTAAGACCTAAGACAAGGAAGGCGGCGTGACTATGCTGACAGAGATTTGTGCAAAGTTGCACAACTACTTCTTAGTGCCGAACGGCATTCACAAGGGGGAGTTTACAATTGAAGGCGGCAAGATCACGCCGCTGGACTTTTTGCAGGAAGGGCAATACTTCCGCATCGTGGGGAGCGTCTTTAACGATGGCGTTCATAGGTATGCAGAGGCGGACTCGGATTTGACCGATGAGGCTTTCGGCGGGGCGATATGGGCACTGGCGATACCTCCTAAACTGGTGGACTTATCAAGGGAAATCAAGGCGTTTTGCGAGAGTGAGGCGGGCAAGCCCGGCGCGTTTGTGAGCGAAAGTTTTGGCGGCTACTCATATAGCCGAGAAACGGACACAAACGGTGCTGCGCTTGACTGGCCTGCTGTCTTTCGCGCACGCCTAAACGAATGGAGGAAACTACAATGAGTCTTTTGGCACAGGCAATGACCGAATGCGTCTTTGTTAGAAAAATTGATAAACCGGACGGAGAGGGTGGATATACCACCAGCTGGGTGGATGGCGCACCGTTCAAGGCGGCAATCACTTTCGATAGTTCGATGGAAGCACGAACGGCGGAAAAGGCAGGCGTCACAAGCCTATATACCGTCACTGTTCCGATCGGAACGCGGATCGAATATTACGATGTGTTCAAGCGGCTGTCGGACGGCAAGGTGTTCCGTGTGACTTCCGACGGCGACGACAAAATGACGCCGAAATCTGCCAGCTTCCAGGTGTTCCAAGTGACGGCGGAGGAGTTCACGCCAAGCGTTGGCGGTTAAAATAAGCCGTCAGCGGGCGAGAATGTAGACTTGTAGGCGCCGTTGTAGTGGCAGTTTGTAGTATGCCAAAAATGGCGCCGTTGAGCCAAAAACAAGGTACTTTTTATATACTCACTACAAACACTACAAAGTTTTAGAGAGTAATATAATAAGGGGTATATATATGAGAATATATTAAATACAGAACCTTGTTTTGTTGTAGTTTTTGTAGTTTTGTAGTAAAGTCCAAAGGGGAGGGCAAAGCAAATGGCGCAGACCAAAGCGGCAGCAATACAAGCGTTCTTTGAGCGCTTTTTGCCAGCGTATGAGGAAACGACGGTGCCGCAGGGCGCAGCACTGCCGTATTTGACTTACGCGCTTGTGACGGACAGCTTCCACGCTGATGGAAGTGGCGACACCAGCATTTCTGTTTCGTTGTGGTATAGGGGCACGACTTGGAAGCCGTGCAATGCGATGGCAGACAAAATGAGTGAGACGCTGGGCTTTGACGGATTAGTCATTCCCGCTGCTGATGGCTATATATGGCTAAAGCGTGGGACACCGTTTGCGCAAAATATGTCAGACCCGGACGACGACCAAATACGGCGGAAGATAATCAATGTCACCGCCGAATATCTAACAAAAAATTAAGAAAGGATTTATGAAATGGGTAAATTTGCAGTTATTCCCGAAAGCACTTTTGATGACCTGCAGCTTGATGCGGGCGTTTTGCTGAAGAAGTTTACACCCGGCACAACGACTGAACCGGCGGATGAGGATATTATTTGCGCCACCACCGGCGGAATTAGCGCTACCTGTGTTCCGTCTTATTCCGACTTCGGCGAGGATGTGGACAACTGCCCGAACGGTATGAAAGAGTTGAAGCACCTGGACAGCTGGGAGTGCAAGATGGCGTTCACCGCCTTGGGCACAAGCCCGGAAGCAATCCGACTTGCGCTTGGTTCTGCCGATGTTGACAAGGTTGACACAACGAAGATCACACCCCGGGCAGACATTGCACAATCCGACTTTTCTGACCTTTGGTGGGTTGGCGACAAGGCAGACGGCGGCTTGGTTGCTATTCAGCTTAAGAATGCATTGTCCACTGGCGGCTTTTCATTGCAGACGACCAAGAACGGCAAGGGGCAGATCTCTGTGGAGTTGACCGGCCATGTGTCTATCACCGATCAAAAGACCGTGCCGATGGTGTTCTATTCAACCGGCGCAAGCAAAGCCGCACAGAGCAAGGTCGCTGCGGCCAATAAATAAGGATTTTTTGTTTAGGAGGTAAACAAACATGAAAATTTCCGAACTAACAACAGAGCGGGCAGCGGATGTCCTTTGCGAAGTCAGCATTTATGCGCTTAATATTTTGAGCGACAAAGAATTGCTTGCTTCTCTGCGTATGCAGTTGGAGGGAACGGACGGCGACCGAACCAAAGCGGAGATGATCGCTATTGCGAGTGAGAAAGTCGCCGAACTTATCCCGCTTATATTGAAAAAACACAAAGACGATGTGTTCGGCATTGTCGCAGCTGTAAATGGGCTAACACTCGAGCAGGTGCGGCAGCAGAAAATCATCAAGACAATGACCGCCATTAAAGAGATGGCACAAGACAAAGACCTGATCGATTTTTTCAGATCGTGCGTGTCTCCGGAAAAAGCGTAACAAGGGCGTTGATTGACGCTCCAAGACTGACAGTACAAGGGCTGGTTCTCGCTCTGCCGTTACTTATCGAGCGGCAGTCCGAAGAACTGGCCTTTCGTGTTTATTTGACGAATTGCGCAAAAATCTTGACCGAAAACACGGCCAAGTCGGCTGGCGGTTCTTATTTGACTAAATCGTATTTGGACATCATCAACCCGCCGCCGCCGGAGACACGCACACCCGAGCAGGTGAAACAACAAATTCTCGGCAAGTTGAAAGACACGACCGAAGAAAGGAATAACGACTGATGAATTTATTTGAATTATTCGTCAAAATCGGAGTTGACGACCAAGCAAGTGACAAGGTCGGCGCTGTCGGCGACAAGATCAAGAGCGGGCTTGGAAAGGCAGCCAAGGTTGCGGGTGCCGCCGTTACTGCCGCGGCGACTGCTGCCGGAGCGCTCGTGAAACAGTCGACTGAAGCGTATGCGAATTATGAACAGTTAGTCGGCGGCGTAGACACGCTGTTTAAGAAGTCGTCGCAAAAGGTGCAGGCGTACGCTGCCAATGCGTACAAGACCGCCGGTCTGTCTGCCAACCAGTATATGGAGACAGTGACGAGTTTCTCAGCGTCACTTCTGCAATCCGTTGGAGGAGATACCGACAAAGCAGCCGAAAAAGCAAACATGGCAATCACCGATATGTCGGACAATGCCAACAAAATGGGCTCGAACATAGTGGATGTAGAGAACGCCTATAAAGGTTTTGCAAAGCAGAACTATACCATGCTCGACAACTTAAAGTTGGGATACGGCGGCACAAAGGAGGAAATGGCTCGGCTTCTGCAAGACGCGGAAAAAATATCCGGTGTAAAATATGACTTATCAAGCTATGCCGATGTCGTCGACGCAATACACGTTATACAGACCGAAATGGACATCACAGGCACGACGCAGCGTGAGGCAGCGACGACCATTGAGGGCTCCGTGAATTCAGCCAAGGCAGCGTGGCAAAACTTGCTGACCGGAATGGCGGATGACAATCAAGATTTCCAAAAGCTTGTGAACGAGTTTGTTGACAGCGTTGCGACCGCGGCAAACAACATTCTGCCAAGGGTGCAGCAAGCACTTGAAGGTGTTGGATCGCTGATTGAGAAGCTGGCGCCTGTGATTTCCGAAAAAATACCGGAACTGATAACGGCAGTGTTGCCATCGCTTGGTGAAGCCGCTCTCGGTATCATTCAGTCATTGGTTGACGGTATAAATCAATCTTTGCCTGCGCTTCTTCCGGCAGTGGTCAGTGTTGTTACAACTCTCGCAACCGGACTTATCGAAATGCTGCCGACCATTCTACAAATGGGGCTAAACATCATCACGCAGTTGGCACTCGGAATTGCCCAAGCGCTGCCGGAACTCGTGCCGACGATCGTTAATGTCGTTTTGCAGATTGTAACAACGCTGACAGACCCCGAAACGTTGAACAATTTGCTGAACGCTGCCGTTACGCTGATCACAGCACTGGCAACCGGATTGATAAATGCGCTTCCGGTTCTTTTGCAGCAGGCTCCGGTCATCATTGGAAACTTAATCACTGCGCTGAATGCAAGGTTGCCCAAGATCTTGCAAATGGGCATAACGATTATCGTCAGCGTTGCTCAAGGATTGGTCGCAGCACTTCCGAAGATTGTAAAGGCGGCACCGCAAATTATAATGTCGGTCGTAAGAGGTGTCGCTGGATCAATATCTTCTCTGTTCCGTATAGGCAAGGACATTATAAGCGAGGTCGGCCACGGATTTAGCGCAGCAGTTGATGGTGCCCGCGATTGGGGTCGCGATATGATTGACAATTTTGTGTCAGGCATTCAAGAAATGTGGGGCAATCTTGTAAGCACAGTAAGCAACACGGCGCAGAAAGTCCGGGATATTTTGGGCTTCTCCGAGCCGAAAAAAGGCCCGCTGTCGAACTTCCACACATACGCTCCGGATATGATGAAGCTGTTTGCAAAAGGCATTAAAGAGAACGAGTGGCTTGTGCTTTCGCAGATACAGAAATCGTTTGATTTTGGTGAGCAAACAATAAGCGCTGGCTACAATATCAAAGGCTCCAGCGCTGGTGGCGTTGGCGGTGTTGGCAATGTCAATGTTACACTCGGAATCGACCCGAACGCCAGCTTGAACGCACTTGCTCGTGCTCTGCTGCCTGTTCTTAAAATCGTAGCAAAGGAGGTCGGCTGATATGATCGCAATAAAAATCAACGGCGTTGTTTATGAAAATGTGGGGACGATCAAGCCGTCTGTATCGTATAAATACTATTACGATGTCGTCACGATGGACGGCCGCCGGCACCGGGACATTAAGGGAAAGCGTACCAACTACGAAGTGACCTTTTTCAACAACGACTTTGCGGCGTATGACGCACTCAAAACGCTGCTAATGACCGCCGACAGCGTCTTGCTTGAAGTGCCGGACAGCAACATCGGGACAAACACAGGGGAGTATTCCGTCACTGTGACCGGCGACGACATTAAGGGAGTCTTGTATGACGGCAGCTATTACAGCACGGCATTGTCTGTTACATTCGAGAGGGTGACTTGCGATGAGTAAGAACAAATATGGTTTTTTCAAGTATTTAGACTTCTCCGCAAGCGCCGCCAATGGGGCAACATTCGATATTGTCCGAATTGCTCTGCAAAAAGGGTTTGACACTTCCAGCGGTAGCGTTTCAAAGGTGTTCAGCGGAACAGGCGATCAAGATTTTAGGTCGTTTGAGCCGCAGGGGTTCAATTTGAATGAAAAAGTAGCGCTGTTTGGTCAATCCGGAATTGCGCAAGGCGTCATAACGGCTTACAGAAGCGACAGTAATGGGCTTTTCGTTGATGGCGAGTCAAACTTTCCATTTAAGCTTGAAATATCGCTCAAAGGCTATTACTCGATGTCAGGACTTACTATAAAATCACGGAATGTGATTAAGTCGCTGAAGATAGAGGCGTTTCGGGACAACGCGCCGGTGGCTTCGGGGCAGTTTGCTGGCAGCGAAAAAGAGGAGTTTTTCCCACTCGTGATAGATAATGCGAACAGCATTACATTGACTGTTGAGCAGGTGGAGCCGCTGTCGTTTATCGGCATTTGGGGCATTCAGTTTGGGACGGCTCGAAAGTTTGGCGAAGAAAGCATTATATCCGCGTCGTTGTCGAAGCTGTATTCGCTGACGGCAAAGTCGTTGGAATACGATACGCTGGACTTGACAGTGCTTGACCCGCAGCGTGGCGATTATCTCGTGCAGAACAAGCAGACGATTGACTTCTGCGTCGGTTACAAAAATATCGAGCGCTTTTTCGCCAACCAGGGAGCGGAAAACGGAGACAACACGACGACGATACAGGCATATAATGTCGTGTCGATTTTTGAAGCACAAACCCTCGGCGGATTTTTTGGAGCCGGTGCAAACCAGGTCATTAGAGCGTTTGTCAAGCCGCTTGGCTACGACATAAGCATAGACGAGTGGAAAGAACCGGACATTGACGGCTATATTCCTATTTGCTCTGTAAGAGAAGCACTACAATACATTGCGATAGGCTCCGGGCTGCGGTTCAGCAATCAAGACGGCTTGGACACGCTGCGAGTTGAGCCTGTTCCGACAGTGCCGGAGGAGACGGCAGTAGAGTACACGGAGGCAAACATTGTAGGAACGCCAAAATACGACAAGACAGACTTGGTCAAATCCGTCACGCTGAAGCTGCACAAGCTGTCGCAAGTCAAAGATACCGAGGAGTTGTACCACTGGTACATCGCCAAGAATAAAAAGGTAAAAATCACATTTAGCAGCCCGCACGCAAACTTAAAGGCGTATGAGGTGACTGGACACAATGCGGACGGCGACGACCTGGTCGCAGAAACTCCGAGCAAAAATGTAACTTTTGAAAAAAAAGAAGCAAATTATTGCGTCGTGGTTAATAAGTCGAGCAACAAGATTGTTATTATCGGAAACAAATACGAAGATACAACGGTTGAGTATGTTTCAAAAAGCGCGGAGTTGGCGGACAACGACGAGGCAAGCGAGGTCAGCTATGAAACTTACATTTGCACGGATGACCCGCAGGCAATCTGCGACGAATTGCTGGAGCAGAACAACCGGCGCACGAAAATAACATTCAGCACCCTTGACCGGCCTAAGATCGGAAAAGCGTACAACATTTTGGGCAAGGTGATGGTGATTACAAAAGTCACGGACACGCTGACGGGCGTATATGAAGTGGAGGCGATATAATGGCATCGGGCAGAATTCTTGGCGAAATGTTTGACACGCCGGATTATAAGCTATGGGTTGATTGGCGGTCGGTCGTTGACAATATGAGAAATAGCTCGCTGGTTACGGCAGAAATGTACATTCAGTACACAGGCAGTGGAACCGGTGCGGCTGGGCAATGGAACGTAGCGCCGATTTTGACCATTGACGGCAAGAAGCACGAAGCGACCGACACGGCGATTGATACGAGCAGTGGGCAGCCGGTTCTGCTGTTTGGAGTGTACAATCAGCTGGTGGAGCACGACCCGGATGGCTACAAAGCGGCAGAGATCAAGGGAGAAGTTGGCGGGGTGACCGGCACGACGCTCATTGGTGGCGGCAGGATCAACGGAATTGCTGCGATGGACAAAGCGGATGTCGCAAAGCCAGTTTTTCTCGGAAATGTGCAAATTTTGGCCGGATTTGATTATGCCAGGGTTTCGTTTCAAACGGGAACGAACATATCGCTGGTTGAATATTCACTGAATGGCGGCGATTTCGTTTCCACAAATTATTCCGGATCGGCAAACATTTTTTTCTATATTCGCGGTTTGCAAATCGATACAGTTTATTCGCTGGTGGTTCGGATCACCAAGGCGGAAAACGGAATGCAGGCGCTGTCATCGAATGTTACATTCAAAACCTTGAAAGTCTATGTGAATGATTTTGTACTTACAAAAGACTATATATCTGTAAATCTTGGTGAAACCGCAAAGTTGGTCGAGGGCGTTGACTATTTCTTGTACCCGGAAAACGCAACCGACAAGTCGCTGACAGTCAAAAACACGAACAGCAGCGTTTGCAGCGCTGAATATATAGACGGATCCGTGTTGGTGCGCGGTAAGGCAAAAGGCACGGCAGACCTGCGGTTGTCTGTAAATAGCACGCTGCCTATTTATGGAGTGCCGGAATTCCGGGTGCGTGTCAATGTCAAGGTTCCAGTAGAGGGCGTTCGCTTCAATATAAAGCAAACGACGCTGCGTGTTGGGGACACTTGGCAAGCAGATTACACCGTGCTGCCGATTGGCTGTGACGGCTACGATGTAGAGTTGCGGTCGTTTGCGCCAAGCGTTGCAACTGTTGACGGCTCTGTGGTGACAGCTGTTGCTGCTGGTGTTGCTCAGATCGGTGTTACAGTGACCGCCGACGAAAAGGAGTACACGGATGTTTGCGAGGTGACCGTTGTCGCAGCTGTGTCGCTCGAGGGCTACCAAAACTATTATGAGCCGGTAGACTTCTTAACTGAAAATGTGCTCAACGACATTTGGCGAAACGCGCAGATCATCAAAGCGTTATTTGATCTGCAAACGAAAGACAAATACAAAGTTGGAACAATCACGAAGCCGCCACAAAGCACGGTTGACGGAGTTGTGCAGCCATACGGCGGGACGCAACTGGCGGATGTAAAGGCTGTCCTTGACGGAGTTGAAACGGATATGCAGGTGCTTAACTCTTCCAAGATTGAAAGCGTATATTACATCACGAGCAGTTATCGCATTGACCCTTGGGGGATTGACAAGGCCGGAGTTTGGCGTTGGCTGCAAGTCTTAGATGATCTATTCCAAATGCTGACCACGGATGTCGGCTACTGGGGTTACTTACAATGCGCAGACGGCACACCAACCGTTGACGGCAGAACATTGGCGGCTCGTGGAACTTCTGTTGCGGTTGACTTTGCGAGCGTAATATTGTAGAATAAAAATATAAAGGAGGAATTCCGAAATGGCATTATCACCAATCAAGTTGAATGTGAAAGCCCAGCAGCTGGAAGCACTGGCAAATATGCTGACCGGAGAGGACATCGTGTTCGTGTTTGACGCTGGTGGAGCGATCAAGGACAGCGTTGCTTTTACTCTTGACAGCGCTTTGTCTGAGGGCAGCCAAAACCCTGTCGCAAACGCTGCGATCACTGAGGCGATAAACGACCAATCGGCAAGGGTCGCTAAGCTGGAAGCGCACAAAGGTGTGTCTTACTTGCAAGCGTGTTTGTCAAGTGACACGAAGATCACGAAAGAAGGCACATACGAAAATCCGGTTATTCTGCCGTTCACTGGGACTACACGCAGTGACGGATCGGGTCTTAGCCTCGGCAACAATGGCGTTGTTATCGGCGCAGGCGTTAAAAAGGTTCGGGTGTCGGCGCAAATGTACATGTGGAATTCGACGGCTCTGACTCGATGTGAAATCAATGTTTACATCAGCAATGCCGACGGCACTCGGTCGCGTCATCTCCGATCAATTACAAAGCGTGTCGATAATTATGAAACGATTTCGACTTCGCAAATTATTTTACCGGTTACCGAAGGGCAGACGGTGCAAGCTGCTTATGTCGGAAAGCCGGACACGACAATCGTCTCATATAAAGACAGCACTCTCTTGATCGTTGAAGTCGTAGAATGGGAGGACGCAAAATGAACGTATATCTAAAAGACAGCGTATTCACCACCAGGATTGACACAAGCGAGAACTGGGCAGCTGCCAACCCGGTGCTTTACAAAGGCGAACGAGGCATTGACAGCACCGAAGGGAAGGAAAAGGTCGGAGATGGCGTTACGACGTGGAATGATCTGCCGTGGTTTGGCAGTGTCGGGTCTGCCCCTGTCGCAGAGGTGTGGGAGCCTGTGTTTTCCAAGACCTTTGACGAGGACACCACGGTCAACCAGCAGTGGAACCTTGCCAAGCACTGTCGCAAGATCAGACTGCGCATGGCTGTGGCGGGCAGTGCTTCTAATTCAGCGGCCGGTGATACCACTGTGTATCTGAATTCCTACACCTCAAAGTGCTTCCTGCCGAATGTGTTCCGGTATGAGACGGACGCGGCGAAAGGCTCTCTTGCGGTGGCGGAAGTTGATATCACCGGCAACATGGTGCGCGTGCAAACGAATAAGACGAACATATCCAGCAGCTTCAACGCGGCCAATGTCCTGGCAGGAAACGCAATATGGAATGCAAGCGGGATCACCTTCAACATTATGATGGATGTAGAAAATCACGGTGCAATCAAGGCGTTGTCGTTCCCGACCAACGGAAAGACCATTGGCGCCGGAACGCAAATCGAGATTTTGGGGGTGGCAAAATGAATGTAGAAACTGAGAGCCGAATTGCATTTTTGAAGTCCGAGCTGGCGGAAACAGACTACCTATGTTTGAAGTACACGGACGGCGCGCTATCCGAGGAGGAGTACGCGCCAATCCGCAGGCAGCGGGCGGCGTACCGGGCAGAGATCAACGCCCTGCAAGGGGGTGAGATCGATGTATAGCGAATTCGTCACGGCCGCCCTGACTGCTGCCGTGTCAACGGTTGTCGGCAGTGCCGTGTCCGCTGTGATTGCTTCATTGATTGCAAAGAAAAAGAGCAAGAAAGCAATGGACGAAGTCACCACAGCCCGGTACATAGCCATTGAAAACGGCTTGCAGTCCATATTGCGTGCCGAGATCATACGGCAGCACGAAAAGCATACCGAGCGGCACTACTGCCCCCTCTATGCAAAAGAAGCTATGGTCAAGGTCTATGACACCTACCATGCGCTGGGCGGAAATGGTATGATGACCAAATTTTATAATGAGATTATCGCGCTCCCGGAGGAGCCGCAACAAAAGGAGGACTAAAAAATGAAAGTAACTGCGGGAACCATTGCAAGAACCGTCGTGTTGGCGGTATCTCTGCTGAATGTACTCTTGAACGCCTTTGGCAAGAACCCTTTGCCCTTTTCGGACGATGAGGTGTACACTGCCGTGTCAACGGTGGTGGCAGTAGTAGCTTCCCTGGCTGCCTGGTGGAAGAACAACAGTTTTACGGCTGCTGCTGTCAAAGCAGACGAGGTCTTAAAGATTGAAAAGGCCGAGGGCGGCACCGAAGACGAGGGGGAACAGTGATGGGCACACTTCTTTATTATTGCCGGCAGACCACCGAGGCCTGCAAGGGCATTCGGTACGCCAGCAAGAGCCATCCGTATAAGTACGGTACCTCCGGCTGTATTTACACCAGCGGCTGCGGGGTGTGCGCCAGTCTTATGGTTTTACGCAATTTCGGTGTAGTACCGGCTACGATGAACACAAAGAAATGGGCGGCTGAGTGTGTCAAGATGGGCGCAAGAGCGGCAGAGGGCACGAATATGGCCAAAATTGCCGAGTACTTCAAGAAATTCTACGGCATTACCACCAAGCAGACAAAGAGCACCGAAACGCTGAAAAAGCACCTGAGAAACGGCGGGCGTGCCATTATCTGCGTCACCGGCAGAGGCAAACGACTGTTTAGCAACAGCGGGCATTATATCTATGTTGGCGGCATTGACAAATCTGGCAATCTAATCATTCTCGACCCGTACTGGTACGACGGTAAGTTTACCTTGACGGCCAACCGCCGGAAGTACACAAAGGTCAAGAATGACCGAGAAGTATATGTGCAGCCGTCAGCGCTTGCGGCAGACATTGGCAGTATTTGGTTGTTCACCGCCCCGAAAGGTGTTAAACCGCTGTGCAGCGTAAACGATGTAAACCACAAGAAGCCGAAACCGGTGGCTCCAGTGGTAAGCCTTGGCAAGCATATTTTGACCGCCGTGCGTGGCGTTTACAAAGGCTGCGGCGCAGATACTGGGCGTAAAAAGGTCAGCGACTTGTCAGAGGACGGACAGAAGCACGCCACGACCGCCAAGAAGTCAGCATTTGCGTTTTTGAGAAAAGGGACGATAGTTTCCTTGCTTGAAGTCAAAAAAGCAAAATCGGGCAATTTGTGGGCTAAAATTCCAAGCGGTTGGATTTGCATTTGGGAGAAGTCCGACAATACCCTGTTCGTTAAGTAAGCAAAGGGGGGCAGGTTGTGTGAATGAATAAGGACGACCTTGAAACAATACGGTCAGAATTCGACGACAGATATGTGCGGCAGGCGACCTGCGACGAAAGGCACAGAGCCGTCAGCAACAAGTTTGCGAATGACGATAAGCGCATTGAGTTGCTTCTGCAACGGCTTGCATCTTATGACAAGCTGCTTTGGATAATTACCACAAGCGTCGTCGGTACGCTGGTGACATCGGTCGTATCGATTATTATACACGGATAAGAAAGGAATTGCGATGGACAACAACAAACAGTGTGACGGCTGCCAAGTGTCAGCCAATGTGCCTTACGCAGCATTTGAGGCAGTGTCTGCCAGGGCTGAGCGGAACATTCGGAGGCTCGCTTTAATTATCGTTTTTTTGATCTTGGCGCTAATCGGTTCAAACATTGCGTGGTTGTGTTACGAGAGCCAGTTTGAGGACGTTACAAGTCAAACAGAGCAAACGGTAACGCAAGACACGGCAGGCGGTGGCGATAACAATTTCGTAGGCGGTGATATGGGTTGGCACGACAAACGATTAAAACAAGAACTGTCACGCGCAGAAGAGTGCGAAAGACAGGCGGAAATTCCGGCTACAAAAAATGCCCGACCTGCAAAGGCAGCGGGCGGGTGAAGTCAAGATGAGGTGGAGCAGATGAGGGCGGACGATGTGGCAGACCTGTCAAGAGAACAGTGGGAGCACCTAATCGAGCAGTACATTTTTAATGAGCAACACCGCCGGATATTCAAGCGTAGGTGGCTTGATGGTGTTTGTTTTGAACCGCTGGCGGAGGAGTTTGACATTTCTGTTCGGCACGCGCAAAACATCGTCTACAAGTGCGAAAGAAAAATTTTGCGTCACATTTGACAACCTGCCGTTGACAAGAACGCTGCAATCGGCTATAATGATGTCGTTGGTAGGGCGGCCACCCGAAGCGCCGTATTTCTTCATGGCTGGGTATTCACTCCACGCCCACCAGGAGCGGTAACTATCAACAAGTCGGACGGCAACCCGACGAGCATATTCTTTTCTCCTTTCAAGAATGTGACGAGCAGAAGGAAACACCCGGTCAACTGGCTGGGTGTTTTCTTTATGCCAAAAAAAGCCACCGCTGGGACACTTGCCGTGTATCACTGGCAGAGGTGCGGGTGGCCTAATCGCTTTTATTTTACATCGGGATTTTGAAAAAGTCAAAAAAATATAGAAAAAGTATTGAAAAAGTATAAAAAAAGTATTGACTTTTGCCGCCGAATGTGGTATTATATAATCACAGGGAGGGGGAAAGGAACCCCGACCGAAGCTGAAAGGAGAACAACACAATGGAAAAGATTTACAGATTTTACAACGACACAAAAACAACATCCAGCATTTTAGAATTGATCGATATTGACATTGCAACAGGAAAGGTCAAAGGTCGTGACATTTATACTGGTAGAAGGGTAACGGTTAAAAGAAGCAATGTTCTTGATCGAGCATATTTAACTGAATATGAAGCGGCCAGAAGATTAAAAAAGGCATAAATAAAAAAAGTGCTTTATTGAAAGGAGAACAAAAAATGACAGATAGTGAAAGACTTGCAGCAATTAGACAAGCATTGAAAGAACACGGATACAGCAACCGCAAGGTTGGCGTTCGGTATGACGGATATGCCATTTGGCTGACAATCAAAGATTTGGCCATTGACATCAAAGAAATTGAGCAACTCACAAAAGGCTATGAAAGCTACGAGCGAGACGAGTTCACCGGCGAGATCTTAAGCGGCGGAAACACTTTTGTGTTTGTTAATTACGCTTACGGCTTAACGGCTTAAATGCTTCTGCTGGGGTTGAGCACATCAGCCCCAGTCCACATAATAAGCTGGCGAGCTGAAACGCGGAAGGAGAAAGTTATGAACGCATACATCGTGAGAACCGCAAAAGACAAGAAAGAGATCAAACGCTTCGACACATTGAAGGACGCTTTTGAAGCTATCGAGCGCTACGAGGAGCGGGACGAAAAGGCTGGAACATTCACCAAGTGGGCTTATGAAGTCGCCTATGAGGGCACCTGGTATAGTGTGGCTGACATCGACATTCGAAAGAACGGCGAGACCGGCGACGAGGAGCTGCTTTGGATTGGAGACAACGAACAGGAGGCGCTGGAGGCATTTGAGCGGCTGTGCTGGGAGAACCGTCACAATATGAAGAACCGCCGCATTGAACTTCGCAAGATGGATTACGACCCGAGAGACCCGGAACGCTGCATTGAGGGCTACGACGACTTGAAGAAGATGGAGGGCTAATGCGATGGACATTCACCAGACAATCTACTGGCACCTTGGCGGCTATTCGACAAAGCTGTTCGGCAAAAACAAGCGTGTGCTGCCGGAGTACAGCCGTTATATGGCGGTGCTGTTGCAACACTTGTTAGACGGAGAGCGGCATTTCTACATTTGCCGCCGACACGGAGAGAGCCGAACAGAGTTGGCATTTTTGAATGCGTTACATATTAAGGGCGCGTCTGATTTCACGCCGGACAGAATTTGGTTAAAGCTGGATGGCAGGCGGAAAGAAGTCAAGCGGCTGATTGAACTTGCGGAACACTTGGAAAGGGAGGCAAAAGAGCGATGAGAAATACAATATCCGCCGTGCTGCGGTGGCTTGGCTGTGTGGTGGCCTGTGTGGGTTTCTGCTTGGTTTCAGAGCGTTTTTGGTGGTTGCCCATACCAGTTATATGCCTTGGCGGCTTAACCGTCTTAGCGGGCGTTATGCTGGCTGTGGATGAGAAGAAGGACGATGGACGAAAAAAAGACGACCAGCAGCAGCCAGTCGCCCGGATTACAGACTTTCAGCAGACCTATTTGCTTGCTTGCTCGCTTGGCAAGGACGAGGACGGCTCCAATGCGTCAAGCCGGAGCATTGCGGAGTGATAGAGTGCTGGAGAGATCACCTGGAGCGTGTCCATTAATTCGTCCATAAGGCTGAGCACTTGGCAGGTGTCCAAGCCGTCAGCAGCATCCAAGAAGTCGCTGGAGCAGTCAGTGCTCACTGGCTTGGCGGACTTGCTGGTACTGCCAGTAAGGTGGTCACGGACGATATAGAGCCAGGCAAGGCGTTCAACCGTCGCCCATGTCGTGTCGTGGTTGCGCTCCAAGTCGAGTATATCTTGATTGAGTATATCCAAAGAAATCATAGCTTTTTCCTTTCGTATAGGGGGGGTAAGAAAATGAACAAAGAGGTGGTTTTCGTGTACACTTTCGCAGACGGCTATCGCTGCTGGTGCACTGGGTTCGATAAAGTCGAATTGCAACACGCAGAAGCAAAGCACGGCAAGCTGGTCAATGTGCAGCGTGAATATTAAGAAACAGGGCAGAGCGAAGGCTCCGCCCTTTTCTTTTAGTCCGTCACAATGCCATAATGCGGAGAATATCTTTCAAGCAATCTGTCTTGTTCTGCGCAGATTGCAGCAAGGTCGTAGTCCAAGCACTCCAAGGTTATGCGCTGTCTTTCGACGCGCTCCAACTCACAGTCTACCGACTGAACAAGTTTTTTGACTTCACAAGCCGCAGCAACCTCACCGATTTCGTGCAAGTCGGCGTATGCCTGTTCATACAGTTTCTTGGTTTCTGTTTCCCAAGAGTGCCACAGCAGAAATGCGTCACGGACGGCTTTGCGTTTGGTTCCAGCGTCCACCTGCTGGCGGGTGTACTTCCGCCACGCTTCCGGGATGATCTCCGGGTCTTTGGCTTCTGCTCTCGGCAGCAGCTGGTTGAAGCGCGAAACGAAATACAAGACAGCTTTTTGATGTTCAAAAAATTCGGACATCGCCTGGCATTCTTGCTGGCGCTGATAGCCGCAAAGGTTCAAAAAGCCGAAATATTCAGCCAGCTGGCTGTGCAGCATTATTCCCTCGATTTGATGGGCGTTGATACGCCCGAAAATTTCACTTGCATTCATAGGCGGCCGCCTTTACAGTTTTTCGACTGTCACAGACAGATTGTTGACAACTGCCGCAGAGTCGCCAAGCACAAAGGACAGGATTGAACTGTCACAGCCGCAGGCATTGCGGATAATGGCGCTCACTGTCAGTGTAACGGTTTCATTTACTGCCGCTGTGGTTGCGCTTGCAGTTGCGCCAATCACGGCCACACCGTCCTTTTGGGCGGTCAAAGAAACAGTGCCGGCGGCAGGAGGCGTAACGGTGGCCACGGCGGTCACTTTATAATAGCCGCTGCCACAAAGCGTGATTGTGTTGCCATCCTGCCGGATGTTGCAGCCAAAGCGGCGAGAGGTCACACCAACAGGAATAACGCTGCCGGCGGTGATGGTGGGTTCGGTTGTGTTGGTTGTGTAAATTGCAGATTTTGACATTTTTGTTTTTCCTTTCGTAAAAGATTAGCGGGAGCAGCTTCTGCCGCCCCCGCCGGTTGAAATCCTCGCCGTGGTGGCGTGTGTTTAGATGTTGCAGCAGCTGTTGCAGCCGCAGAACGGAGACGGGCCCGCATTGTATGCGTAACTAGTCGGGTAGCGAACAACGCCGCAGAAACGGCTGTCCATTTCAAGGCTTGTCACCTTGTCCCGCAGCGTCTGAATCTCGTTCGTCTGGATCAGCTGCCGGGTGGCTTCGCCCTCTGCGTGAATGGCCGTGGTGATGTCGCAAGCGTTTTGGTTCATCTGCGCAGACAGATTGGCCGTCGCAAGCTGGTTCTTGCAGCAGCAGTCTGCCAGCTGGTTTTGAATTGCTCGACCCTCGGTCAAAATGCTGTTGTTCAAAGCAAAGGTGCTGTCGCAAAGGCCATTGCCGATGTTGGTCAGACGGTCGTTGATCTGGCCGAACTGCTGGCCGAACAGGATCTCCTGCTGGCTTGCAGCGGTTGCGTACTGGCCAAATTCGCCCTGTCTATTCCAGCCGTTGCCGTTGAAGCCCCAGAACAGGAAAAGCAGGATTACCCACCAAGCGCCGTTGCCGCCGAATGCGCCATTGTCGTCACCTACGGCTGCCCGCAGGTCGGAAAGTGAATAGTTGTCCATTTCGTTTTTTTGTCCTTTCGTTAGATTTTTTATAAACAAGGCTGCGCGCCGCCTTATTTAAGCATTGATTGGATTTGCTCCGCTTGGGCTTTCAGCTGCTGAAATTGCTGTTGACTCATCTGCCCGGAGTTAAGCAAGTTTTGCACGATAGCCTGCGGGTCTTTCCCGCCAAGGGCTTTGCGAAATTCCGACAGCTGCTGCAAGAAATTACCGCCGTTATTTGGTGGCAGGTTCTGCGGCTGTTGCCCGCTGTTTGGCTTTCGCATTGCGTCCAGTATCGGATTGCGCATTGATGATCTCCTCCAATCTCGCTATGCGCTGTTCAAGGTCTGCGTTGGTAGGCTGTTGTGCCTGTTCGTGTGGAGTAATGTTGAATGCCGACACCGTCTTATATCCTGCGCCGTCGGTCTTCACAAGCCATACAAGCGGCTGGCTTTCGTCAAGCAACAAGGCGCTGCTGTTAGGCGCCAGCGGGTAGGCCTGTGCTCCGTTCTCGCCGTTGACAGTGACTACATCACAACGCTGTTGCATTGCTTGATTTTGCTGCATTGCTGCCAACCTGTCAGCGTATGGATTTCCGTATGGCTGCACGCCCTGCATATAGCCATTGAATGTGTTATACATTGATTGCTCCCTCCGTTTCTATCTCTATTTTAGAATTTTACAGTTTGTATTGCCACGAGCATATCACGCAAGTTTTATACCGATTGTATAAAAGAAATATAAAAAAAATATAAAAAAGGTATTGACTTTTTGGCTGTGATGGTGTAGAATAGTAAATGTAAGGGGGAGAGATAAAGACCCCCGACGAAAGGAGAAAATAAAATGAAGGTCGTTGTTAAAGATTGGTTTTTCAATAAAATGCAGGAAGAGGCTTGCGGCGTACACTTGATCCACACCGCTGTGCAGGTGATCGACGAAACAGCCAAGGCTTACAAGCTGGAAATGATTGCCACAACTTATGATGGCGAATTTGAGACCACCAAGGCTATGTGGTGTCCGAAGTCTTGCACGATGACAGAAGAAGAGTACAAGGCAGATGAGCAGGCACAGGCTGACCGCTTCCAGGCTGGCTGCGAAGCTTATGAAAAATTGCTGACGTTCGCTAAGGACAACGGCGTCAAAGGCGTTCGCAAGGGTATGCGCAAGGCAACGATCCTTGCCAAGGTCGAGGCTGCTGGTTTGCAGTACATTGCATAATAAGAAAGGAGAAAAAACATGAGAGAACGCCGTTTCTTAATGTGGGACAAATTTATGAAAGAAGCGAATGGACGAGGCTGGTTGATGTTTATAAGCAAATTCCACATTGAAGATCTTCTTGCGTTGATTTGTGACTTGAATAAGAAAGAAAACGGATTTGACAGCAATGCAGTCGTACAAGTCGCCAAGGCGGTCGAGGAACTTGGAGGCACAAGTGAGAATCGCGTTTCAATTGCAGAAGTTATTGTAAACAAATGCTGCGAGACATTGTTGCTGAACGACGGAGACGACAGCGGACGCTGGGACGGAAGATGAGCCAACGCCGGGCGTGAATAAAGCCCGGCAGGAAAGGAGAACAAAAAAATGAACAGGTGTACAATTTGCGGTCGGACTTTCGACGGCTGGGAGATCAGCGGCGGCGTTTGCGATGGTTGTGCTGAAGCTATGGACGACGACAAGATGGTCTGTCCGATTTGCGGCAAAGAACACTACCGGGAGGATATGCCACACGGCGTTTGCTCCGACTGCTTGAGCGAGGCAGCTTGGCAGTTTGACACAGTGAAAGAGATCGTCGGAAATGAAAAAGAGAGCGTTCAGCTGTCTGCGTTGGTTGTTTCAATGCTGGATCCGAACGAAATCGAGGAAATCTGCGAGAGAGAAATCCGAAAGGCTGTTGAAGCCGGAGAGATTGATCTTTCGCCGGTGATAGAAGCGGACGAGGACTGGTTCTGCGAACGCTTCATTGAACACGACAGAAAGGAGGGTGAGAGATGAACAACACGACAACCAGGGACAACTTGCTGCTGGTCAAAATGACCGACGACGAGAAAGAGCAAATCCGGCAGGCGGCTAAGCTGCTGGGGCTGACGATGTCAGCTTATGTTCGCATGGTTCTGCTCGCGGCAGCGGGCAAGGAGAAAGGAGAATAAGAAAAACATGGCAATCATTGTAATGATTTACGGACAGAGCGGCACAGGCAAGTCAACCAGCTTGCGGAATTTTGCCACGGATGATGTGGCAATCGTGAATGTGAGCGGTAAGCCGCTGCCGTTCAAAAACAAATTGAAAACATACAACAGCGACAACTACGCCAAGATTGAGAAAGCAATTGCAGCAGCACCGCAGCGGTCTGTTGTGATCGACGACGCAACCTACTTGATGGTCAACGAGTTTATGCGCAACGCCAAGGTGACAGGGTACCAAAAGTTCACCGATATGGCGCTTTCATTCAATCACTTGGTGGAATTTGCCGCCAAACTGCCGGACGACAAAATAGTCTACTTCTTGGGTCACAGCGACCAAATGGACGATGGCCGGGAGCACTTTAAGACGATCGGTAAAATGCTTGACAATTATGTAACGCTGGAGGGGCGTTTTACAATCGTCTTGAAAACTGTTGTGCAAGATGGCCGGTACTGCTTCCAAACGCACAACAACGGCCAAGACACCGTCAAGAGCCCGCTGGGTATGTTTGATCAAGACTTGATCGACAACGATCTCAAGGCGGTTGACAGCGTTATCCGTGAATATTACGACATTGGCGGTGCAGTCGATGAGCAGTGAAACGCTGAACGGCGTTAAATCTTTCATTGACGGAACCGCAACCGTCGTGGTACACTTCCAGTGGACTGGCAAGGACGCAGCTTTGTTTGCTGTGTACAGTGTCCGTACCTGTCAAGCAGCAAGAGATACTGCCAACTTAATCAGCGTCCGGTGCAGTTTCCGGAACGCTATATCGGGTATGATTGCCCGCTGAATTTCAAAAACGAAAAGGAGCAAAAAAAATGAAAAAGTTTGATTTTGAAGCAAAGAAAACAGGGATGTCATCAGACCCGCTGCCCGCTGGCGGATATGTGGCGAAGATTGTAAACGCACTCATCAAGACATACGATTGGGGAGAGGTACTGGTCGTCTCTTTCGATATCGACGATGGCGAGTATAAAGACTTCTTCCGTCAGCAGTTCAAAAATTCACCTTTTGAAGACAAGAAATGGAAAGGCAACATCCGCGTGACTGTTCCGGACAAGTCCAATCAGTGGTACGAAAGCCAGCTGAAGCGGTTTGGCAACTTGATTGCTTGTTTGGAGGAAAGCAACGACGGCTATCACTGGGACTGGGACGAAACGGCACTCAAAGGCAAGCGTATTGGCGTTCTGTTCCGTGAGAGAGAATGGGCGTACAATGGCAACACCGGCTGGACGACCGAGGCTTGCTCTATTCTGTCGGTGCAGGACATCCAAAACGGCAAGTTCAAGACGCCAAAGGCAAAGCCGCTGCCTGCAAGTCAAAAGCCCGCTGCTGTTGAAAGCAACGCCGATTTCGAGGTCATCGACGACGGCGACGATGACGACCTGCCGTTCTAATGCGGCGGGCTGAAATCGAGGCGGTGCTGGACACAATGCAAATCGTTGTTGACACACGAGAGCACCGAACAGTAGAAGCCGTCAAGAGATGGGAAGCGTTCGGTGTTCCATACCGCCAAGATAAGTTGGACTTTGGCGACTACGGCGCGGAATTCGACATACCCGGATTTGGCAAGTGGATTTGCCCCGCAGTGGTGGAGCGAAAAATGTCGTTGACGGAAATCTGCGGTAATTTCTTTCAACACCGCGACCGGTTTGTTCGTGAGTTTGAGCGAGCAATGGCGGCAGGGTTCAAGGTTTACTTGCTGATCGAGGGCGAAAGCTGGGAGGCGGCATACGCTGGTCGATACCGGTCTAAGGTTCTGCCGCAGTGCCTGGTGGCCAGCTTGACGGCTTGGATGGCGAGGTATAACTGCGTCGTTCTTTTCTGCACCGCCAGGACGGCGCCAAAGTTGACCAAAGAGGTGTTGTACAGAGAAGCAAAGGAAAAAATCACAGAATATTTTAAGGAGGACTAATTATGGATATTGAAAAACTCATTCATCAGCTGAATGACATTAGAAACAGAGTAGGTGGAGATAACGCCGAGGCGATTGTGTCCGCAACAAAAATTGTAGAAAAACAAAGACCAGAGAGGGTTTTAGAATTCACCGTCCCAGTGTTCACTACCAACGGCCACCACGAAGAAGTGAATGTAAATTCTTGTCCCACCTGTTTCCAAACAGTCGAGCACACAGAGTTTTGCCCACATTGTGGCCAGCGTCTGATTCGGAAAGACACTGACGGACTCGTGAAGAGATGATGAGAGAAAGACAATAGACGATACCGCGATGGACGAAATCACCGTTTCTCTCGACATTTTTGAGGAGGTATAACTATGAATGCGATTTGCAAATGCGGCGGTAATAAATTCTTTACAGAGAAACACGGCAACCAGACCGGGCTTTATTGCTCAGCTTGTGGTAAGTGGCAGAAATGGCTCAAGAAGGACGAGATACGACTTTTCAATCACGATGTCCCGGACTGCTGGATCAGCATAAATGAGAGTTTACCGGACTCATATAGAGATGTAATTGTGTGTCTTGAAACAAGAGAAGTGTATTGCGGTTGGTATGCCCCAGCTTCACGAATTTGGCACGATATGCATGGAGCAGAAATTGAGTCTGTCACTCATTGGCGAGAGCTTCCCGACCCGCCGAGAATGGAGGAAAAAGAATGACAGACACGCCATATAACAGAAAAACACAAAACTTTCTTGAGGAATACGTTAACTGCGGTCCTGATAATTTTTATGTAAACGGAATGATGAAAAAAGAATCAGTCAAAGAAGCAGTTAGATTGTTGATCGAAAAAAATGTTTTTTCATCTGTTAAAGACATGAGATTGCAAGCATTAAAAGATTATAGCATTTTATTACCTGCGTGGGTGTTTGAATGAGTGAAGGAGAAAAAAGAATGACAAATTACGAGCGAAACAAAAATATGAATATTGAGGAAATGGCAAAATTCATTAACTCGATAGTTGCACATTGCCTCAATATTGAAGAAAGTGCTGACTGTCTTCCAATTATAGAAGAATGGCTTAACAGCGAGGTGGAAGAATGAGAGAGATACTTTTTAGAGGTGAGCGAGAAGACAACGGCATAAAGAAAGAGATCAATGACCTTGCTAATAAGATAATAAGACGAGTTTTGAAAAGTCGATGTAATCGACTACGAACCGCTGTTATAGAAGAACTCAATAAACTCCCATTGAGTGGCAAGAGAAAGTATAAGTGCTACATCTTGATTACGGAGTTGGAGTTTGATGTAGCTGTGACGATATTTGAGCACCCGGTTGATGGAGCGCACCTTTGCATTATTCGTGATGGGATTTGTCATATTTTCTTTGACGAAAAACAGCCGTTCAATGTTGCAATTCAGAAAGAGGAGGATTTGAAATGACATTCAATCTAAATGATTATAAAGGCGAATACGTAATGCGCTGCAAGACAAAAGAAGAAGCTGAGAGTTTTTGCCGATTTCTTCATCAAAATGGTAGAAAATGGAGTAGCGGAGACAGCTATCTGGAGTCAGCAGATGGGACTTATATAAAACAGACACAGTATATTACTTCAACAAAGGTATGTATTGTGATGTTGCGTTTGCCAAGTGGCAATGCTACACAATACTTGAATGGAGCGATTTTATGGAAAACGAGGAACCTGGCGACAGAGATATAATCTATGCAAGGGAAGAAGCGGAAATGACTCTTGAGGAAATTTGTAAAGCACTCGGCGGACTTGAATATAGCTGATTTACGAGGAGCCGACATGCGAGGAGATGTGAAAGATGAATGAAAAAAAAACGTATCAAGCTGCGGGCGATGACAGAAAGCGAGTTTTGCAGAACTCAAGAATGCGAAACTTGTCCGGAATTTCTTCCAACATTAGGCAACCAGTTTAAGACAAGATGTATGTCGAGTATTAAAAAAATGCTGTCCGGAGAATATGGCGATAAGCCGTACCGCAACAGCGATAGCAAATATATTTTGGTGCAAGACGATGATTGATTACGCAACAGAAATCAAAGAGCGGCTGGACACGGCGGAGGTGCTTGAAGCATACGGCATTCACATTGACAGGAAGGGGCGGGCTGTCTGCCCTTTTCACGATGACAACACGCCGTCAATGCAGGTCTATTCCGGCAGCAAAGGCTATCACTGTTTTGCGTGCGGAGAAAACGGCGATATTTTGACATTTGTGCAAAAATATTTTGGTCTGTCTTTCTTAAAAGCGTGCGAAAAGTTGAACAACGATTTTGCGCTTGGCTTGCCGATTGGACAGCGCATTTCCGTAAGAGAACAGCGGGCGATGGAAAAGGCCACCCGGGAACGCAAGGAAAAGCGCAAGGCTGAAAAGGCAACGCAAGAGCGACTGGAGCGTGACTACTGGGCGGCGTTTGACGAGTGGGCAAGGCTGGACTACCAGCTGCGCAAATACCGACCACAGGCCGCCACGGAGCCGTTAAGCCCGCTTTTCGTTGAAGCTCTACAACGGATAGGCTTGGCGGATGAAAGGCTCACGCAGGCCGATTTGAGGAGGCGAGAAAATGCTTACAGATGAACAAATACAAGTGATAGCAACGCCGGAGCAGCTGCTCAACACCGATCTGCTGCTGGATTTATGCGAGGAACGGCCGGAAGATCAAGCAAGGCTGGCGGCTCTTATGGCCATCAAGGCTAAGGAATTTGGCATTCAGCAGGAATTCAAAAGCGTGCTGAAAGCGT
>OGLI01000503.1_pt1 | contig 34091 bp, 25 predicted proteins | sample 1572661 | NCBI WGS metagenome assembly OGLI01 (sample SAMEA2581901, study PRJEB24529) | metagenome | biome: Human gut stool | place: China | collected 2011 | reverse complement strand
TCGGCAGTTCCTCGCCCAAAAGCAAGCTTTAGGCTTGGAACTACACTCGCCTTTCGCTATCTTTGCGTACGGAAAGAACCGTTCAAAAGAAAGGAGACGATTATGCTTGCATATACGTTCGTAGAACAAGGGAGATTCGAATTAAGGGAAAAGCCGCGTCCAGAGTTGCAGGACGGGCGGGATGCTATCGTACGGGTGACGTTGGGAAGCATCTGTACCAGTGATTTACACATCAAACACGGGAGTGTGCCGCATGCCGTACCGGGAATCACGGTAGGGCATGAAATGGTCGGGGTGGTGGAAGAAGTAGGCCATGAAGTCACTTCGGTCAAGCCGGGCGACAGGGTGACCGTGAACGTGGAGACATTTTGCGGGGAATGCTTCTTTTGCCGACACGGATACGTGAACAACTGCACCGACCCTCATGGCGGATGGGCTTTGGGTTGCCGCATCGACGGAGGACAAGCCGAATTTGTCAGGGTTCCGTATGCGGATCAGGGCTTGAATGTGATTCCCCCGTCGGTGACCGACGAGCAGGCTTTGTTCGTGGGCGACATCTTGGCCACAGGCTTTTGGGCGGCGCGTATCTCGGAAATCAAGGAAGAGGACACGGTGTTGATTATCGGCGCAGGCCCCACGGGGATATGCACTTTGCAGTGTGTCATGCTGAAGAATCCGCATCGCGTCATCGTTTGCGAACGGTCGGAGGAGCGGTTGCGTTTCGTGCGCGAACACTATCCCGAGGTAGAGGTGACGACTCCCGAAGGCTGTAAAGACTTTGTGCTGAGCCATAGTGCCCATGGAGGGGCGGACGTGGTGTTGGAAGTGGCCGGTAGTCAGGACAGTTTCCGACTGGCCTGGGAGTGTGCCCGTCCCAATGCCATCGTGACGATTGTGGCGCTTTATGACAAGCCCCAGTTGTTGCCGTTGCCGGACATGTACGGGAAGAACCTGACGTTCAAGACCGGAGGGGTGGACGGTTGCGATTGTGCCGAAATCCTTTCCCTGATAGAGGCGGGCCGGATTGACACCACGCCGCTCGTCACCCACCGTTTCCCGTTGGAACGTATTGAAGAAGCCTACCGGATTTTTGAGAACAGGCTGGATGGCGTCATCAAGGTGGCCGTCACCGGTGCTGTGTCCACTTCTTTTTCAGCAAGATGAGTAAACACGCTGTGCCTACGGCTGCTTGGCCATATAATAAGGCGTAGAAAGTTGTATACAAAGGGAGGTGTAGTCGGGCTGATACGATAGCGGTGGGTGGAATAATTACCAAGCTGGCAGAGAAAATCCGGATGAAAATCCTGATGTAAAGGGCAGACCGTTTTGGGGAGTTTGGAAGTGTGGGGATGTATGTGCAAAGATAATTGATGCCCCAGAAGTCATTCCATTCTACCTTATGGGGCAGTCTGCACAAAGCGTAGGCGTGCATGACGAGGAAGACTTCGGCGACCCAAAAGGCGAACTCTACCTCGGGATAATATTCCCCCATGTAGGCCGTGACGAATACTCCATGGATTATGTATAATATAAGAAGTGGAATACACCCTGTATTCCACTTCTGTTTTCTTGCTTTTTCAGTCATCTAATTTGATAATTGCTTTTATACTGTCCATTTTTTTAATGAATGATAAGTAAATGAACTTAAAACAAAGTTACAAATAAATATAATATAATTATAAGGTTTGGTGTGTTTTTTAGGAATTTCCATCAATATTTTCTATGAATTCTCCTTTTTAAGACGTAAAATACGATAATTTATCGCCGATTTTGCTCTTGTGTACCGTTTGATTACGGGTGATAAAAATATGAAATAAAAACCCCACTTCCATACCTTGTAGGTGGAAATGGGGTAATGTAGGCGATGTGGCCGATTGTCCGTGTTACCGGACGATGACTTTTTGCCGGTCTACGATATACAGCCCTTTGGAGAGGCCGCGCACTTGTTCGTGCCCATCGACGGTCACTTGCCGTACCATGCGTCCGTCCGTTCCATAGATGGAAACGGTCAGTACTTGTCCTTCCGGACCTTGCAAACTGATGCAACCCTCTCCGCCATATGCTTTGACGGTAGCTGTGCCCTTACGTACGGGAGTGACGGAGGTGGTGCCGTCGCCCAGATAATACACTCTGAAGTTGTCGGCCTTATACCATCCGTCGTTACCTTTGATGCCGAGGGTGAGCATGCCGTCCGTCACGTGGATGCTGTCTATGACGGTTTCCCGCAGGTAACGTCCGCCGAAACCGTCGTCGGTCATCATGGCCATGGCCTCGTTGGCAAAGAGCGTGACGCTCTGTCCTTCGTCAGTGGCTATCCATGCCTTCACGCGGTAGAATCCGTTTTTCAGGCCCGTAGCTTTCTGGCTCAGCGTGACGCTGCCTGCCCCGCTACTGGAATAAGAATAGAACACGTAACTGCCATCGGCATCCACCATGTAGTTGTCTAAAGAGGAAACGTCCGTCACCTTTGAACTCTGCCCTGTCTCGCGCGTGATGTCCCAACCCGTGGTGCGTCGGCTTTCAAACGAAGCATTGGTCAGGTAGACATCCGTGAGGTCGATGGGCGCATCTGTGGGGATGAGGTTCTGTCGGCAGGCTTTGATATTCTCTTCCAGAAGGGCGGCGGCTTCGGCTATCTCCTCCGCTTCCGGATGGCGGGTATAGCATGCGGCTGCGGTGTGGATTTGGCCGAGGAACGTGTTGAGGTCTTCCGCAGACAACTGCCCGTCGGAATTTTCAGCCAAAATGTAGGCTTGGTTCAGCAGTTCGCCGAGCTCCTCGCTTTCCTTGTCTTTCTTTTCGTATGCGTAGATGTTGATGCTTACGTCCTTGTCGTACGTAAGGTAACCGCTGAAAGCGGGGATGGTGGTGCCCTCGTCCTCTACGAAGGTCTGTATGTCGGCCTTGTTCAGCATGCGGAGTCCTTTCCGGGCCACTCCATTGCTGAAACTGTAGGACAGGGTGTCGGACGTAGCCGTTCCGTGCCCGTCATCGACGGTCACGTCGGTGGCTGTAATCCGGTCTTCGCCCGGCCGGGTAGTCCGGTAAAGGTAAGGCGTGCAAGCCTTTAACGTTGTGTTTACTTCGTCCGATTCCGAGATAAGGATGTTGCTCAGTTTCTTGATTCGCCGTGCGCGGCTGCCTTCGGGTACTTCGCAGTCGAAAGGCAGGGCGATATATTGCCATTTCGTCGTCGAGGACTGCGGGTCGAAGACGGCGCGGCGGGCGGTGAAAGGTTCCTTCGCGTAGTAGTCGTAACCCAGGGTCAGGTAGAGTTCCTCGCATATCCCATCCTTGATGATGTTGCGTCCGGTGACGTCCGAGGCGGCATCAAGATAGAACAGTATGTTCGGGTTCGCCATCTGCGGCAGGCTGTCTATGCCTGTCACACGTGTCAGGTCGTAGTGCAAGGCCGGGGTCGTGGCCGCCAGTTCCAAAAACTTGTCCCTGTTCCAGTGGCCGAAGAAGACGGTTCCCCGGTTGTCCGTTTCGGCCATGGTGAGGTCGCAACCGGCTATCTTGAAATAGACCATGGTGTCTTCCGGTGCAGCCTCCATCGTCCGGTCTTCTCCTCCGGCCTTGTAGTCGCGGTGCAGTGAGACGGCGTATAATACCTCTTTTTCCATGTCGTCGAAGTTGAACGTCACGTTTTGTGTCGTGCCTTCAGCAAAGACAGTCTCCCTGTCCGACAAATCCTCGCGTTTGACAAAGGCCGATTGTCCGGCATCGTATTGGTACAAGTCGCATTGCAAGGTCGGCGTGGTGGCGGTAGCTTCTTGGGCGTTCGTTATGGAAGCCAGGACGCAGGCTGCGTCGCTGTACACCTTATTATATAATAGGGTGCTTTCTTGTCCGCCGATCACGATGGATGTTTTCTCGCTTTCCTGAGCGGCATCGAACCTGAGGCCGTTCAGCGACAAAACGGGTTCCTGTACGGAGGCTTCGGTCGTCAGGCGTGCCAGGATACGGGCATTACTGTCCATGAGGTACATGTAATACGGCCCGGCGATACTGGGCCGGTAAGTCAATTCCACAGTTGCCGTTTCTCCGCTCGGGACGACCGTGTTCACGTCTCTCAGAAGTGCGTCGCTTACGTCTGTCGGTTCCTCTTCTTTTCGCTCGATGGCAAGGTATATTCCCTTGTAGTCCGTGGTTCCATGGTTGGTGATTTCCACCTCGATGGCGTTTTTCATACGGGTGTACATCTTACCGGTCCGGATTTCACCTTCCAGAGAATAGGTACGCGGATGTATGGCGTGGGTCATGCCTTGCTGCCCGTTGAATCCGTTCATACCCGTCAAGTCGTCCACGGTGTAATACCCGTCTCCTTGTCCTCCCCATCCGAAATTGAAATGGAAAAGGTTGTCCGAGGCGCGGTATCCGTCTACCACTACGGCATGTCCGCCTGATGTCGGGGATACTCCGCTGTACACGATGGGCCAACCTTTTGCCAAGTCGTCGTACACCATGTCTTCCCATTCCGATTGGCTGATGCCGGATTTGTACGTGCATCGGCTGTCCATGAGGAATTGTCCGGAGAAGGTGTTGACCAAGTCACGGATTTGTCCCGACGTGGACGAACCGTAGGTGAGCCACGTGGAGGTTCCCGTGATGGCCATCAGCGTGGCCACGGCCGTGTTCATGTCCTCGGGCGTGGAGCCTCCGTAGTTGTCCTGCATCAGTTCCCATTGCAAGGGAGTTCCTTTTGGGAATGATTCGGTGACGGGAGCGTCGCCGTAACCGTAAGTCGGCGTATCATACTGCGAACGGTCGGGCAGTTCTTTTCTCCAGTAATATGCCACTTGCGCGGCAGCCGTGGCCACACATCCGGTCAGCGCGCGGCCTGACCCGTTTGACATATACGGGCATAAGTTATTGTAAGGAGCTCCTTGCGACCAGTGTGCACTGACCAATGGGGCGATGTTTTCCTTGTCGTTGGCTCGTGTTTGTACTCTCGGCCCTAAACCCTGGGCTTGTGCTGCTTCTATCATTCGGCTGTATCCTTCCAACCAGTCGAGCATGGCAGGCGGGAGAGTTTGCGGGTCGAAGTCCCCCTTTTCGGTATATCCCAGTACGTAGGGCATGCAGTCGTCTCCGGATATGATGACGAAGCCTTGGTCGTTTCCACGATTGAAAATGTAAAGAGGGGCATGTCCGTCAGTTCCCTTGCGTTTGGCAATAGAAGTTTCTATAAGTTCAGGGGGTTGATTTCCACGCATATAGGCCGTAGCTATTTCTTTGGCCTTTGCCCTGTCTACCGGATCTGCCCAGATACATAACGAGGAGGTAAGAAGTGTCAAAACTGTCAATAATGGTTTCTTCATAGGTCTGTATTTTTATTGATATTAGATTAATACGGTCAAAGGTAACTTTTTTTATGGACATTCCGCTCGTTTTCTCAAAAATACTTGTGGTAGAACGTATTTATTTTATTACTTTTGCCAAAAAATTAAAGAGGAAAGAATATGCAGAAGAAGAATTACTATTTGGAATCGGTTCTCGATTTGAACGCCAGTAATGTATGGGGAACGGAAGCCCAAGAGCTTTTGGAATTGTGGCAAAAGGATATTAAGGAAGAAGGTTTTTCTTCATCTGAGGAAAAAGTGCTGAACGTCATCCGGCTGGCCTTTGACGTATATCATTTCGACCCGAAAGACGACCGGGAAGTCATGAGGTATAGCGACGGCAATTATGTCATCCTTCCTTGTGTAGACAAACGAAAAGGTGCCGTGGCCATACGTAAGAAAGAGATTCGCCGGATTACGGACCTCTCGTATGAGAACATTAAACATATTACGGCGTCCGACCTGCTGAAGTTGATAGAAGGTAATTTCGGCGGTGGTTGGGATTCCATATCTTTGACGATAAAAGACATTATAGAGTCGGCTTTCGACATTAGTACGACAACTCTGCCTGCTTCACGCATCCATGCTGCAGGCGGTACGTTGGAACGTAAAGTCGCCGATGGCTATGAAGCCTTGGAGATTGCGAAAGGAACTTGGGTAGAGGCTATTTTTGCCAAGAAACGCGAACCGGTAGAGAAATTGCGTTTTGTGCCCGAACCGGAATATGACGAAGACGGCAATCGTCGTATTGTAGACGAAGACACTGAAACAGATTCGGAGTCGGAAGAAGAGGGCGATACGGCCGGAGATGATACTTTTTACGGAAGCTATACCCCCGAGGCGGACATTAAGGATGTGGAGGAAGAACTGGCGGATGAATGACCTTTGGGCCGGAAAAGAATAAAACATGAAAATTGAAAAAACGGAGCGGGAACGCATCATCCGGTTGGTGAAGCAACAGGTGGTGCCGGCAATGGGATGCACAGAACCTATATGCGTGTCTCTTTGTGTGGCCCGCGCGGCAGAGGTGCTTGGAGAAAGACCGGTCGCAGTCAGTGTCTTTCTCAGTGCGAATATATTGAAAAATGCCATGGGCGTGGGAATTCCCGGTACGGGTATGGTGGGACTTCCCATAGCTATAGCTTTGGGCGTAGTGGCAGGTAAGTCTGCATACGGACTGGAGGTGCTGAAAGACGTGACGCCGACAGACGTAGAGCAGGGCAAACAATACATAGCGGAGCGGCGTGTCAAAATATCATTGAAAGAAGGCATTTCGGAAAAGCTGTATGTCGAAGCCATAGTGGAGAGTGAGTCCGGCCATAGGGCTACGGCTGTCATTGCCGGTCAGCACACGCATTTCGTCTATGTGGAGAAAGACGGGAAAGTGCTGTTGGACAACCGTATGCCACAAGGAGAGGAAGCCGGAGAGGACGAATGTGAACTCAACTTGCGCAAGGTGTACGATTTTTCCGTAGAAGCGCCGTTGGAAGAAATCGAATTTATCCGGGAAGCACGCCGCTTGAACGAATCGGCCTCCCGGCAAGCTTTGAAAGGGTGCTACGGACATGAGTTGGGCAAGACGCTGAGCCGTCCTTTGGGGCGCGGTATTATGGGGGATACGATATTCTCTCATATTCTGTCGAGCACCTCATGTGCGTGCGACGCCCGTATGGCCGGGGCTATGATTCCGGTGATGAGCAATTCCGGAAGCGGCAACCAGGGGATTTGTGCTACGATGCCGGTCGTGGTTTTTGCCGAAGAGAATCACAATACGGACGAAGAACTTGTTCGTGCGCTTATGCTGAGCCATCTGACTGCCATCTATATCAAGCAAAGTCTGGGTGTCCTGTCGGCCTTGTGCGGATGTGTGGTAGCTTCTACGGGATCGAGCTGTGGTATCACCTATCTGATGGGAGGAAAGTACGAGCAAGTCTCATACGCCGTGAAGAATATGATAGCGAACCTCACGGGGATGATTTGTGACGGAGCCAAACCGAGTTGCGCATTGAAATTGACGAGCGGGGTTTCCACAGCCGTATTGTCAGCCATGCTGGCCATGCAGCAGAAATGTGTGAGCAGCGTGGAGGGCATCATCGACGATGATGTGGATAAGAGCATACATAACCTGACAAGTATCGGAGCCGAAGCCATGAACGAGACCGACCGTAAGGTTTTGGAGATTATGACGCATAAAAGTTGAAGTATGGATTAATTTTTTTTAAGAAGAAAGCGGGTGTAAGCCCGCTTTTTCTGATTTATATCAGATATTTGTTTCGGAAAAAGTGTTAGATTTGCACTTGATATTCATTAACCAATTTTTGAAGTATTATGAAACAAAGAATCAAATTGCTTTTCGCATGCAGTTGTGTGGCGGCTTGGTCTGCCGGGAGTTTGGCACAATCATTCACGTGGTATGCCAGTACGGAAGGAAATACGTGGAAAACGTCTACGGTGAAGATGTCCAAGAAGGCTGCGGATGCCCATGTGACGGTGGAAGAGAATGTGGCACCGATTGTGGAATTCAAGGCGTGGGGTGCCACGTTTAATGAATTGGATTGGGACGCATTGGGCATGTTGACCCGTGACGAACAGGACGAGATACTGAAAAACGTATTTTCTCCGGAGGGGGATTTGCGTATTTCCCGTGGGCGTATTTCCATGAACGCCAACGACTATGCCCGTTCTTGGTATAGTTGCGACGAGGTGGCCGGGGATCTGGAACTGCGTTATTTCAATATAGACCGCGACAAACAGTCCATCATCCCCTTCATACGTGCGGCACAGAAGTATAATCCCGAACTGACGTTCTGGACATCTCCGTGGTGTCCACCCAGTTGGATGAAAATCACGGGGGATTATCCTGTGTTGAGCAGCAAGTTCAACCACATGCCCGAAAAGATGAATTACATCCTTTACGGTAATGTGAACGATAAGGTGGATCCTGATGAAATGAAACTGGTCGGTAGGAGAGGGGATAAGTTCCCGCGCCAGTTGGCTACCACGGACTACTTTATACAGGATCCGCGTTACTTGCAGGCGTATGCCAATTATTTCTGTAAGTTTATCGACGCTTACAAGGAACAGGGGGTGAATATAGATATGGTGATATATCAGAATGAGGCATACAGCTACACGCCTTACCCCGGTTGTGCATGGACGGCCGAGGGAACGGTGCGGTTCAATCGTGACTATCTGGGTCCCACGCTCAGACAAAAACATCCGGAGGTGAAGCTTTATCTCGGGACGTTCAACACCAACCGTGTGGACTATGTGCAGAAGATTGCTTCCGACACGAAGTTGCAGGAATACGTAAGTGGCATGGCATTTCAATGGGAAGGCCGCGAGTCGCTCCCCGTACTGCGCAAGGAACATCTCGAGTGGAACTATATGTGTTCGGAAAGCGAATGCGGACGGGGAAGTTTCGACTGGGGAGCAGGCGAACATACCTTTGAACTGATGAACCATTATTTGGGTAACGGATGCAACGAGTACACTTTCTGGAATTTCATCTTGGCCGACAATGGCGAGAGCCCATGGGGATGGAAACAGAATGCCCTTATCCGGGTGGATTCCAAGACACGCACGTTTACCTATACTCCGGAGTATTTTGCCGTGAAGCATTACAGCCATTTCATCACGAAAGGCAGTCAGGTGGTGGCTTACAAAGCCCAAGGGGACGACAGGATGCCGGTATTGGTCAGCCGCACGCCTGAAGGAAAGTATGTGGTCGTGGCCGGAAATTTCAAGGACGAGGCTTCTCCGTTGGTGGTCAAGATAGGAGAGAAGAGCCTGTCTGCTGAACTGGCAGCGCATTCTTATAATACGTTTGTGATGAAATAATACGGTTTGCACGCCGGAAAGATACGGTGGCAGGGGCCGGCTTCGTAAGGAAACGGAGCCGGCCCTTTGAGTATGTGACGGTCCGTACGGCTTGTTAAAGCTTGTTATATTCGGCAGAGTAGAGATTTTGCGAGTAAACCTTATACTTGGAAATGGGTCATACTTCTGTGAAACAAAAAAGAATGGTTTAATTAAAAAGGAAACAACTATGAGAAAATTGATGATGGCCGTATGTTTTGCTTTGCTGGCCGGAAGCACATTGTCAGCCCAAGAGGGCGGAAACACGCCGCGCATGCGGACAAATCCAGAACAGATGGCCAAGCGGATGGCCGGGAAACTGATGTTGGACGACGAAACATCGGCAAAATTTATTCCCCTTTACGAGGACTATATGCAAAAGTTGGCGGAATGCCGCGTGCCCAAAAAGGAAAAAGGAAGTCAGGCGGCACAGTCGGATAAAGATATAGACGAGAACATAAAGGCTCGTTTTTCGGCTCAGGAGAAACGGTTGGACGTGCAGAAGAGCTACTATGACAAGTTTAAGAAAGTGTTGACGATGAGACAGGTGCAACAGCTTTATGAACGTCCGGACATGGGAAGTCGTCCGCGTTTTCAGGGACAAAAACCGCATTCTGCTCCGCGCCGCTGAAAAGCAGGCAGGAGGCTGGAAAACCGTTTGCCGCAGAACGGAAAATCAATCTCAGGAGATTGAGAAATCATTCGGCTGAGAATGAAAAATCGTTTGGCGCAGATTTTTACGACGTTAATTATCAGACTGTTGCAAAGAGCCTTCCGAACGTGTTTTTTAGGTCTGGAACACAGGGGTAGGAAACACAGGTGAGGGCGGTAACGGAATCAGGAAAAAATGACCGGGCATACAGAGGAAATTCTCTTGGTATGCCCGGTCTTTTTTCAGAAGTCGCGGAGCGCGGCGCATCAAGCCATGGTGCCGCCCATGATGTCCAACAGTTCGTTGGTGATGGCCTGCTGACGTCCTTTGTTGTACACGACGGTGAGGTCCTGTATCAAGTTGTTGGCATTGTCCGTGGCTATCTGCATGGCCATGCTTCGTGTGGCATGTTCGGATGCGTTGGAGTCTAAAAGAGTGGTATAGACTTTCAGCTTCAACACCTCCGGAATCAGTTTGGCCAATAGAATTTCTTCCGAAGGTTCTATCAGATAGTCCGGCTGCCGGTTGTCGGTCGGAACCTCGGTCATGGCAGACAAATCTATCGGTAAATATACCGTGTTGACGAGTTCCTGTGAACCGGCGGATTTAAAGTGATGATAAATAAGCTCTACCCGGTCTATGTCGCCCGACAAAAAACGTTCGCATAGTTCTGCTGCCAAACTCTCACATTCCGTATAGTTGGGCTTATCGGCCATGTGCGTATAATCTCCGGCCGGGGTAAAGCCCGATTTTTTCACAGCGTCTGCAATCTTTCTTCCTACGGGATAGATGATAAGATTTTCCTTTGCCATTTGTGCGTGTTCGTCCAGCCACTGGTGGTAAGAGCGTATGACGTTGGAGTTGAATCCGCCGCACAAACTGCTGTTGGACGAGAATATGACCAGTGCAATGCGCTTTGCCTCCCGTTGCGTGGCAAAGGGCGATTCCGTCTTACCGCCGGTTTGCAAGAAGTGGGTCATGATGGCCGACATCTGCCGTTCGTAGGGCAACATGCCTTCGATGACTTCTTGAGCCTTGTGCAACTTGGCGGAAGCCACCATTTTCATGGCCGACGTAATCTTCAGCGTATTATTGGCCGAGAGTATTCTACCCTTTACTTCTTTTAATGATGCCATGGTCTATCAGTTTTTAAATAACAGAAGAGTGGACTGAGCCACATCTTCGATGACTTTGGTCACTTGTTCGTTGATGACTCCGTCTTCTAAAACCTCCAGTACATCCTGACGGTGCGATGCGCGCAGGCTTTCCAGAAATTCGTGTTGGAAGGCAATGACCTGGTCGATACGTATGTCTCGCATCAGTCCGTGCGTACCGCAATAGAGGATCGCGACTTGTTCGCCTACCGGCATAGGGGAGTATTGGGGTTGTATCAACAGTTGGTTGTTCTTTCGTCCGCGGTCGATGGTCATGACGGTAACGGAATCCATGTCGCTGCTGAACTTGGAGAAAGCTTCCAGTTCACGGTATTGCGCCTGGTCGATTTTCAGTGTACCGGCCACTTTCTTCATGCTCTTGATTTGCGCGCTGCCGCCCACACGGGATACGGAGATACCTACATTGATGGCCGGACGGAAGCCTTGGTTGAACAAGTCCGTTTCGAGGAATATCTGTCCGTCGGTGATAGAAATCACATTCGTAGGGATGTAGGCGGACACGTCGCCTGCCTGCGTCTCGATGATAGGGAGTGCCGTGAGCGAACCTCCGCATTTCACTTTTCCTTTCAGACTTTCCGGCAGGTCGTTCATCTGCTCGGCCACTTCCTGCTGGTTGATGATTTTGGCAGCACGTTCCAACAGTCGGGAGTGCAGATAGAAGATGTCGCCGGGGTAAGCTTCGCGCCCCGACGGACGGCGCAGGATGAGCGAAACCTCGCGGTAGGCTACGGCCTGTTTGGAAAGGTCGTCGAATACGACTAAGGCATGGCGGCCGGTGTCGCGGAAATATTCTCCGATGGCTGCCCCGGCAAACGGTGCGAAGTATTGCAATGCGGCCGGGTCGGCAGCCGTAGCGGCTACGACCACCGTGTAGTCCATGGCACCTTTTTCACGCAGCGTGTTGACGATGTTGGCCACGGTGGAGCCTTTCTGTCCGATGGCCACATAGATGCAGTACACCGGTTTGCCCGCCTCGTATGCGGAACGTTGGTTGATGATGGTGTCGATGGCTATCGCGGTCTTCCCCGTTTGGCGGTCGCCGATGATCAATTCACGTTGTCCCCGTCCGATAGGAATCATGGCGTCGATGGCCTTGATGCCTGTCTGCAGAGGTTCAGATACCGGTTGGCGGTAAATGACTCCGGGAGCTTTGCGTTCCAGCGGCATTTCGAAAAGTTCCCCTCCTACGGTGCCTCTTCCGTCCAAAGGAACGCCCAACGGGTCGATGACGCGCCCCAGCATGTTCTCGCTGACCCGTATGGAGGCGATGCGTCCCGTACGTTTCACAATCATGCCCTCTTTGATGAGGTCGGTGGCTCCTAAGAGGACAGCGCCCACGTTGTCTTCTTCCAGGTTCATCACCACTCCCATCACTCCGTTTTCAAATTCCAATAATTCATTGGCCTCGGCATGGAGCAATCCATAAATACGTGCCACGCCGTCGCTGACCTGCAACACCGCGCCCACCTCGTCGAACTGGATGGACGTGTTGATTCCTTTGAGTTGTTGGAGCAATACCTCCGAAACCTCGCTGGGTCTTATCTTATCTGGCATATTCTTGTTTCCTTTTCATTATACGATTCTTCTGTTTTTCTCGATGAACTGTTTCTTCACGCGTTTCAACTGTCCGGCTATGCTGGCGTCGATTCGCCAATAGCCGATTTCCAGAATGCCGCCACCGATGATGTCGGGGTCTACTTTGGTGTTGAATTCCACCGTGCGTCCCCGATAGCGTTTCAGGATGAGCGCTTTCAGCTCGTTGAGGGTTTCCTCCGGTAGCGGCATTGCCGTGACAAGTTTCCCCTGACGTATTTTTTTCTTTTTCCGATATAAGAATAAGAAAGAATGCAGGATGAAAGCCAATAGCTTTTCGCGCCTTTTTTCAAGTAGCAGATAGAAGAATTTGGTCAGCTCTTCGCATGTGTCCGCTCCGGCGGTAGCATTGTGCAAGAGCTTTATTTTCTCTGTACGGCTCACCATCGGATTCTCTATCGTATGGCGGAACTCCGGAAGCTGGTTGTATTGGAACAGGAGTTGTTGGGCCTGTTCGTACACCAAGGTTTCGTGTCCGTTCTCGCATGCGAAGAGCAACAATGCGCGGGCATAACGTCTTGCAATAATTCCTATATCCATTATTCAATGTTGTTGTTTGATTTAACTTCGTCCAACAGTCTGTTCACTAATTCAAGCTGTTCCTTATCATCAGACAGTTTTTTACGCAATACCTTTTCAGCCACATCTACAGACAGTATCGCTACTTGCCGACGTATGTCGTTGATGGCGCTTTCTTTTTCCGCAGCTATCTGGTGGCGGGTTTCATCCAAAGCTTTCCGCGCTTCGGTGCGAGCCCGTTCGCGTGCTTCGGCGATGATGCGGTCGCGCGTGGCGGAAGCTTCTTTCAGTATGGCGGTCTGCTCTTCGTGTGCCCGTGCCAGCAGTGCTTCGCTTTCGGCTTTTACCTGCTGCAACTGCTCGTTGGCCTGGCGGGCAGCCTCCAGCGAACTGTCTATGTATTGTTTCCGTTTGTCCACCATTCCGGTGATGACAGGAAATGCGTATTTAGCCAAGATGAAGAATACGATTCCGAATATAATCACCATCCAGAACAGTGTGCCCGGATCCGGGGTTAGCAGTCCCATAAGCAACAACGGTTTAGAGGAACAATGTCAAAAGACAAACGACAATGGCGATGAGGGCTACACCTTCTATCAAAGCTGCCGCGATGATCATATTCATACGCACGTTGTTGGATTCCGACGGTTGTCGTGCAATGGCGTCCATGGCCGACCCGCCGATGCGTCCGATACCTATACCTGCACCCAAAACGGCAATACCAGCGCCAATCGCTGCACCCAACTTGGTAAGACCTATACCTCCGATAGCTTGTAATAAAATGGATAATAACATAATGTTTCTGTTTTTAAGGGTTATACTTAATTTTCTAATAGTTTTCCTTTAATTCTCTTCTTTTACGCGTGACAGTCCGATGAACACGGCCGACAACATGGTGAATACATACGCCTGGATGAAGGCTACAAGAAGTTCCAGCATGTCCATGAAGATACCGAAAAGTACGGATATGACCGTCATGGAACCGTTGATGACCGGACCTGCCTTCACCGTAATGAAGATAATGGCTACCAAACTTAGGATGGCTGCGTGCCCGGCCATAATGTTGGCAAACAGACGGATCATCAAAGCAAATGGTTTGGTGAAAATCCCGAATAGCTCAATCATAGGCATGAGAGGCACGGGAACTTTCAACCATAAGGGGACTTTCGGCCAAAAGATATCCTTCCAATAGGCTTTTGTTCCGCAGATGTTGGTGAAGAGAAAGGTGCACAATGCCAATACCAATGTAATGGCAATGTTTCCCGTGACGTTAGCTCCTCCCGGAAAGATTGGAAGAATACCCATCAGGTTGTTAACCAGAACGAAAAAGAACGCGGTCAGCAAGTAGGGAGCGTATCTCCGGTAGTCTTCCCCGATACATCCTTTGATGACTTCATCGTTTATCATGACCACCAGAGCCTCTATCATGCCCACACCGCCTTTAGGTGCCCCTTCGCTCACTTCGTGACGCTTGTACCAACGCGCACATCCCAGCATGATGGCCACCAATATGACGCTGTTGACGAACAGTGCCAGCACGTTTTTGGTGATGGAGATGTCGAACGGACGGATTTCTTCTCCCGTGGCGTCTTTTTCTACGATTTTATTTTTGTATTCGCCATCCGGTGCGATGTATAATCCTTCGTATCGGGCCTGGTTTCTCAGACGGGCAGAAGAAAATATATGCCAACCGGAAGAGCTTTTCACAATCACGGGCAAGGGGATGCGTATGGAGGCATCTCCGATGTCTGTGATATGCCATTCGTATGCGTCTTCGATGTGGCCGAAAACGATTTCGTACACATCTATTTCTTGGGTTTCTTCAGCCTGTGCCTGCCGTGGCATGAACATCAACAGGCATAAACCTATACAGCATAAATATTTTAGTAGCTTCATTCCTTAAACTTATCTTTTTATGCAGCCGGACCTGAAAGGGGTCAGGCCGTCGCTTCCGTTACGCAGACGGAGACTGTGTTGTCATTCACTTCTACAAAACCACCTGAAATGTTCAAGCAGATCTTGTCTTTTCCACTCCGGTAAACGACTTCTCCTGCGTCGAGGGACGAAATCAGGGGCGCGTGGTTGTGGAATACGGCGAACTGTCCGGCACTGCCGGGAAGTCTTACGTACTTCACCTGGCCTTCGAACAAAGTCTTTTCCGGCGACACGATGAGCAAATGAATTTTATCCTCTTCCATACGATTTAGTTTTGGGCTGCGCTCAACAATTCTTTTCCTTTGGCAATGGCGTCTTCAATGGTGCCCACGTTGAGGAAAGCCTGTTCGGGAAGGTCGTCCACCTCTCCGTCCAATATCATTTTGAATCCTTTGATGGTGTCTTCGATGGATACCATGACGCCCGGCACGCCCGTAAACTGTTCGGCCACGGCAAAGGGTTGCGACAGGAAACGTTGTACCCGTCGTGCGCGGTTCACCGTCAGACGGTCTTCGTCCGAAAGCTCGTCCATGCCGAGGATGGAAATGATGTCTTGCAGCTCCTTGTTCCGTTGCAGGATTTGTTTGACGCGCTGGGCCGTTTCGTAATGTTCCTGTCCCACGATGAGCGGATCAAGAATACGGGATGTGGATTCCAAGGGATCCACCGCAGGATAAATGCCCAACTCCGTGATTTTACGGCTCAGTACGGTCGTGGCATCCAGATGCGTGAATGTCGTGGCCGGGGCAGGGTCGGTCAAGTCGTCGGCAGGCACGTACACAGCTTGTACAGAAGTAATAGAGCCGTTCTTCGTGGACGTGATTCGTTCTTGCATCTGTCCCATTTCGGAAGCCAGTGTCGGCTGATAACCCACGGCCGAGGGCATACGTCCCAACAGGGCGGACACTTCGGAACCGGCCTGGGTGAAACGGAAGATGTTGTCGATGAAGAACAGAATGTCACGCGGTCCGTCTCCCTTATTGTTGTCACGGAAAGACTCGGCTAAGGTCAGACCGGAAAGCGCTACGGAAGAACGTGCGCCCGGCGGTTCGTTCATCTGTCCGAATACCATGGCCACTTGGGATTTTTTCACCTCGTCCATGTCTACTTTCGACAGGTCCCAATGCCCGGCCTCCATGCTTTTCAGGAATTCGTCGCCGTATTTGATGACACCGGACTCAATCATTTCGCGCAGCAGGTCGTTACCCTCACGCGTACGTTCTCCCACACCGGCGAACACGGAAAAGCCGTTATGCTTTTTGGCAATGTTGTTGATGAGCTCCTTGATTAATACCGTTTTGCCTACGCCCGCCCCACCGAACAATCCGATTTTTCCTCCTTTCAGATAAGGTTCCAACAGGTCTATCACTTTGATGCCCGTGAAAAGCACTTCCTGAGTGGTGGAAAGGTCTTCAAACTTAGGAGGATCCCGATGGATGGGAAATGCTCCGGTTTCGTCTAATGCCTGCATGCCGTCGATGGCTTCGCCTACGACGTTCATGACCCGTCCGCGAATCTGTGCGCCCACCGGCATGGTGATGGGTTTTCCGGTAGAGACCACTTTCATGCCGCGTTGCAGACCGTCCGTACTGTCCATGGCGATGGTGCGCACCGTATCTTCTCCGATGTGTTGCTGCACTTCCACGATCAATGTCTTGCCGCCCGGACGTTGGATTTTCAGAGCGTCGTGTATGCTCGGAAGGTTTGCGTTCTGTTCTTTCTCGCTGTGCTCGAAATGAACGTCTACCACCGGGCCGATAATTTGCGATATGTGTCCTAATACCTCTGCCATAAATGATGTTTATACCTTAATTATATATAATCGTTTTATTTGTTTCGTGTCCTTTTTACCTGTCGAACCGATTGTTTTGTCGTTGGCTGTCGTTGAACGTGGAGAACCGCTTGGGTTTCTCAACATTCTTATACATTATTTAATGTCCACCGTCTCTTTCTTTCGCTTCGTTTATAATAGTTTAACCCAGAGACGTTTTCATTTTTCTTGTCTCAAAGTTAGGAGTAATTTCTCTTTTTCGTAAATTTGTAGAATTAATAATATTCATGATTTCTATTGATTTTTCTTATGGAACTGACTCCGCTGAAATATTTCGTCAAGTTGGCAGACGTGCTTTCGTTTACTGAAGCCTCCAAAGAGCTTTTTATCACGCAGAGCACCTTGTCGTTAAGCATCAAGCAACTGGAAGAGGAACTCGGCGTGACGCTGTTCGACCGCATCGGGAAGAAAATCTACCTGACGGATGCCGGACGGGATTTTTTGGACTGTTCCCGTAAGGCGATAGAGGAGGTGGCGTATGGCATACAGCATTTGAAGGAAATGCAGCATGTCTATACGGGAAAGATAAAAATAGGAGTAATATACAGCCTCTTCCCTTTGCTGAATATCTGCGTGTTGAAGTTTACGAAGGCTTTCCCTAAAGCGGAATTGTCGATTGTGTATTCCCATTCCGTATTGGAACTGGTGGAGCTGATTAATTCCAACAAACTTGATTTTGCGTTGAGTTACAATCCGCAGGATGTCTCTGCGCTGACCGAGTCCACGGAATACGCTTGCATGCCTTTATGCGTCATTGTCCACGAAAATCACCCGGTGGCCATCCGGAAACATTTCTCTTTATCGGACTTGAATGAGTTCCCCGTCATCTTCTTGGACAAAGAGCTGTACACCCGGAAGGTCATAGACCGCATGCTGGCCCAATATAGGATAAAGGTAAAGCCGCAGATAGAAGTCAATAGTACGCCTTTATTGCTTGACATGCTGCGCACGGGGCATTGGATTTCCATTTTGCCGCAAGACATGACGGTGAGCAGTCCGGATTTGAAGGCTGTGCCGATTAAGGAGAAAACGGAGATGATGCACATCAGCCTTCTCTCTCTTAAAGGTAAAAGGCACTCTTTGCTGACGGAGAAATTTCTGGAGGTGTTGAGGCAGGAGACGCAAGAAATAGAAGAGCATCGGGTTGCCGGGGGAAAAGATTCGGATTTGTTCGAAGGGAAACCCACCGGAGGAGGAGCATGATGCGGAACTTGTATATCGAGAATAGGTGAAATGGCGGATAGGATTGGATTTTGTTTTAGACTTTATACTGAATAAAATAGGATATGAGAAAAAATATTTGGATTATCGTGAGCGGGTTGGTCTGCTTTTCGGCTTGCAGGTCTGTGCAAGCTCCCCAACTTATCGGGGGAAATAAGGATGAACATGGTTGTCTTACGGCGGCCGGTTATACGTGGAGTGAACTCCGCCGGGACTGTATCCGCATTTTTGAAGACGGCGTGCGGGTGGACGACCCGTCGTTACAGCCTTCTTTGACGTCGTATGCCGTTTTTGCGGCAGACAGCGGCCGGGTGGAGGTTTTCCGTCCGTCTCCGTTCCGGAACGAGATACTCGACCGTAAGGGGGGCGTTTGGCAGGGCAAGACCTGCAAGTTGTATCGGACAGGAGACCGGTGGGAACTTCGCGAAAAGTGAAATCAAACAAAATGACTTTGTATGGAACGAATTATCAATCATTTTACAGACGACGACCTGTATAAGTTCACCATGTGCTGCGCGGTCATCGACAATTTTCCCCGTGCCCAGGTGAAGTATCGGTTTACCGACCGGGACCATACCGTCTATCCGCCGGGTTTTGCCGACGAGTTGCAAGAACAAATCATCCTGTTGGAGGACGTGGTCATCACGGACGAGGAAATCGCGTTCATGAAACGGCGGTGCAGCTACATTCCCGGTTGGTTCTACACCTACTTGAAAGGCTACCGTTTCTGTCGCGAATGGGTGACAGTACGGCAGGATGAAGAGGGGCATCTATCCGTGGAGTTCGAAGGGAGCTGGGCCGATACCATCCTGTTGGAAGTGAAAGTGCTGGCCATCATTTCCGAGCTTTATTACAGGATGACGGGCGAAGACAGCCGTTTCGATTATGAGGATTATTACCGGAAGACCTACCGGAAAGCCGTCCGCTTGTTGGAAGCCGGTTGCGTGTTCAGCGATTTCGGGACGCGCCGCCGCGTCTCTTTCGAGGCGGAAGAGACGGTGATCCGGGCGATGCGAGACTGTTACCGGAGCCGGGAGTGGAACGGGAAGTTTGTCGGGACCAGCAATGTCTATCTGGCGATGAAGTACGACCTGATTCCCGTCGGCACGATGGCACACGAGTTTGTCTGTGCCATAGGAGGAATGTACGGCCCCCAGATGGCCAACCATATTGCCATGAACTCTTGGCGCAACACGTTCCGCGGAGCCTTGGGCACATATCTTTACGACAGTTTCGGCTGGGACATCTTCAGCCTGAATTTCTCGGAGGACTTTGCCAACCTGTTCAAAGGTCTTCGCGTGGACAGCGGCGATAACCGCGCGGAACTACAAAGGATTGTGGAGAAATACCGTTCGTTAGGCATCGACCCCCGTACGAAGCAAGTCATATTCAGCAATGCGCTCGACACGGACCGTGCGATAGAAATACAACGTTACGCCCGGGAGTATTGCCAACCTTCTTTCGGGATAGGCACGCACTTCACAAACGACTTCGAGGGCGTGAAGCCCATGAACATCGTCATCAAACTGGTGGCCGTGAAAATCACGGAGTCGTGGACTTTCTACAACGATACTTGTAAGTTGAGCGAAGACGACGGCAAGCATACAGGCAAGCCCGAAGTGATTCGCCGTTTCATGGAAGCGTTGAATATGAAAGGATAAAAGGAGGGCGGACGACAAAAACTTCAAAATTTTGTCCGTTCTTTATGGAATTGGTCCTTAAAAAAGATTAACTTTGCATTGGGTTCCCAGTGATTCTTGCTGTGCCGTGATGTCCGGTAGCGACCGGTAGGCCGATCCAAGCAAGGCGACCTGCGCCGATACGAACAGGAACATCTGTCCTTTGCGGCAGGTGGGAATGGGAGTGGACGGGGAGGGAGAGGTGAACCGCTATAAATAAGAAGGCGTTTATCACGCGCTGGTTCTTGATGTTTCGAATCTCGCAAGTTCAGAAGTATAGTCATGAACTATGCAACGGTAGATGCCCATGGGATGTTTTTATAAATATCCCCAAGGGATTGTTTTGTCCGTTTGCCCCTATGGGCGGAAGGAAGAGGCAAATCCTGAGGGGAGATTGTATAAACTCATCGGCGTGGGTTCTGCGTTGCTCGTTCTACTATACTGGGCAATGCGAGAGCCTCGAAGCATGGGACGGGTGACGGGTACAGATCTCCACGCTTTTTTGTTATAGTTTTCCATCAAGAGTATCATCATGCCGATGCTGGGAGGTCGATAGGCATATTATTGTTTTAAAGAGACTTTATGATGAAACGACTATTATTGGTGACCATGGGGGCGGCTTCGTTCCTCCTGTCCCCGGCGCAACAGTTATTGACGGATGGTTCCGTCCCGCTTGAATCCTTGTACATTTCCGACCTTTCTTTCTTTTATGATGCCGATGGCGACGGGGTGAAGGAATATTATGCAATAGGTGAGGGCCAGTGGCGAAACGAAAACAATCGTTATGTTTGGCGTGCCCCCGGGTGTTACGTGCGGGAGAACGCGCTTGATTTGCCTTGGAGTTACCAAAATGAAAGTAGGCTCTTGGTGAACCTGAACAATGACGGCGTGCCGGATTTCTCGAACCGAGACTTCACGGATTTCGGAACGTTGGAAATAGCTTTGAGCCAAGGGGATGGCACCTACCGTCTGATGAATCAGGCTTATTCTGCCTATCCGTTGGACGTGAACCACGACGGGCTTCCGGACTTGTTCTCGTTCAACGCTACGGACTGGGACATTCTCTACCAAAATCCCGACGGGACGTTTACCGCCACGCGCATCGATACCCTTTCGCGTGTGCAGGCCGATTCGTTGGTAGCCCGTAAGGCGGAAGAGGCTGACGGGAAGTTCGACACCGGTGGCCTGCCGTCGTTGCGTGACGGCATGTTCGTGGGGGGAAGTCCTGAGGTGGATGAAAGCTACAAATTCACGCAGGCAATCGACGTGAACCGCGACGGCTATATGGATTTGGTGGGGCCGCGCACGATTTTCTATAACATGGGCGACAACCGCTTCGTGGCCTCCCGGCAACCGGGCGAGCTGACCGTGAAGGACTTGAACGGCGATGGCATTCCCGACTATATCTATAATGATACGGAAGGCAAGCGGGTGTACACCCGTACCTACTTAGGCGGTGACCGTTTTGAGGAACAGACCTTGGTGAAGGATTTGGACGTGACGGACATCCATTGCTACGACTTCGACAAGGACGGTGACGTGGACATTTTGCTTACGTTCGACTATCTGTCTTCTTCCGGTTTTTCTTTTTTAGTCTTTGCCGAAAACAAGGGTCGAGGAGATTTTGCGATTCACGAACATAGCTTCAAAACCCAATGGGCGTTCGGGCAGTGTTTGGATTACAATAACGACGGTTTTATGGAATTGTTGGCCGGAAAGCAGGAGGGACAGTCCGATATAGCTTACTCTCGTTCAGTAAATGGTCTATATTTGTTCTGTTTGGATAATATGGAAAAAGTAGAAGAGCCGTTCGAGATGCAAGTGAACGGGACTTTCAATTATGAACGGAACAGTAATTATGAAACCGATTGGATGGAGGCTGTGATGAGCCGTTTGGACGAGAATGTCGTGGTGATCGATGTGGACAATGACGGATATTTAGAGATTTTGGCTGACACGCTGGAGACTACTGTCGGTTATTGGACATACCGTGACTTGCCCCTCTTGCAGGACATCCCGGCCAACGAAGCCCCGCAACGCATGTCCGCCCCTTCAGTAAACCTCGACCGCAAGAGCGGCAAACTGAAGATTGCCTGGAAGCCGGGTAAAGACAAGGAGACTTCTACCGTGGATTTGACCTATGCCCTCCGCATCGGCAGTGCGCCCGGTAAGGACGACATCTATTTCTCGGGGGCGAATGCCGACGGCAGCCGCCGCGATTTCCACCCCGGCAACATGGGGGCAAATCTGGATGCCACGTTGGATGTGAGCCGTTGGAAGCAAGGGACGTATTACATTGCCATACAGACGGTGGACCCGATGGGCAAAGGCTCGGCGTGGTCGGACGAGGTGGTGTACAGGCACGACCTCGTACAAGCAGCGTTCACGGTGTCGGATGATGAGTTGGCAGCGGCAGATACTTTAGTACTGACGGCGGCTTCCCGCGCCGACGGGTTGGACTACGCTTGGAGTTTTGACGGAGGCAAAGCCATAAAGGCTTCGGCTGACAGCGCACAGGTATGGCTGACGTTCAGCGTGCCCGGCGAGAAGCATCTCCGCCTGACGGTGACGAATCCGGCGGATGGCACGGAAGACATCCGGGAAAAGGTCGTGACGGTGCAGCGTGTCTCATGGCAGCAGGTTTCCCACGAGGCATTGGGGATGACTTGGCCGGTTTTGTTCTGGGATATGGACGGAGACGGCATATTGGATGTCTTGGACCAAAACGGCTTTTACGTAAATGACGGATACGGAAGGTTTGAAAAATTGGGGACCATTTTCAATTCAAACCTTACGGCAGAATCCCGTGCCGGCATGGGAAGCCAAGCCCCCGTGTTAGACTTCAATATGGACGGCAACGTTGATTTTGCGGTACGGAACAATAAGGGCAACTTGATTCTTCATCGCGGAGGCCATGACTTCGAAGCCCTCGATGCCAACCCGTTGTTGGCCGAGCATGGTTTGGTGGATTTGAACAATGACGGTTTCCCCGAGCTGGTGGATGCTACGGTCGGGTTTTACGCACCGTCCGAGTTTTATGTCAACAAGGGCGACAACACCAATTTTGAGAAAGTGACCTTGGATGATGGAGACGGGAATTGGATACAGATAGAATTTTTATACGATGTCAATCGTGACGGCTTGCTTGACATCTTCTCCACACGTGGCAGGGTAGATGGGAAATGGAAAGATGCCTTTGCCCTGAACAACGGCGGTTTGGAATTCGACGTGCGTTATTCCCCTGAAAGTGAAGGTACAGTGGTTGCTTTCGAAGACATGGACGGCGACGGCGTGCCGGACAAGGTCGTGACTTACGGTAATGACGGAGTAGACAAGGATGTGATAGGCATTTGCTTCGGCAATAAGGATTACACGTTCGGCACTCCGGTCAAATTTGTATTTGAAAACGCTCACAGTAGCCGTTATACTGTAGAAGTGGTCAAAATAGCCGATTTCGACAACAACGGCTGCCCGGACATCTTGGTGTACTATGATTTCTACGAACAAAACGTGAGCAAGAAGGAATATGCCATACTTTATATGGAGCGCGACCGCTCGGGACGGATAGAAGTGCTGCACAATCAGGAGTTGGGATTTGTGGATGGCATGGCCGACGTGAACCATGACGGTGTTCCTGATTTTTATCATGCAGGGAATGACGGGATAACGTTGCTCCGCACCGGCATCGAGAACACCGCCCCCGAGGCCCCGGCCCATGTGCGGGCCACTCAGGAAGGTCTCGGCATATTGTTGGAATGGGATGACGCCTACGACAAGGAAACCCCGGCCATGCAGATGCGCTACAATGTGAGCGTAAAAAAGAAAGGGGCAGAAGGCGAAGGTGCTTATATCATCTCACCGCTGAACGGCGGAAACGGCAAGGTAGCGGTCATTCCCGGGGCATATTACCAGAAAGCCACGCGTAAGATGATTCCCATCGAGCGGTTCGAGGCCGGACAGGAATATGAGGTGCAGGTACAGGCCATAGACCTGTGGGATGCCCATTCGCCCATGTCGGATACCTATTCCTTTAAGGTGAGCGAGCAGTTCATCGCCGGACCTACGGTGACGGCACCGCGCAAGGCTGTGGCTTTGACGTATAATGTGCCCGATGCCGCTTTGCAAACCGCCGAGTGGGACTGGGACGGCGGAACGCTTCTCGGTCAGGAAGGGAAACGGTTTGAAGTGGCATGGAACGAGCCGGGGCTGAAAACCGTGACCGTCCGCACGGCAGATGGCGAAACGGCCACCAAGAACGTGATGGTGCGCGACATCGACCTTTCGTTCGACTTCCCCGCCGAAGGACTGGCCGGGACGGAGATTACCTTCACGCTTCCTGAAGCCTTTGCACAGGCTTCCCGCGAGGACATCGACGTGAAGCTGTCGGACGAACGTATCGAGATGCTGCTCCGCGTAGGGAGCCGGGAAGCCAAGGCGGTGTTCCCCGATGCCGGTGATTATTCCTTCCGCTTGTCGGTGCGCGATTCCGTGTGCGGCGTGGTGGAATCGGAAGAGAAGCACATCCGCATCGTGGGCGAAGTGCCTGTGCCCGTTATCCGTTTGGTAGGCATTGATGCGGCTACCGGCAAGAACAAAGTGACGTGGGACATGCCCGGCATGCCGGATTTCGTCACCACCGTGAATATATATAAGGAGAGCGGACGCTACAATGCCTTTGACTGCATTGCGCAGGTGGCTCCCGGGGCGGGAGAGTTCGTAGACATGTCCTCCAATCCCTCTGTCTCGTCCGACCGCTATTGCATCAAGTTGGGCACGACGTTCGGTGTGGAAAGTCCGGCCAGCCGTGTGCACAGCGGTACGCATCTGATGCTGAATAAAGGAGTGGACGGTGCCGTCAACCTGATATGGAACGCCTACGAGGGTGGCATTGTGGACAGTTACCGCGTCTTGCGCGGAACGTCCGCCGACCGTCTGGAACTGTTGGCCGAGGTGTCGGGTGCCCATACGGCCTACACCGACCTGAACGCCGGGGACGGGATGTATTTCTACGCCTTGGAGTATGACGAGACCTATTCCGACGAATGGCAACCGATGACGAGGACATTCAAGGAGAGGTTGTCCGGAAGCGGTCGCTCCAATGTGGTATGCACGGACGGGGCATGGACGGTGGTACCGGCCGAACAGTTGAACGTGCTGGCCATAGAGAAGGAACTCGTGCTGACACCTTCTCAACCCACGTTGCATTTGCAGGCCGAAATCCTGCCGGCCATGGCGGATATCCGTACGGTGAATTGGCAGATTCTGGAAGGCGGCGAACTGGCTTCGCTGACTCAAAACGGTGTGTTGACGGCCCGGGGAAAGGAGAACGGCGAAATCGTGGTATGCGCCACGACCGTGGACGGAACAGGCATCGAGGCCCGTGTGACCGTCGTGAAAAAGGATTTCGGCATCCTGCCGCAGTCGGTCACAGTGACCACGGTGGAAGGTACGACGCAGTTGACTCCCCTCACCGGGCGGTTGCACTTGCAGGCATCCGTGCAACCCACGAATGCCTCCCAACTCGTAGCATGGAGCGTGGTACAGGGAGCCGGTCTGGCCACTTTGGATGAAGACGGCATCCTGACCCCGACCGAAACGGGCAACGGCGACATCGTGGTGCGTGCCACTTCTTTGGAGGACGCTTCCGTGTACGGCGAGTTGACCCTCCATAAGGAAGGTTTCTCCGGTGATGGAGTAGAGGGAGTGAATGCCGGACAGATGTCGGTGCACCGCGTCGGCGACGACCTGTGGATTGAAGGTCTGCCTGAGGACAGCGAATGCGGTTTAAGCATTGTGGATCCCTCCGGACACGTGCTTTCCACGGAATACCGGCTCGAGGGACGTTCGGGCAGAATCTCTTTGGCGCGTCTGGCTTCCGGCACCTATCTGCTTCAGGTGGTTACCGGTGAAGGCAAACAAGCGTTCCGTTTCTTCAAGTAGGCCGGAACGTACATCATAAGGAAACGCCCCGGGCATTCGGTTGTGGCCGTAATGTCCGGGGCGTTTGGTGCGTTTTAGATTCCAAGAGAGCAGGTTTGTAAATATCGTGTACTTCTAAAAAGGTTGGCTTTCATCGGCGGATTTTTCTGCGCCAAATGATTTTTCAATCTCAGGCAAGCGATTTTTCGTTCTGCGCCAAATGATTTTCGTTTCTCTTGAAGGTGAAAAACCGATAAGATGAACACGTGGAAATGAAGTGCTGAAAGTGGAATGCCTGCTTGGGGGATGCTGATTTATTTTATTGTTTTATAGAAGTTTATGAAGCTGTAGGATAAAACGGGCTGTTCTTTTCTTCCGAAAGGAAAGGCGGTACATCACGTTTGCAACGTTCGGAAAACGGGATGCGCAGGATGTCATATTTATCGAAAAAATACCATAATGGCATTTTTCTTTTGGCCGGATGAAAAATAAGTCCTACCTTTGCAGCCGAAATAATATTCGTAATGTTTTGTAATCCTCATCGGAGGGCAACAATGAAATGCCGGATAAGATGACTGGGTAAAACCAATCAACTTATCCGGCATTTTATGTGTGGTAAAATAAAAAAGACGTAGAAATGAAAGAATTGGATTTGACACAAGGGAGCGTGCCGAAGGTTCTGCTACATTTTGCAGTCCCGTTTTTATTGGCCAATGTGCTTCAGGCACTCTACGGAGGAGCCGACTTGTTTGTGGTGGGGCAGTATGACGATGCTGCGAGTGTGGCCGCCGTGGCCATCGGAAGTCAGGTGATGCAGACTGTGACGGGCGTCATTCTCGGGCTTACCACGGGGACGACCGTGTTGATTGCTATCGCCACGGGAGCGAAAGATTACCGGAAGACGGCGTCCATTATCGGAACCTCCATCGGGCTGTTTGCCGCAGTCGGTGCGGTACTGACCTTTCTGATGGTGGCTTTTCATAGCCGGACGGTACAACTGATGCACACTCCGCCCGAGGCGTTGGCCGATACGGAAGCCTATCTGTGGATTTGTTCGTTGGGCATTCCTTTTATTATAGGATATAATGTCGTGTGCGGTATTTTGCGCGGACTGGGAGATTCGCGCACGCCGCTCTATTTCGTGGCCTTGGCTTGTGCGTTGAACATCGTGCTGGATTTCATACTGGTGGGTGGCTGCCATCTGCGGGCGGCGGGAGCGGCCATAGCCACGGTCGCTTCGCAAGGGGTAAGCTTTGCTACGGCCTTGTGGTATCTGTACCGAAAAGGTTTCCATTTTGAGTTTACGCGTCGCGATATCCGTCTGGACGGACAGCTTTGCAGGCGCGTGCTGCTGCTGGGATCACCTATCGCGTTGCAGGATTTGTTGGTCAATTTTTCCTTTTTGCTGATTACGGTCATTGTCAACGGTATGGGCGTGGTGGCTTCGGCGGCTTTGGGAGTCGTAGAGAAGCTGATAGTCTTTGCCATGTTGCCGCCGATGGCCATATCGTCGGCCGTGGCGGCCATGACGGCACAAAACTACGGTGCCGGGCTGCGTGTGCGCATGAACCGTTGCCTGTATGCGGGCATCGGCATGGCGTTGGTCTTCGGCGTTTCGGTGTGCCTCTATTCACAATTCCTGCCGGACACGCTGACGGGCATCTTCACCCGCGACAGCGAGGTGGTGCAGATGGCTTCCGGCTATCTGCGGGGATACAGTATAGATTGCATCATGGTGAGTTTCGTGTTCTGCATCAATGCCTATTTCAGCGGGCAGGGCAATTCCGTGTTCCCCATGGTACACAGCGTGATTTCCACCTTCCTCTTCCGCATACCTTTGTCTTACGGCTTCAGTCTGGTGAGTTCTTCTTCTTTGTTTCTCATGGGGTTTGCTCCTCCGTTGTCCACTTTGGTTTCGCTGATGATATGCATCGGGTATATGAGATACAAGAGAAAAAAGGAAATTATTCCGGTTTATGCGTAAGAAAGCTGTTAAAAACAGATGAGGGGAAAACGTATTTCCCATAAAATATCTAATTTTGCAGCGTAAATAAAAAATGTAAGTATGAATTTGTCTGAACTGATACAGAAACGGCAAAGTGACCGGAAATACGAGTCGCGCCCTGTCAGCCGTGAAATGGTGATGAAATGTCTGGAAGCTGCACGGCTTGCTCCTTCGGCTTGTAATTCACAACCGTGGAAATTTGTTGTCGTGGACGATGTGGCGTTGTTGCCGCAAATGGGAGCGGCGGCTGCCGGGATGGGGATGAACGGGTTTGCCCGTGAGGTGCCCGTCATCGTAGCTGTGGTGCTGGAGAAAATGAACTTGACGGCCCGTATCGGCAGTGTCATCAAAGACAAGGAATACTCTTTGCTCGACGTAGGCATCGCCGTGGAGCATTTTTGTTTGCAGGCGGCCGAGTTGGGTTTGGGGACTTGCATCATGGGTTGGTTCGACGAAAAGAAAGTGAAAAAGTTGCTCGGCATCAAAGGAAAGCGCGTACCTCTGCTCATCTCGTTGGGCTATCCGGCGGGGGAGACCCGCAAGAAAGCGCGCAAGTCGTTGGAGGAGATGAGTAGTTGGAACCAATATTAATACGGGAATCATGGATAATAAAAAAGTGAAAGGCTATGCCTATGGTGTCATAGCGTCGGTAAGTTACGGGCTGAATCCGTTGTTCGCCCTTCCGCTTTATGCTTCGGGCATCAGGGTGGATTCCGTGTTGTTCTACCGTTATGTGTTTGCCTTGCTGTTCCTGGCCGTGATGATGAAGATGAGCGGGCAGTCGTTTGCCCTGAAACGGAATGAGATACTTCCGGTGGCGGTCATGGGATTGCTGTTCTCCTTCTCGTCGTTGTTCCTGTTCCAGAGTTTCAACTACATGGATGCAGGCATCGCTTCTACCATTTTGTTCATGTATCCCGTGCTGGTGGCGGTGATTATGGCCGTGTTCTTCAAAGAAAGGTTGAGCGTGGTGAAAATAGCATCCATTGCCACGGCTTTTGTAGGTATTTCCATGCTTTATAAAGGCGAAGGCGGTGCCACGCTGAGCATGACGGGCGTGTGTCTGGTGCTGATGTCCTCGTTGACCTACGCGCTGTATATCGTGGGCGTGAACCGTTCTTCCTTAAAAGAGATGCCGGGATTGAAACTCACGTTTTATGCCATTTTGTTCGGTTCGTTGGTCTATATCGTCCGTCTGCGCGGAGGGATGGATTTGCAGTGGGTTACGGAAGGAACGCAATGGATGAATGCGTTGGGACTGGCTTTGTTCCCGTCCCTGATATCCATGGTGACCATCGCGAAAGCCATCCGGAACATCGGTGCCACGCCGGCTGCCATTCTCGGGGCGTTGGAGCCGCTTACGGCATTGTTCGTAGGTGTCATGGTGTTCCACGAGAGGCTTACGGGCGGCAATGTGGTCGGCATCTTGCTGATTCTTTTTGCCGTGACGCTGATTGTAGTCGGGCCGCGCGGATGGTTGCGGTTCAAGGCCGTGTGGCATAAGCGGTCGGTTGGATAAAGCTCTTGTCGTCTTGTATGGAAAACAGCAAAGGGACTGTCCCGGGATTGGCCGGTGACAGTCCCTTTGCTGTCTGGGGGAGGGGGTTAACGCTTTTGTATGTTTTTGCCTGAAGCGGATACTTGCACGGGATTCCCCGAATAGGCGATGTTCCCTCCGCCGCTTGTGTGGGCATTCAGCGATTCCGAGGCGTGGCACGAAATGTCTCCTGCCGAAGAGGCATTGGCATCCACATGCCGGGCTTCCATATTGTCGGCATCGATGTCACCGCTGCTCGAGGCTGTATATTGGGCTTGTTCACATTTACCCTGCAGACGAAGGTCTCCGCTGGAGGTGGCTGTGGCTATCAAATGCGTGCACTCCAACCCTTTGATGTGCAAATCCCCGCTACTGTTGCATTGCAAGTCGGCCTGTTGGCATTTTGAACCACCGAAATTGATGTCGCCGCTGCTGTTGGAGGCCGCAGTGAGGAGGCCGCAGGAAACGGACCTGCCTGATATGTCACCGCTGCTGTTGGATGTGGCATGCAGGTCTTTGCAACTGATGTCTTGGCACGAGATGTCACCGCTGCTGCCTGCCGTGAGACGGAGGGTACCCTTTACGTGCAGGCCGTCCTTTACGAAAATGTCCCCGGAACTGGAGGCAGACAAGCTGCCGACCGGGCGTGCCTTGACATGTACTTCCTTTATCCCTTTGGTTTTTGTGGGGTCTTTGGGCTTTTTCATGCCTACGACCAATGTCCCGTGGGCATCCACTTGTACACTGATGTAAGGCAGGACGGCCTTGCTCGCACGGATTTCCACGGACGTTTCATCGTCAGATGGGATATAAACCACATCGACAGACGACGTGGCTGATATGGCGTTGAAGTCGCCGACGGCCACTTTCTGTGTCTGTATGTCTTTGGGGCTTGCCCCGGTTTCCCCGTCACAAAGGGATTGGGCAGGGCTCTTTGTGCAGCTACAGTAGGCAATGGCTGAGACGAGAAGAAGAAAAATCTGTTTTTTCATACTTTTTATTTTATAGGATTAATGTGGTCTCTTCCCGAAGGTGTCTTGCAAACGATGCGCGGACGTCCTTTGTAGGATATGCTGCCCGTGCCGTTCACTTCCCCCTCTATTTTGCGAGTGGCATGGCAACTGACCGTCCCTTCGCCGGTCACCGTGGCTATGGCATCCATGGCTTGCAGCCCTTCGGCTTCGATGCTTCCGCGCGACGCATTGGCCAGTGCGGCCTTTGTGCAACTGCCCGTGAGGGTGACGGTTCCGGAGGAAGAGGATTGTGCCGCAACGTCGGTAGCCGTTATTTCCTTGGCGTTGATGCTGCTTCCCCCTTCGGCTTGCGCATTCAGGAGGCGGCAAGTGATACCGCCGGTCAGGTCGATGGAAGCATTTGCTTTTGCATGTAGTGTCATGTCGCGGCACGTGAACTGCTGGTCGGCATGGAAACTTTTGTCGGACGTGGCGGAAATGTACAGATCCCGGCAAGTGATGGGGCCGCAGATTACCGGACCATCGGCTGTGACGCGAACGTCGCCGTCACTATATGCCCCGTCTTTCAGGATGAGTGTGCCGGTTCCTTTATTGTGGAACGTGTCCATGGGAGGAGCTTTCAGTTCGATGCTGAACGGGGTATCCGAAGAGATGTCGGCGAAATGTTTCATGTTGACAAGGAGTGTTCCATTCTTGTTGACGTAGACTTCCAGAAATGGCAATACGTTCTCCGGCGCATTGAGTTCTATGTCTTTTTCGCCGGGAGTGGGGGTATAGATGATGTCGAGGGAAGCCGACGTGACAAGAGTGTTCAGACTGTCCACCGAAATATTCCGGCTATCGTAATTCTTTCCTGCCGTGAGTGCCACGGTCTTGACTTCCCTGACCTCTGTCACCTCGTACACACCGGCGTATCCGGCGGCAAAACCCTCGTAGCTTTTTCCCATATTCCGGATTTGCAGTTCGGCATAGGCCGGGTAGCCGTTCCGGGTTCCTTGGGTGGCGTTGTCGTAAGTAGGCAGGAGTTTTTCGGTCAGGTCCTTGACCCAATATACCATTGTGTCACCGCAAAAGGTGAAAGTGCGTACTTCGTGTCCTATGACCAATTCTCCCCGGACTGTTTGTAGGGGAATATCCGTGAGGACGATGCTTTCCGGATCGAAGAGAGGCTGCTCTTGTCCTATTTCCATGAAGATGGCTTTGTCCGGATGGCTGTCGTGGATTTCAAAATACCTCCGTCCGCTGTTGCCCACGCCCCAACCGTTACAAGTAGAGGGGATAGCCTCTTTCGCTTCCATGGCGGCTTCGAACCGGTCGGCATAGTCGCCGGTGGGTACGAGGACGTAACGGGTCACTCCCTTACGCTCACAATCCACTTCCTTGAACTTGCAGGTTTCTTCGCTGTTCCATCCCGGGCTTTCTTCCAATTGGTCCAGTACGTCGTCGATGTCGCCGTCTTTGATATGGAAGATTTTGATGACGGGACGGCTGTCGGAGCGGGAGCGGCCTGTGTGTTTGACGACTGCCCCTTCGAGCATCCCGTCCGTGACGACACAAGTCTGGCTGTCGCGTTGTGCCCAGAATTGCAGTCCCGCGCCGGATACGATTTCCCATTTGAATCCTTGGCGCGCTTTTTGCGTCGGCTGTTCCGGGAAGACGGGATACTTGCCGTCGCGGTCGCCGAAACAGGCTGTGAGTAGGATAAGATAGAGTCCTGCGGTAAATTTAAACAAAGAGCTTTTCATTGGGTGTAGGGTTGAGGTTTATAAATAAACAAGGAGTATTCTTGCCGGAACCGGATGGTCCGGAAAGAAATACTCCATGTCGTATGGTTATCGGATGAATAACAGTTCGCGGTATTTCGGAAGCGGCCACATCTCGTCGTCCACGATGAGTTCGAGTTTGTCTACGTGGTAGCGTATGCTTTCCAACATGGGAGCCACCGTGTCGTGGTAGGCAATGGCTTTCTCGCGTACGTTTTCAATGCGGTTGGCCACCTTCCGGTTTTCCACCAACCGGTCTGCATTTTCGGCAATGAAGCTTGTGTGTTCCGAAATCTTTTCTATCAGTTCCAGGTTCTTGGCATTCAGTCGGGCCGCGGTCTCGGCAGGGAAAACCTCCTGTACTTTGTGCACGTTGTCTATCAGGGCACTTTGGTAGCGTGTGGCCACGGGAATGATGTGATTCATGCACATGTCGCCGAAGATGCGTGCTTCCACTTGTACCTTTTTGGTATAGGTTTCCCATTTGATTTCGTTGCGTGCCTCGATTTCATTGCGTGTGAACACATGGGTCGTCTCGAACATTTTCACGCTGCTTTCGTCCAAATAACGGTCGAAGATAAGGGGACAACTGCGTTCCGTATCCAGTCCGCGGCGTCGGGCTTCTTCCTGCCATTCTTCGGAATAGCCGTTACCGTCGAAATGGATGGGCTTGCACGTCTTGATGTCCTCGCGTACCACTTGCAGGATGGCTTTGGTCTTGTCTACGCCGTTTGCTATCAAGGCGTCTACCCGCGTCTTGAAGTCGATAAGGGCTTCGGCCATAGCCGCGTTCAGGGCTATCATGGCGGCGGCGCAGTTGGCTTGTGAACCGATGGCGCGGAACTCGAACCGGTTGCCTGTGAAAGCGAAGGGAGACGTACGGTTGCGGTCGGTGTTGTCGAACAGCAGTTCCGGAATTTGCGGGATGTCGAGCTTCATGCCGTGTTTGCTGGCTACGTCTATCAGTTCGTCGTCCGTAGAATGTTCCAAATGTTCGAGTATGTCGCTCAGTTGCTGGCCGAGGAACGAGGAAATGATGGTCGGAGGAGCCTCATGCCCTCCCAGGCGGTGGGCGTTGGTGGCACTCATGATGGAGGCTTTGAGTAACCCGTTATGGCGATAGACTGCCATGAGCGTTTCCACGATAAAGGTGACGAAACGCAGGTTGTCGGTCGGAGTTTTGCCCGGCCCGTGCAGCAGGATTCCGGTATCGGTAGCCAGTGACCAGTTGTTGTGTTTGCCTGACCCGTTGATACCGGCGAACGGTTTTTCGTGCAGCAAACAACGGAATCCGTGTTTACGGGCTATTTTCTTCATCAGCGACATGAGCAGCATGTTGTGGTCCACTGCCAGGTTGGTCTCTTCATAGATGGGAGCCAGTTCGAACTGGTTCGGAGCCACTTCATTGTGGCGCGTCTTGCAAGGGATGCCCAGTTCCAAGGCCTGTATTTCCAAGTCTTTCATAAATTCGGCCACCCGCTCGGGGATAGAACCGAAGTAATGGTCGTCCATTTGCTGGTTCTTGGCCGATTCGTGCCCCATCAGCGTGCGTCCGGTCATGAGCAAGTCGGGGCGCGTGGCGTAAAGTCCTTCGTCCACCAAGAAATATTCCTGCTCCCAACCCAGATTGGAAATGACTTTTTTCACGTCCGGATAGAAGTAGCGGCATACGTCGGTGGCCGCTTTGTCTACGGCGTGGATGGCCTTTTTCAGGGGAGCCTTGTAGTCGAGCGCCTCGCCGGTATAAGAGATGAAAATAGTAGGGATACACAAGGTAGTGTCTACTACGAAAGCCGGTGAAGAGACGTCCCAAGCAGTATATCCGCGTGCTTCGAACGTGTTGCGGATACCTCCGTTAGGGAAAGAGGAAGCGTCCGGTTCTTGCTGGACGAGCAACTTGCCGCTGAACTCCTCGATCATGCCGCCGTTGCCATCGTGTTCTACAAAAGCGTCGTGCTTCTCGGCGGTACCTTCTGTCAAGGGATGGAACCAGTGGGTGTAGTGGGTAGCGCCTTTTTCCATCGCCCATTTCTTCATGCCGGAGGCCACGGCGTTCGCTGTCTCACGGTCTAGCGGGGTACCGTT
>OGLI01000491.1_pt1 | contig 34647 bp, 24 predicted proteins | sample 1572661 | NCBI WGS metagenome assembly OGLI01 (sample SAMEA2581901, study PRJEB24529) | metagenome | biome: Human gut stool | place: China | collected 2011 | reverse complement strand
AGAAAAGATACCGATTTGTTCGTCTCCAATAAAAGTGGTCTGATATCCGCTTTCTTGTGTGCGCGTATCTATGTTTCCTTCAAAGTTACTAAGGGTAACCTGCAAGGAAGTAAGTACTTTACCGGATTTATTTTCAATATCCGGATTACATGCCATAAGCAGAGCTATGAAAACAATCCATAGTACTCTTTTTTCTAATACTCTTTTCATTGTATATATCATTAATCTTAAAAAGTAAAACCCGGATAAGCGTTTTGCATTGTAGTAGGCTGTGCGTTACCATAACTTCCATTATTAAAAATTGTTGGGAAATTGTCACCTGTTGTTTTGTATGAGCTTGTCCAAACATTGCCGAAATCCATGCTTCCATAGCTTTTGGAGCTTATATTTGTTCTGCTCTTATTTATAATCTCCTTGTTCTCATAGGCATACATTGTCTGCCCTAACGACATAACGTACCAGCCACTGGTGGAGCTTGGTGGTGGTGGAGTGGTGTTTATCAGAACTTCACGTATTTGGCGAGGATTGGAAACCGAGGTACTAAGATTTTGTGTATTTGTATAGCCGTTAAAAGCTGTTACACTATTTGAGGCACTTCCGCTTCTTCGTACACCGGATATTCTATCCAGTGCTACGACATATCCTTTAATTTCAGTAGCTCCGGATAATCCAGTACTGTTATAATTTGAAATATTGTCTCCACGCTCCGTTCCAGTCTTGCTACTGGCATATACGATGCCGATGCAGTTTTTTCCTTCAGTTGGTTGCACATTATATTGCATCACGTTTCCATCTGTCAGTATGCGGTAACCACCGTCACTCCACGTACCGTCGTCATAGTAAAAATCGCCTATTTTTATATCTCCGGCTTTATATCCCTCTGCTATCTCACCACTTTTGTCAATATCTACAGTAGTTCCATTCCACACACTGATACTGCCAACCTCTACTGTTGCCGCAGTTCTTGTTATTTTCAGATTATAAGTGATTGAAGTGGCAGGTAGCCAATCGGCCATGGAAGTCAGTGCTAAGTCTGTTATGGTTTTGGTATCTCCTATTCCATTCATTGTATAAGAGAATGTAAGCGTAGCATTTTCAGACGTATTTCCTGTAGCGGCTACAGGCAGTAAGAAAAAGGTCGCTATCTTTCCCGTATTTCCGGCAGTCACTGTGCTGGAAGATGAAGGCAAAGTGGCAGTGCAGGATATATCATTTCCTGTTCCGGAGGCTATGTTGTTCCATTGCATCCAGTCTGTTGGAGAAGTAATGGAGCTAAACGCTACTGTGCCGCTTTTCTTTGTTTTGATGGAAAGAGAATTAATCGTTATTCCTGTAAAACCGCCTCCTGCTTCCACATTGAGGACAATCCGTGTCAGAGCATGTTTGAATGAAAAATTCACTTTGCCGTCATTTGCAGTCTTATTAGGTGCCGGTTTTGCCAATAGCAGATCCGTTTGGGCAGCTTCTGTGGATGGTACTTCGTATGTGAATGAAGGATAACCTATTGCCGTAATATCCGGTACTGTCAGCCCTGTAGGATTATGTGGTGCATAGGCAAAGAAAGTAATCTTATCGTTACTGTTGGTCGGCCAAAATTTCGTGGGAGTATATTCCCACGTGGCGGTTCCGCCTGCTTTCGTCACTTCCTGATTGTACATGAAGTTTGGAGTGGAAGACGAAACGTTGAAGTTGCTTCCCTGTGTGAGATAAGCCAGTACGCCTAAAGACGTAAGGTTATCCTTGGTAAAATCTGTTCCGCGCGTCTGTGTCTCTACGGTAGGTACAAAGCTGATGGGCATGCCCATAGATGGTTCATCTCCACCGGAAGACACTTTGTCTCCGCATGCCGAAAAGCAGACGGTCAAGCCTGTAATCCAAATCTTTAAAATTCTGTTCATAATGTTTCGTTGCAATACCTCACGCTTGGGCATGCAGGAAACGAAAGAGGATGGATCAGAGCAAATTCAACCAGCGACTGATATTTCGTTCTTCTTTACTGAATTCTACACCGAGCTTTATCACTTCGCGTCCGTCCGCCTGATAAGGTATCAGGTAACCTTTATCATCAATCTGTTGCAGGGCTTCTTCGGCTGTGCCGTTCAGTTTGAACTCGAAGACGTAAATGTATTTCGGGGTCTTCACTACGGCGTCCGCACGGCCTTTAGCACTTTTCACTTCCGCCTGCGTGAACTGGCCCATCAATTTGAAGACGAGGTAGAACACTACCTGATAGTGACGTTCGGTCTTTGCGTTCAGTTCGTAGGAGAAGTCGGCAAAGAAGGCTTGCAGGCGGGTGAGGAAGGCGTCGTAATCGCCTGCACGCAATTCCTGCACAAACTTACCGATATAAAATCCCTGGTCGCTGTTCGTCATCGAAGTGTAGTATGGTACCAGAAAGTTGATAAAGCCATAGCGGACTTCGTCGTTGGGGAACTGCAGCAGGTAATTGCCAAACTCTTGGTCGTAATCCTTAATGGTGAGATAACCACTTTGGTAAATCAGCGGGATAGGATTACCGGCATTCACGCGATACTCCGTGAACACGGAAGCCGGAGCTTCAATGCCATCGAGCAAGGTACGCAGATCGTATTCCGTTTCCTGAAGCATTTCAACAAGGAAGGTAGGGGTACCGGTCTGAAACCAGTAACTTCCTAACTCCATATTGCTGAATGCATTCAAGACACTGAACGGATTAAACATACCTTCTCCTCTCGGATGGAAATGATAGCCGTCATAGTTTTTGGTCAGTGCATCTACCGTTTCTTCAAACGTCAGATTGTTTATCTCACCAAAATGCTCTATTTCCGGAATAAAGACTTTGCACAACTCTTCTTTCGTAATACCACACACAGCAGAATAGTAATAATTCATGCTGATATCCTGCAACTGGTTCAGATCACTAAATACGCTGACTTGCGAGAATTTCGTCACTCCGGTAATGAAGACGAAACGCAGGTAGCGGTCGGCGCTTTTCAGCACGCCGTAAAAGGCTTTCAGGGTTTTACGGTATTCTTCCAGCAAGTCGTTGTCGCCAAGGGCTTGCAGCAAGGGTTTGTCGTATTCGTCCACCAGCACCACAACACCGCAACCGGCTTGTTCGCAGGCACGGCGGATGATACCGGAGAAACGGGTGGAAAGGGTGTTCTCATCAGCACCTTTACCATATAAAGCTTCCCATTGGGTCAGTTGGTTACTGAGAATATTACCCAAACGTTCGGGAGAGTCATATTTTTCTGCATTCAAATCCAGATGCAGCACCGGATACTGTTTCCATTCCGTCTCCATCTTTTCAATGGCAAGACCTTCAAAGAGTTCCTTCTTGCCTTCGAAGTAGGCTTCGAAAGTGGAAAGGAGAAGGCTCTTGCCGAAACGGCGGGGACGGCTCAGGAAATAAGGATTGGACGCGAAAGCCATTTTCCAAATGAATTCGGTCTTATCCACATACAGATAATTACCTTTGCGAAGTTTCTCAAAGGTCTGTATCCCGATGGGGAGCTTGCGCATCAATGCATTATATTCCATAAATGTCCATTTTCTTTTTAATAGGTTCAAAGATAATCATTTTTTTCCATAATCTTTCGTTTCCAGCATGTCAAAGAGCGAGCGTTATAACTTTTTTGTTTTAACTGTGTGCCCGGAGAAGGACATTCAACCTTGTCCGGGCTTGGTTAGGATGGTATTGAGATAAAAAAATGTCCGGCTTAATTTACGGTAACATCTTTATCTCCACTGGTGGTATCCCAATCAAAGTCATCCGTTACCTCTACTTCAATTGCATTCAATCCGATGGTGAAGGTGAAAGCGTATGCTTTTCCCTGTGCAAAGACTCCGGTTCCCAGGTCTACTTCTTTAGTGAAAGAAGAAACTGCGGCAGTGGAAGCCCCTGAAGAAGGAATAGTGGCAATATCATACGTAATAGAGGCTTTCACCTCATCAGCGCTTGTTGTACCGGTTGCTCCATCTATAGGAATAAAGAACAGGTATTGGTCAGCCGTGAACAGGCTGGCTGCTGTTTCATTGATTGAAACGGCGGGTGTGATATAACCTTTCCAGGCGGGATTTTCCAGTTTGAGCACACCGTTGGATGAAGTTGCGGCAAGGGCATAAGGACTTGACAGATAATCACTTGTTTCAGCCGGTAATGTTGGCAGTGTCCAGGTAGCATTATTCATATCGAAAGCTGCTTTCTTGGCAAGCTTCGTCGTATGCTTCAGGCTGATACCGGTAATGTACACCTTGGTTTCAGTATTGGAAGATATGCTCTTGTCCGTCTTAGCTTTCATGGTGACACGGGTGAGTACGTGTTTAAAGTCGAAAGTGACTTTACCGCTGGCAGTTGTTTGTTGTTGATCTTTCTTGGCTGTAGATACCACTAAGTCTACCATGTCTTTCTGGTCAGTTTGTAATTCAAATGTCAGAGACGGGTCTGTGGTACCCGTAGCATTCGTTAGGGTGATGCCATTTGCACCTCCTGTACTATACGGGGCATAAGCGAAGAAAGAGAGTTTATCCGTACTATTTCCCGGCCAGAATTTCAGTGGAGAATATTCCCAACCACCACTGCCACTACCGCCTGTAGCATTCCATGTAGTATGTACATTATCCATAAATGTACCTTTGGCTCCATTGGTTGAATAGTTTCCACTGGTCTGATAGGCAAGAATACCGAAACCCTTACCGGACACTTTCAGCCCGTTGGCTGTACCTCCGTCAGTCGTCGAGTTGTCCGTAACCAAACCTTTCGTCTGTGTACCTGTGTACACTCCGAAACCAATGGCGCGGTTCGCATCCGGATTGGTTTCCATAACCTCATTTTGCGAGCATCCTGCCACCATAAGGGCGGTTGCCGCTACAAAAAATAAACTTTTCGTTTTCATAACTTGATACATATTTAATTAATAAAAAAGAGTTTCTATACCGGTATATCTACCTGTTGGTCATCTTCCCAGTCATCCACACCGACATCGAATCCGGAATCGGAACCGCCTTCGGGTTTTACATCCGGGAAGGTTTTAGGGACGGAGGCTTCTATGTGTAGCGTAATATTTCCAATCTCATCGGTTTGTTCTTCTACGGTTATATCCGTCAATGTTTGCTCTATCACTGTCTTACCATCCACCAACAGTGCCCTCAGCAGGATGGAATGTGAAAGTGAACGGTCGAAACCGAATACGTCGAGTGTACCTTTCATCGTACCGTCCGTGAAAGAACCCTGATCGAAGGCGGGGCTTCCTACGGTGAATTCCTGCCCGCCCAGTTCTTCACCCGCATGGCCGTCGTGCAGGAAGACCGAAAGAGGTACACCATACAATGTGCAACGTACTTTTGTCGCGTACTAACAGTTCTGTTACTTACGGATTAACAGCAGTTTTACGCCCTACTCCATAGTTTTTTCTTTCCAGAGTAAATGTAATTAATTATCATTCGATTCGCTTTTGCCAATTCGTCCCCGTCAAAGCTTTTCAGATAGGTGCGGGTAACTTCCAGAGAGGAATGTCCCAATCCTTCCGAAATCATTTCTTCCGGTACATGGCAGTATTTGGCAAGTGTTGCCCACGTATGGCGGGCGGTATAGGAACTTACTTTGATATCACCCACTCCACAAAGTTCAGACAATCGTGTCAATTGGAAATTCAGGTTCCGTAGTTTCCTGCCATATTCATTGAAAGCTGCTTCACCTTTCAGAGTGCCGCTTAGGAAATTGAGCAGATAGGGTGAAGATGGATCTTGATTGCGGTAAAGGTTGATTAATCGCATGGCTTCCGGAACTACTTTCACACATAGTTCAGTACCTGTCTTGCGGCGTTGGCAGGTAAGGAGATCGCCTTGGATATCCTTCTTGTGCAGGTGTGCCAGGTCAGCGTAGGGCATACCTTGTAGCAAAAGCATCAGTTTCAGGCTGTCTTGTGCCTGGCAGACTTCCTTAGGCAATTCGGTGCAGGTGGCTGGAGGATTCAGCAAGCGGTTCATCTGGGAGGCTGTCACTGCCAGTTTCCGTTCGGAGGTCACTCCGGTTTTCAGTCCGGAAAAGAGGCGGAACTCTCCGGAGATCAGTTCGCGGTCTACCGCACGGTTATACACTGCCCGCAACGCACGTATGTACGTGGAAATGGTGTTGTAGCTCCGTAGCAGGTCTTCCAGATGGCGCTGGAAGCGACGGAGCGAGGACTTGTTGAGACCACCGAAGAAGATTTCGCCACCACCTACAAACTCGGTAAAAGCCCGAAGGGCATACGTGTAAATGTGTGCCGTGGCAAAGCGTTCCTGTTGGCACAAATCTTCAATGACTTCATTCATGAAGCCGGTTAAACTTTTCTGTTTCATACTTCTATTATATTTAGTATTCAACTACAATATAAAAAAAGTATGATTGTTCGCAAAGGGGGTGAGAAATGATAATGCAATAAGATTCTTTGCTCAGACTTTCTTAATTAATTTCTTAGGATTTTGACGACAATCCCATACTGTATGTATTACAATATCTTCTCCTTCTATTGTATAGACAAGTTTATTATGTTCGTCAATTACTAACGAACGAAAATTTTCATTGCGGTGTTGTAAAAGATTCTCTAATTGTCCTATTTATGGGAATGAGAGCAATCTTTCTGCTTCATCTATGAAAGAATTATATAACTTTACAGCATACTGTGCATTCTGTAATTGCCAAAAAGCATAGATTTTATCCATGTCTTCTTGAGCTTGTTCAGTCCATACTATTCGCATTGCGGATGACGTTTACGCAACTCCTCACTTGTGCAATATTTGCCTTGATGATAACTCTTCATGGAGGCTGTAAGACGTTCTTCCAATTCTTTTGTGGTATATTGACAAGGAGGCGTTGATTGATGGGAAGCTGCTTTTGTTTTGAGCTTTCTCACGTATTCCAATGTCTTACGCGTCAGTTCATCACTTTCGATAATACTGGCGATCTCCTGTAATAATGAGCTTCTTAATTCCATTGTTGTCATTATATAAATCTCCTTTCTTAATTCTTTGTTCATTGCAAAGATAGGCATTATTTTCCATAACCTTTTATTTTCAACATGGTTATGAGTTAAATGATATAATCTTTAAGAAACTATATAATTTCAAACTTTCAGGCTTCAGTTCAATCTTGAAAGTATATAAGAAATTCTTCCAAATAATAAAAGTACTGATCCCTTAATCTACAATATCATTTAGATCAAAATAGAGTAAACGGGTGGCGTCATTCTCATCGTCTGAGGTCAGAGGCTCAAATCCATTTTTTAAATAAAAAGGGATTGCAGAGGAGTATGCATCGACAGTGATAAAGCGGCAGCCGGTTTTATTGTCTTCGATAAAATAGCTCTTAATAAAATTAAGAACTCTTGTACCTATATGTTTCTTCTTTACCATAAGATCTACTCCAAATCTACATATCTTGACGGCTGGATAACTTTTTAGGCGTTTCTCATTTACAAAACGGTGACGACGAAAACGGTTGAATGCTGTTTTATCTTCGAAGTCTGATAATGAAACCCGGTCATTTGCTAAACTGAAGTATGCTATAACCGATTTGCTGTTATCTTCTACAGCATAGCTTACAGCTAAAAGTTCTTTGCGATAAAGTAAAGACTCATTTAAAATAAAATCGTTCAGATCTGCGTCTCCGCAGTCGAACGATTTTACTATTTCTTGTTTTTCCAGCCGACGTATATTATATTGTGGTTGAATACATTCTGCTTCTTCCATTGTTTACTTTTTTAGAGTCTTTATAAAGTACTCATAATCTTTCAGTCTTTGTTCTCGTTGCTCCTTCGTCTCTTTACGCGGATGTTTCATCCGCTCTTCAAAACGGCGTGCATCTTCTCCGTAAAGGATGGGCGTTTCTTTTATAGGTCGTGCCATATCTAATTCTCCTTTCTTTATTAAATCAATGCAAAGGTACACATTATTTTCCATAACCTTTCATTTTCAATATAATTATGGGTTGCATGATATAATCTTTAAGAAAAGAAATATTATAGTATAAACTGGAATCTTGCCTGCAATACACTAAAATTCTTGTCGCTTATCTCCCGAATGTGTTTTCCGGGGATTACATAACTGTAGTTTACTTTAATCCCTATATGCTTGTTTATGTAGTAATTCAATCCCAGAGAAAAATCCTTTTGTGCTCCGCCTAATACTGCCGCAGTCCGGTCGTTCATATCTACGATATTGAAACGTCCGCAGAGTTCGAGCGCACGGCCTATAGGACGGGCAGGACATGCCAGAGCTGCATCATAGTCATAAGTATCTCCTATCAGGAGCCACGAACATTGCGCATATCCACCCTGTCCGGTATAGTCGGCAAGGGCATTCCTGCGTTTCACTTGAGTACGGATATATTCGCTTTGAAGGAAGAATTTTCCGTAATAGATCAGCAGTTCAGTACCCAGCTTCACTTGATGGCGGGCATTATCCACTTCCGCATAAATCAGGTTACGATTGTCGATAGTACTCACTCCGGCAGATTTATAGATAAAGGTATTCCTGTTATCATCATCCGGCAAAGCACCATCGGGAGTGCGATAGATAGCGGCAATACCGAGATGCAGTAGCTTTCCAGTTTCATTTACAGGTCGGTAAACAAAACGTCCGTCTACGGCATAACCTTGCGAGGTATTCTTTAAGTTACTGATATCGTTGTCGGTAAACAATCCTCCGCAAGCATAATAATGCGTGGCATTGTAAGTGTAGGCAACTCCCAGACGCCGACTGTTGGTCATGGCAAGCACAGAGCCGGGTGACTGATGGAAACGTAGGTCGAAAGTGCTGCAAAGCATATCCATGGTGAAAGGTTCGTAGAATTGCCCTACCTGGATGATATGCTTACCGGAAGTGTAAGTGGCGAAAGCATCTTTGATAGAAACCTTGCTGCCTACATAACCTATTTCCACTTTCATGTCCCAGCGCTGGTAAGTGGCCTTCATGCCTACGCGCAGATCATTGAATTCCATACCGTTACCGAAATGATTGTCATTCCTGAGATAAACACCGCCATCCATAAGCATGCGGCCGGTTACTTTGTACTGTAATTTGTCGGAGAGAGTTTCCTGTGCTGTGGCGGTCAGAGAAGTGACAACCGCCAGCAGGCACAGGGAGGATTTAGAAAGGTAATTCATTAGTAAGAAGTTTGTTGGACTACTTCTATCAGACGTGCGAAATCTTCAGGATGTACATCTCCGATGTTGCCGATGCGGAAAGTATCTGCCTGGGATATCTTGCCCGGATAGATGACGAAACCTTTTTCTTTCAGTTGGGTGTAGAAAGAGTTGAAGTCGAAACCAGCTTTCGGGTAAAGGAAAGAGGTGATGATGGGCGACTGGAATTCGTCCGGCAGCAAGGTTTTGAAGCCGAGTGCGCGCATTCCTTCTACCAATATGCGGTGGTTTTCGCAATATCTCTTGTGGCGGGCGGCTACTCCCCCCTCTTCTTCCAGTTCGGCAAGTGCCTGCTTGAAGGCTCTTACAACATGGGTGGGTGAAGTAAACCTCCATTTGCCATGTCCTTTTTCCATCGTCTCCCATTGGTCGTAAATATCGAGTGAGAGTGAACGGGAAACGCCTTTGCAGTGTAACAGTTCGGATTTGCGGGCTATGATAAAACCGAAGCCAGGAACACCCTGAATGCATTTGTTGGCACTGCTGATCATGAAGTCGATACCTAATTCATACATATCCAAAGGCACACCACCGAAGCTGCTCATAGCGTCTACAATCAGCTTTTTGTTATGGAGCTTCACAATGTGGGCAATCTCTTTGAGAGGGTTCAGGATACCGGTAGTGGTTTCGCAATGTACTACGGCTACGTGGGTGATATCTGAATTGTTGGACAGGTAATCGTCTACATAGTCAACGGAAACCTGTTCGGTTTCTTCGAAAGCAAGCATATCGTAGTTGATGCCGTGATATTCGGCAATGTGGCCCATACGGTCACCATAAGCGCCATTGCTGAGGATAAGTAGTTTGTGCTTGGGAGTGATGACACTGCCGATAACAGCTTCCACGCAATAAGTACCGCTTCCCTGCAAGAGTACGGAAGTGTATTCATCGGTGGCTGTGGTGGCAAGGGCAACGAGGGATTTGCGGATTTCTTCTACAATGTGTACGTTATAGTCGGCGTCCCATGTGCACCAATCGGTCATCATGGCTTCTTTTACGGTTTCTGACGTGGTTAATGGGCCGGGGGTTAATAATAAATAGGGTTTCATATTGGTTTGATATTTAAAAGGATTAGTGATTCGTATTCAGTTTATGATTGATAAGTTCTATGATTTGGGGAAGTTCTTCGATGCTGTCCACCACATAGTGGGCGCCTGCCAGAAGCATGCGCTGTCTGACTTCTGCTTTCCGGGCAGTGAGCGTTGCGGGAGACATTTGTTCTACTTCCTTCTGGGTTAGTCCCAGTTCGTTACTGCCGAGTATGACGCCGACGGTCCAGACTTTGGCATTGATACCCTCTTTGATGTCGGCAATGGTGTCACCGTACTTCAGAACACAGTCTGTTGAAGGGATGGCAAGATCGATCATGTTTTGGTAAATCATATAAGGAAGAGGACGTCCGGCAGGCAGACCGTTGGGAGTGACACACTTGTCGGTGGTGTAACCTTTGCGGGCTGCATTGGGGAGCACTACGTCCATCATGGCTTGGGTGTAGCCGGTGGTGGAACCTATTTTGATGCCTTGTTTTCTCAGTTCATTCAGGGTATCAATGACTCCGGGAATGGGGTCGGTGTAGTTTGCCAAGGAAGCAAAAAGGTATTCTTCGAATTTGGCGTTCATATCTGTTACGTCCTGTTCGTTCCAGGGACGATGATAGAGTTTCTCAAACTCCTCGCCTACTCCGTCCATCTTGAACAGTTCGCGGATGTGGTCTATCTTGGCCATTCCCATAGGGCGGCGGGCTTGTTCCATCGTGATGTTGATACCTATTTCATTGAAGGCTTTCAAGAAGGCGGCTACCGGAGCGAAACATCCGTAATCGACTGCAGAGCCTGCCCAGTCCATAATGATACATTCTATTCTTTTCATGTTTACTTGTTATTTTATAATGAGTTGTTATTTACCTGTTTAGATTTTTAAGTGCGGATTACGCACCCGGGAAACTGAATACAACCTGCTAAATTATCATTTATTACAACAAGGTGTTCCATTTTCCTTGTTTTTTTAGCTGGGCATCACAGAAAATGCAGATTGCAGCATTTCCGGTTTCTCTTCTACCGCACGTCCGGTGCGCAGGAGTTCTTCTTTCTTATATCTCTGCACCAGATAGACAATAGAACAGCTGAATGCTACGGTACAGATTATTCCTACATAACCGGACATCTGGTTGTAAAAATCGAGCCAATTGATATCCGTATTAAAGAATTCCTTGAACATCAGGACGAGTACAGTACCGGTATATCCGATGAAATCAATAGTCACAATAAAGAATCCTACATTGCCTTTTATCTTGAAACATGCTATGAAGCGGTCGAAAAATATGCTTTGAAAACAGAGGTAGGCAATGTAAAGGCTCAGACTCTGGATGAACAACCAAGTCACGGTGCTGAGTTGAAGCGTATCGTAATTGAGTGATACGAAACTCATGGTAGCCGTTCCGGTAACCACCATGCTCAGGAGGATGACCAATACTTTGATATTGCTCTTTACAAAGACCATCATTCCGAAAAGTGCCAGGATGATAAGAGTAACAACGCTGTCGATCTGTGCAAACAGCCAGGAAGATTGTCCGCTCATGTCGATAATCTTCACCAGGAAATCTTCTTTAATATCCCGGAGGATAACCAACAGCAGGTTGGCTACGAACAGGAGGATCAATACAGGCATGAAGTTGCGGAACAGTTCTTTGCGTTGTTTTCCGTTGAGAGTGACACGCTGGCTCTTTTCGGCAATGTCCTGTTGGGTGGGTTGCGGCAGGCGATTCAGGGTGTAACCCAGCAAGGCAAGCAATGGCAGGGCAAAAGCGCCGATGAGAGCGGGCATCCAGAACTCTCCTACATGCAGGGTGTTCATAACGAACAGTCCGATAGATTTTGCCACGCCGGAGCTGATGACAATACTGATACCCAAAAGGCTGGCAAGAATATCGGTGGTGCGTCTGCCTTCGATGAAGCTGAATATCACGCCCCACATGCAACCCAGTGACAAACCGTTGAAGAACATGGCGAAGATATTATAAGGAGCGGGCAAGAGTCCGAAGAGAACCAGGGAGAGTTCCGCAACCAGAATGGAAGCCAGGATGAACTTCATGCGGTGCTCCTTCTTTAATTCGGAGATTAACTTGATACCGACAAACTTGGCGATGAGGTAGCCCAGAATCTGGACGATGGTAACCAATACTTTATAATCCAATCCGAAGGCATCCAGTCCGTCGAAGGAGGCAGCGGTGAAAGGTTTGCGAAGCGCATATACTAAGGAGTACGAAAGAAGCGCTGCACCTCCTGCCCAAAGTATGAATACAAGATCGGATATTTTCTTGTTTGAAAGTAGTTCCGTTTTAATGTCGGTAATTGTTTTCATTTTATTCTCTTTTGATTTCGAGGGCAAAAGTAGAAGGATGATATTACAGAAAAAATGAATATTTATTATTAATACATTTAATTATCGGATAGAAAATAAAGTAACATTAATGTAACATTTATGCAATCGGAATATAACACAAGAGGCTGTTCTTTGCAAATTAAAAACCAAAAACACTTACAAAATATGGAGGAACTATTAGAGATATATAAGCGGATAGAAGATCTGCGTAATAAAGGGGTGAAAATGAAAGATATAGCTGACAAAACGAATATGCCCGCCAGTGTGCTGTCTTCTCTCTATTCAAGTGTGCTGCCCACCTTTGCAAGATCGGTAAAGAAAGGAATGACGGAAGAAGAAGCATTGGACTATGCCCTGTCTCAGGTGAATAATGTTTCGAAGAAACGTTTGCTCGGCAACCTTACTGAAATGAAAGAGCAGTTGCTGGAACTGGAACCCGTGATAACCGGTAACCAGAAGGAAATTCCATTCGTCAGAATGTTGACCGAAGAGATGAATCACTCGGCACAGGAAGTGTATAATTATAGTGGTATATATATAAGTTATAGTCTTTCGTCTTCGAGCGATTGCCTGAAGATGGAACCGTATCTGATTAGTACCTCCGAAAACAATGACTATGTACAGGTGACTCATATGAGCGCTTACAACACAACGCACCGGGGGATCGGGTTATTAAATAATCATCAGAATGCATATATCATCTTCAACGAAAGGGAGGCTCCGCAGCTTGCATTATTCACCATCTATCTGCAACTGCCCATGTACGACTATCCGTCTATGCTGAAAGGGCTTTACCTGAGTCTGGACTATAACCGGAATCCGATAGCCCGGCGGATTGTTTTCGTGAAATATTCCGATAGCACCAGCATGGATGATTTTATAGAACTGAAAGGCGGACTGCTGACCGAGGAAGAACTGACACCGGAGCAAAAGGTCTATTTTGAATATACATGCCGGGGCGGGGATTATATAAAAACGTGTACGGTGCCCTCCCCTCACCTGAATGGTGACGATCTGGAAAGGGAGAAGAAGATGCTGAAACTGTGATTCTGCTAATAAGAATATAACGACGATGTGTCTTTTGTTACAGATTTACAGTTTTTCTTATCATCTTGCTTTGATATTGAAAGTTTTTTAGTATGTTTGCCGCATTATTAATGAAAAACACGTCTTTTCAATGAAAAAGCAAGATTTCCTGTTTATTATTCTGGTGGTGGTAGTCTTTCTACCATTCTTTTTGAGTGACGCGGTTTATGACTGGTATAAGTCGTTCAATGCTGCACATGGTATGGTGATGAGCTTTCTGAAGTTTGCCATTCTGTCTTCGTTGGGCGAAGTGCTGGGATTACGAATCAGTGCGGGAGTGTACAACCGGAAGGGCTTCGGTATTATTCCGCGCATGGTGGTATGGGGCATACTCGGTATGGGTATCAATGCCGCTATGATTATCTTTTCAAAAGGTGTGCCGCAGTTCATGGAGTATATGGGAATGGCAAATGCTGCCGCAACGTTTACAAGTGAAGCGATGTCTCTCGATAAGGTGCTGGTGGCGCTGGCCATATCGGTAACGATGAACACAATCTTTGCTCCGGTATTCATGACTTTCCATAAAATAACAGATACGCATATCCTGATGTGCGGCGGTTCTATTAAGAGTCTTATCACTCCTATTCCAATGACGAAAATCATCACCGGACTGAACTGGAACGTTCAATGGAACTTCGTCTTTAAGAAGACAATCCCGTTCTTCTGGTATCCTGCACACACCATTACTTTCATGCTTCCGCCGGATATGCGCGTATTGTTTGCGGCATTGTTGGGCATTGTGCTGGGAGTATTGCTGGCAGTGGCGGCACGGAAATAGTTTTTTTATTACCTTTGCTTCCTGCTAAACTAAAATAGATGTATGAAACTATATAGTAGGCAGGAAGCAATCGCACGTATGAATATGCTGGCAGGCTGTTCAAAGTCGTTTGTCTTTCTGATTGATTATTCGCAGGAACAGGTTTATGTGGAAGAGACGGCAAAGGTCTCACCGGGGGAGTTGATATATAACCTGAATGGATTTACGAATGAAGCAGTTGCCGGTTTAACGGATGAATTGTTTCCGGAGAGTTTGCCGGAACAGATAGAATGGATCTCACAGCCTGTTTCTTTTCAGGAATACAGTCGTGCTTTCGGACATGTGAAAAAGAATATTCTTGCCGGAAACAGCTTTCTTACGAATTTAACTTGCCGGACTCCGGTACAAACCAATCTGACTTTAAAGGATATATATTGTAACTCCCGTGCTTTATATAAAGTATGGGTAAAGAATCGTTTTGTAGTTTTCTCTCCGGAGATTTTTGTTCGGATAAAGAAAGGGACTATCAGCTCTTATCCCATGAAAGGTACGATAGACGCTACCCTGCCCAATGCCGTACAAACCTTGATGAACGACGGGAAAGAAGCGGCAGAACATGCTACGATTGTGGATCTGATCAGGAATGATCTGAGTATTGTGGCATCTCATGTCCGGGTGGAGCGTTATCGCTATATAGATGTGTTGCAGACAAATCGGGGACCGATATTGCAGACCAGTTCGGAGATATGCGGTGAACTTCCAGAAGATTACAAACGGCAGTTAGGTGATATTCTTTTCAGCATGTTGCCTGCCGGTTCTATTACCGGTGCACCCAAAAAGAAGACGATGCAGATTATTCGTGAAGCTGAAGGATATGAACGGGGATTCTATACGGGAATAACCGGATATTTCGATGGAGACAATATGGATAGTGCCGTGATGATACGTTTTGTGGAGCAAGAGGCGGACGGAATGTATTTTAAAAGCGGTGGTGGTATTACTTTCAAGAGTGATGCCCACAGTGAATATGAAGAAATGAAACAGAAAATATATGTGCCGATTTATTGAAACGATACAAGTACGTGACGGTAAGTTGCAGAACCTTGCCCATCACAACCGTAGGATGAATGAGACGAGACAGGCGGTTTTCGGAATGGCGGATCAACTGGATATTCTGGATTATACAGAGGATTGTCCTGAAAGCGGTTTTTATAAATGCCGGGTAGTTTATGGCAGAGAAGTATGTGAAGTGGCATTTTCCACTTATACAATGAGGACTGTACGTTCACTCCGGTTGGTCGGTTCGGATACGATTGATTATCGCTACAAAAGTACGGACCGGAAGGAACTGGAAGCATTGTATGCCCTGCGCGGCAATCAGGATGATGTATTGATTGTCAGAAACAATCTTTTGACGGATACTTCCATTGCTAATGTGGCGTTAGAAAAAGAGGGAGTCTGGTATACACCGAGGACTCCCCTATTGAAGGGCACAAAACGTGCATTGCTGTTGGAACAGGGGGTACTGACGGAATGTGATATTCCGTCAGATGAGATTTTCTCCTATTCACACATCGCTTTATTTAATGCGATGATTGATTTTCAGTCTCTGGTTCTGGAGATTAACCGGGATACGGTTATTCGTGTTTGATACTATCTACCGGATTATTTCTTGCTGCCCGATAACTGTTCAGGCATACTGTGAGCAGGGTGATGCAAACAGTGAAGAACAAAGGAAGCAGGAAATGAAGGATACCAATGTGTACATGGTAAGCAAATTGTTGCAGCCAATAATTCATCAGATAGCAGACAAGGGGTACAATGAGTATAAACGCTATACCTATGTAGTACAGGAACGGGCGATTGACAAGCCATAATATTTGCTCGAATGATGCACCGTGAATCTTCCGAATTCCTATTTCTCGTATACGTTGCTGGATAGCATAATGGGTGATGCCGAACAATCCGAACAGTGTGAGGAATAAACTGATTGATGCATACATCAGCAGGATGCGGGAAAAGTCGGTGACTTCCTGATTATTGGAGATCAGTATCTGATAAGGATCTTCATAATTGAATGGAGTACCGGGGTATTTCTTTTCCCATAATCCGCGAAGATGATTGATAACTGCTGTGCGATCTTGTTCGTCAAACTGTAAGGTCAATGTGGTATAGTTATCTTGGGGCATTTCGTGCAGAATCATTCTTAGTGGAAACACATTGTTTGTGAGCGAATATTTCTTGAAATCTTTCATGACACCGATAATAGTACCTTTCTCACTCTTTTCGGGCACGTATTTGGAGATCGGTTGTCCCACCGGGTCTTCTCCTTCGGGCACAAGATAGCGAATGAAGGACTCGTTGATGATGACCGGCACAGAGGTACGGAGTAATAAATGGAATGTTTGTTTGGCATCCAGCAAGTCGAAATCGTATATATCCAGGAAGTCCGGACAGTTTTCATAAAGTTCAAGCATCAGAAGATCATTCTTCTCACCATTTTGGCGGGGAACGGCCATACTCATGGTATAAAGGCCTGATTGAGAAGATACAACAGACTTCACTCCGGGGATGGATTTAATGTCTTCTATCCAAGTAGATAAAGGGGATTGCCGGGAGTCGCCGATTCCAAACTCAACGATTCCTTTGTAGCGGCTTCCCTCCTGCTCTATCAGGTCCATTTGGCTACGGATTATCATAAAAGCACTTAGCAGTCCGATAGAAATCATGAATTGTAAGGTGACCAGTGCTGCTACAATGCGCTGTTTCTTACGACCTGTAAAGAAGCTACGGTAACGGCTTTCGGACAAGGTCTGTATCTTCCGGCTCATGTATTCTGCCGGAACAACGGATAGAATGATGACAAACAGCAGGATAACAGGGAATACCTGAACGGAGAAAAGATAGGAGAACGACAGATGTGCGGATATTGTTGCATTGAATACTGCTAACAGGTCGCTCATCAACAGAATGGATAACAAGAACGCTGTAATCACCATCAGGAAAGTATCGGCAAAGAGTTGCCAACGGATTTGACGGTGGCTTGCACCTAAAAGGCTTTCAATGTGCAAGGTGCGTATTTGCTTCAATAAGCGTGAAAAACTGAGGTTGATATAGTTGAAGCAACCGATGAACAAGATTAATAAAGCAGATAGCAGTCCGACGCTTAACAGGGCCTTTTGCCGATGCTCGATACACTGGTTGCTATCTTGTGTGGTAGTGGTAAAATAGGATTCCTGTAAAGTCTGGGTGCGGTAATACCCTTTGCCTAATAAAGTAGGAAGCTCGGTTGTCTCGAAGCGTTGGCGAAAGGCGTTGAGGTCTGTTTCTTCTTTGAGAAGTATCGAACAGGTGGTTCCTTCGGGACTTTTTAGATGCGTGAGCAAGTCTGCCTGCAACATGCTTTGCGATGGCAGGCGGAAGACGGCGGCGATACGGTAGGCACTTTCGCCGGATTGGGGGATATCCAGCAGCTTGCCGAGGCAGTCGGTAGTACCGAAACAACGTTCGGCCAAAGCTTGGCTGATGGCGATGGTTCCCGGGTGAGTCAATACTTCTTCTATTTTTCCTGCAAGGGTTTCGATGGGGATAAACTTGGGCAATGTGCTGTCTGCCGATAGCAGGTTCAGTTCGGAATATTCTTGGTCGCCCACACGGATTTTTGTGTGAGTGATGGCTTGTGTGCGTAGTGAAGCTTCTATCTCAGGGAATTGTGAGATGATTTCGGGGACAGATTCGTGGTATACGAATGTTCCCTGCATTTCTTGTTGTGCGAAAGGTAGTGTTTGTGTCAGCCGGAGGATACGGTCACGGTTGGGGTTGTTATACTCAATGTTGTATTCGTATAGGACGAAGGCTGTCAGTAGGTTGGTGCAGGCGATACCGATAACCAGACTGACAAGAGAAATAGTGACGAACAATTTATTTCGCCACCAGCTACGCAGGACAAACTTCAGAATGTACATGTTCTTTTAGTGATAATATAAATAGGTTTTAGCTCTATCAGGAAGCCTGAAGAGTTTACATTATATAGTGCCGGGAAACCTGAAAGGGCTCGCATTTACAGTACAGAAGCCTGAAAGGCTTACATCATATAGCGTAGGGCATCGCCCTACGTAATAAGTATTCCCATCTCTGAGCCCTGAAAGGGCGAAATAAAATAGTATATCTCCGATTTCGTCCTTTTAGGGCTTAAGTAAAAATGTGTACAATTTGGGTTACAGACTCACCTCTGTCACCACCTGTCCATCGAACAGATTAATGATACGTCCTGCAAAACCGGCATCGTGCTGTGAGTGGGTTACCATGACGATGGTGGTTCCTTCTTTGTTCAGTTCATTCAGCAGTTCCATCACTTCCTTACCGTTCTTGGAGTCCAGATTACCGGTAGGCTCATCGGCAAGGATCAGCTTTGGATTGGCTACTACGGCACGGGCAATGGCTACACGTTGCTGCTGACCACCGGAGAGTTGCTGTGGGAAGTGTTTGCTTCGGTGTGTAATGGCCATGCGTTCCATAGCTGTTTCCACGCGACGTTTGCGTTCGGCGGAAGGAATGCCCATATAGAGCAACGGCAGTTCGATGTTTTCGTATACGTTCAGTTCGTCAATCAGGTTGAAGCTTTGGAATACGAAACCAATGACACCTTTACGCAGGCTGGTGCGTTGTGCTTCAGTGTATTTGGATACTTCCTTTCCATTGAGGTAGTATTCCCCGCCCGAAGGATTATCGAGCAAGCCGAGGATATTCAGCAATGTAGATTTACCGCAACCGGAAGGTCCCATGACTGCGACGAACTCTCCTTCTTTCACTTCGATGTTCACATTGTTCAAAGCCCATGTTTGCACTTCTTCTGTCTTGAAGATTTTCTGCAGGTTTACTGTTTTAATCATAATAGTGATAATTTTAATTAGTAATATTGTTTATTCATTTTTTATTATCTCGGCCGGATTGATATGCATGATCCGGTAAATTTTGTATGCGGTGGTGAGGAATATCATGAAGGCCACACTGAAGAATAACAGAATTCCCCAATCCCAACCCTGTATGCACTTCACTGTGTCTGCGTCTATTGATAGCAGCATCAGTCGTACCAAAGGATAAGCAACCGCAAAAGCCAGCAGGAAAATCATCAGATAAGCTTTACCGAATATGCCGGCAATGATCCATGGGGTAGCTCCGTTGATTTTACGAATGGCTATTTCCTTCTGTCGGCTGACTGTGTCCATGGAGATTGCCGAATAGATGCTCAGTACAACCAATAGTATACTTACAATGGCCAGGATTGTCATTGCCACTTGTGTCATATACATCGATCCCATCATCGTTTGTTTGTTATCAGATAGGGAGCGGATTTCAAGAGGCAAGGTTGTGGGTACGTAGTTACGACAGATATCAGTGATGCGCCGGATACTTTTGGCAGCGTTTGTACTCGGTGCCAGCTTGACATAGAAATACCTGAAATGGTTGCTGGGGAAAAATACCGAACCGATGGTTGCTCTTCCCTGAGTTTCTTTATAGAGTTCTTTAAAGATACCGATGATGCGGTAACTCTGGCCCTCAATCTCTACTCTGTCTTGCACGTTGTCCTTATCCAGTTGCTGTCTGAAGGCCTCACTGACATAAACGGTACCTTCTGCATCTCCATTCACTTCTTTTCCTTGCAATGGGATCTTCAGGAATTTAAAGTAACTCGGAGCTCCCATTGCTATGTCAATCATGACCTCCGATTGGTCAGCTTTCTTATAGGTGCGCATAAAATGATTTCCACTTTGCAAATCATCTGTCATGGTTAGTGTCTCTATACACTCCGGCAATGCTTGAATATCAGATAATATAGGGTTTATGTGCTGCCACATACGTTGGCTGTTCACCTTTAGGGAAATGATATTTTCTTCTTCTTCGGATGTAAGCGGATTGTATGCCTGACCGAACGCTTCGTGCCACACCATATTGACGCCGAGTGTACTGCCCACAAAGAAAATGGCAATGCCTAACTGCAACCACATCATAATTGAACGGAAAATATGACGGCTACGGTTATTGTTGATTTGGCTGATTATGCTCACTTGCCGTAAACGGCGGATAGGAAACCATATTACGAGCATACAGATCATCAGAAGTGCAATATATATTTGAAACTGTACAACGTAGATAGATGACAAGGGCAAATCGGGCATATCATGGCTTGGAATGTATATTTCCGCAAGATTTATCATGAGTTCCGTTAGAACCAGAGATAAAAGAAATGCAGTGGACATCATCCAAAATACTTCAGCAAAAAGGAGCAGAAACAGTCCTTTTATCTCGGATCCCATACATTTGCGAAGCGCCACTTCACGCTGACGGTTATAGAACATCTGAATGATGAACTTAAGGAAATTAATCAGCCCTGAAACCAGGATAAGTGAGGCTATGAACAGTATTAGAAACTGCACCATTGTCAGTTCCTTATCTTGCCGCATGCTGAACATGGCGTGAGGGTGCACTGTATCTTCACCCCGTTGCCACGTTATGGACTGTAGACTATTGTTTAGCATTTCCATAGTTGCCTTAGGCGATAGATAACCTTGTACACTCAAGGCGTCATAAGTCATGATTTCATAGGAGAAATAACAATCGATTTTGGGGTCTTGCAGTCCGTTATCTTCCACTACATTCACGACTTTAAAGCTCTGTATTGTATTTTCCGCTATACTTTGTGGGTTAGCAAGGCGTATGGTTGTTCCAATGGGATTTGCAGTGCCGTACGCTTTGCTCGCAAAATTATGGGATAATACCACTTCATCAGGTGCTTCGGGAAGTCGGCTGCCATGTAGCAATTTTCTGTTGTTATAGGAGAAAAAGTTACTGTTAACCCCTCTATAACCTATCAGAAAAGGTAAGTTACGTTGTTCGTTATCAATGACTTCTATTTCCGTAGAATTGTTAAAGGATTGTATGGTCAGGTATTCCAATCCACTGATAGATTGCTCTTCCAGTCGTTTTATTTCACTGGTTCGAAAAACAGAATTTTGATTTTGGCTGACTGTTATTCTTATCCGTCGCTCGCTGTCAGGCAAGTTTTCAAGTTTACTCCATTCCTGCATGAAAAAGCATACAATGGTATAGCATACGATTCCCACTGCCAGGCAAAGGGCGGAAATGAAACTGTGAGTCTTGTACTTCAGCAGATTTCGTAGAGCAACTTTCAAATAATGTAATATCATTGTTCTTATTCGTTTTTAATTACTTCCGCCGGATTGGTTCTTGCTATTCGCAAGATACGGAAAAGTATTGTAAAGCCTGTAATAAAAGTAACAATCAAGAATATACAGAGCCAGAATAACAGACCGCAGTCAAAGAATACCGTATACATTTGTTTCCATAACATCAATACAACATATACAAGCGGGAATGCAACGATGGCACTACACAATAACAAGATAATATAAAGACGGGCAAACAACAGGATAATCTGCGGAACATCCGCCCCGTTTACTTTACGGATAGCAACTTCTTTCTGACGTCGTTCTGTATCGAGCGTGATGCTGGAGTATACACCTAACAGTGTGATAATAATGCTGATAACGGCAAAGAACAAAATAATGTCTTTCAGATTGCACTCAAGAGCCTGCGAAACATAGATATCATCCAGGAATGTTTTAGCCTGATAAGTTATATTTTCGGGAAGCATCTCTCGGTAGACTTTCTCAATCCATCGGGCTACTTCCTTTTGCTGGCCCGGATGACTCTTTATGTAACAATGGCCTATGTAGACTGAAGGATCATAAGGCAGGAAAGCATATCCACTACTTCGGTTATATACATCGGCCTGAAAAGGTGCGGATATTCCACAGATTGTGTAGTCGGTATTACCGCTATACAAGTTCATACCGATTACATCTTTCTTCTGTATCTGCTGCCAGACATTATCTACCACAATATCTTTTTCCGTTTGAGGAAGTCTTCCTTGTTCTATGGGAATATTCATGAAAGAGAAGAAATTGGCGGGTACAGCCATGACACTAATATCAACCCAGGAGTTCTCATTTCCCTTTTCGGTCGTTAATCCATTGCCTGACATCCCTTGCATATAACTGACATCTGATAACAGAATTTCTTTCACTCCGGCATGTTGTTTAAAACACTCTATCAACGCCAACTTTTCCTCATTCTTCATAAAGGGATAGTCCAGGGGAATACTAAGAATCTCCGATTTTTCTTTTTGACTTAGCGTATGGATTAAACTATTGGTCGTTTTCTCTGCTTGCAGATATAAAGCAGCCGTCAGGGATACAAATACCCAGCAAATAAAGAACTGGATACCCAGCATAAGGTTGCGTCCCCATTGCTTACCTCTGCGTTTATTGTTTCCATAAATACCTGTTTGCACGGTAATACGACGAATACGAATGGAAACAGACAAACATATAAGGACGCAGAGTATGATAAGAAGAACGATATATTGCAAAGCATGTATTAAAAGCGTTTCAGAGGTAAAAGTCATAGCAAAGCCCGGCAAAGAGAAATTCATGTGATTTCCTAATAATTCTATGCCTGATAATACCAATATGGAGGATATGGATATGACAATCAACGACTGTGTGAATAGCAAGCAGAAAAGTTGTTTCCAGTTGCATCCTATCATTTTCATGATACTGTATTCTTTAGTACGATTGAAGAAAGAACCGATAAGGAAATGGAAAAAGTTGATCAGCCCTACTAGTAATATCAGTGTACCTACAGTTCCGGTAACTAATCCCAGATAGGAAGCACCTTGTTTTTTCAATCTGGATCCCATATTACTGGCAGTGACAGTGTAAGCTTCGTCATACAAAGTATAGGTATAGTCTCTTTTTGAGAATTGCTTTTCTAAATCAGTACATGTAGTTTGTGGTGATAACAACACGTAGGTATTTGCTCCCGTCATGTTATGCCGTTTGGGACTTTGTAGAAGTCCTTCACTATCGTTTACGGTCAGCATATCTATGTTTTGCATGAAATCCAAACTATTGTTCAGAGGGATATCTTTCATTACTGCTTGAATGGTATAGACGATACCTCCTGTTTTCGGGGTACTTTCAGGAGAAGTATTGAGCCTTCTCATGAGAGTCATGTGTTTTCCGATAGCACTTTCTGCATTACCGAATATTTTAATGGCCATAGATTGGCTCAGGATGACGGAGTTAAGAGACTGACTTGCCATTTGCCAATGTCCTGCTACCATTTCCGGAGTGAAAATTTTATTGTAGCAAGTATCTATTTCAATCGTTTCAAGCTCATAGGGTAGCGTCTTTTCCGGAGATAACTCTACATAATAAGGGCGTTCGCGAGGATAGGTTACGGATGAAATGGCTTCCGTTTCTCCCAAAGCCCATGTGCGCAATTCTTCGGCCAGAGGAACCGGAGAACCAGAAAAATATCTGTCTGCCTTGCCGTCATAGAGATTTAATTCTGCTATGCGATCATGATTAGCAAAACAATGGTCTGTGCTTTCTACAAAGCGACTGCAATATATGCAGACACAGAAGCAGAGCAAACCTACTGCCAATCCGATGATGGAAATGATATTTTGTGTCTTATGCTTACACAAGTTTCTGAATGCTATTTTGAGATAATGGAATATCATATTATATTTATTTTAATAATAGGTTTCAAATCTTATGCCAAAGTTGCAATGTGCTGTATATTAAATAGCTACATACAGAAATAAGATTCGAATGTGTGCTATACTGCACATAAATAGTGCGAATACGCACCGTCTATTCACTTTTTATCACTTCTGCCGGATTCTGTCGTGCAGTTTTAATAACTTGTTGTAATATAGTGAATAATACTAAGATGGTTACAATACTCAATATGATTATAAAGAGATCTATACTAATATTGACATGATAAGCATATTGTTCTAACCATAGTGACATGGCATAATAAGAGCATGGGAAAGCAATGATGGCTGCAACGAATACCAGTGCAATGTATTCCCGGAAAAACATGATGATAATTTCGCTAATAGTAGCTCCCATCACTTTCCTGACAGCTATTTCTTTTTGTCTTTGGGTGATGATTGAAGATGAAATCGAGTATATACCAAATAGAGAGATGAGAATACAAAGGAAACTCAAGATTGAAAATAACTTGAATATTGCAATTTCTGACTTATTCAATTCTTGAATTTTATTTTCTACGGTTTGAGGTTCAGTATTGTATTTATTGTATTCCCACTGATGTTTTTGCACTAATTCATTGATGGCTTTTATCGCATTTCTTTCTGTTCCTGGAACTACTTGAAAATAATTAACTGATTGTGCCCAATTATGTGCTTGTGATATGATGGTGGGATATACTTCTGTTTTCATTCCTTGTGAATATAAATCTTTCACCACTCCTATGATTTCATAATCACTATAGTGCCATTCGAGATCACCATTTCTGAATATGCCAATAGGTATTCGTATTATTTCTCCAATAGGATGTTCCATTCTCATGGCAGTAACAGCACTTTGAGTTAATATGACTTTGTTCAGGATAGGTGAATCAAATATGTTTTTAGGTGTATTACTATTGGTTACCCAGTCTTCTTCACGGAACATTCTTCCTTCAATGAGCCGGAATTTAAATATTTTATCTCCGTTATGTTGGAGTGACAGTCTTGCAAAATTACTTTTTTTATCTTCTTCTGTCTGTCCATTCCATTCTATGTGCTCTTCAAAACTAGTTATATTTTTACAAACTATGTAATCTGAAGCTGTAGTAATGGCCTTTATCATAGGTAACTGTTTAATTTCTTCCAACATATTCCTACCATTTTGTTCACGTGGATTGATATACATTTCAATAATATTTTGAGTGTCGAAACCTACATCTGCATTATGGATGAAGCGTAACTGCATATATAATACTCCTGTTGATGTTAGGAAAAACAGGCATATAACCAATTGTAAAGACAAACTTATCCGTCGGAATATATGGTGTCGATGGGGACGCACTTTGTTGATTAAAGATTGTTTTGTAGAAACTCGAATAAATTGTATAATGGGGACTGTGAGAATGATCCCTATACACGACAGGGATATAAATACAATTACAAGGTATTCCAACCAAAGAGTGCTTTTCTGAATGGAGATTTGAAATATTTCTTCGAAGAATGGAGTGAGCACTTCTATTAAGCATCCGGATATTAAGCAAGCTATTAAACCGTGAAAAAGTGCTTCTGTCATTAATTGTTTCATAAGAATAATGTCATTGGCACCAACTGATTTGCGTAATTTCACTTCTCTTGCCCTTTGATAATAACGGTTTAAGAATAGATTCAGAAAGTTAAATAGTACACAACATAGCAGTAAGAAAGTTGCAATTGTAAATGTACTAATGAAAGAATATGAGAATGATTTTTCGGATGCAAAATCAAAATGTTTCTTGTATATAGGAATTATTTTGACTTTCAGTTCTTCGGGAATCATCTTATGTTTCTCTAATAGGGATTTTAGATGTTGAGTGAAATCTTTGTGTTTTTGATTTTTCCGTAACATTACATGGATAATGGCGTTGGCAAACCTCCATTCTTGTTCATTATTTATGTCATATTTGACCTGTTTCATTATACGATATCCTGTGTAATGGAAAGTAGAATTAGAAGGGCTATCGGCCATTATACCTACGATTCGCAGTTGCTGAGGATCTGCTAGCTGTATGCCACGACTTCCTTGTTGCTTCAGGATGGAACCTAATGCTTCTTGGGGAGTTTTCCAAAATTGTCGTGCCAATGTTTCGCTTATAATAAGTTCATTTTCAAGCCTGGGTAAAGTACCATAAAGTATCTTTTGAGGGAAAATGTTCATAAAAGAGTTGTCTACAAATAGAAAAGCAGGAGATTTAATGATTTTGCCGTTTACTGGATAATCTATTCCAGAATCTTCAAACGAGCAGGTTATATCTTCTACTTCTGGACAATACTCTCGGATAAATGTTGATATAACGGGAGAAAGATATATTGCATAGGATGTTTCTGCTTGATTACAGACCAAGAAAGTGCGATTTGAAGCTGGATAAAAGTTGTCATACGAAGTCTCGTAGCGTAACCAATAGAAACTAAAAATGAAGAATGCAATTCCTACTGCTAATCCCGTAATACTTATTATGGATTGAAGTTTATATTTTGCCAGATTACGAAAGGCTATTTTAAAATAATGTCGTATCATAGTTTCATATATTATAGTATGCATTTATTCACTCTTTATAACTTCTGCCGGATTTTGCCATGCAGCCTGCCATACGCGCCAACCGATACATAACAGAATAAGTAAACCTATCCCACTAAATATAGCCAGATATATCCATGCACTGATTGCTGTTTGTTCTATATAACTTTCCAGCCATTTTTTCATCAAAGCGTATCCTATAGGAAATGCCATCACTGATGCCGCAACGAGTAATATAAAGTACTCTTTTACAAACATAGCAAGTATTTCTTTTACAGACGCTCCATTTACTTTGCGGATGGCTATTTCTTTGCGCCGCTGCTCGCAACTTAGCGTAATGAAAGAGAATATTCCGAAAGCGGCAATGAGTACACAAATAAGTGAGGCAAAGCCAAGCAGCTTCAATAATAACGTTTCGGATTTCAGGAACTTAGAATATTCCTCTTCTATATTGAGAAGAGAATGATATTCATTACTGCCAGTTGAGATTTTGGTATATACATCATCTACTCGCTTTTTAAGATCCTCCCATGTTCCTGCCCGATATTTTATCAAGATATCACCATAGTTGGCATCGGAACCGGAACCTCCCAGACCTCCTTTATTGCAGAATAAAGTAGGTGCTGCCGGAATTGTAGGTGCTGTGATATGGAAGTCTTTTACAATTCCGACGATTGTAACTCCTTGGTGAATATTGATTTTCTTACCTATCGGATTATCTAAACCTAATCTTCTTGCACAAGTCTCGTTGATGATAGCCTTATCTGCATCATCCGGTTTTAGCATTTCACCTTCTATTAGTTTCAGGTTGTAGAAATTGATAAACTCCCTTCCTTCTCTTATGCAGGTGATGTCTATTCTATCTGCCTTATCCATACTTTTCTTTCCTTCCCAGCTATCTGTACTATAAGTTAGTGTACTGTATCTTGGAAACAAGGGTTCACATCCCCTCAATGTCTCTACAATACATGGCATCTTATCTATTTCGGCACTGACGGCAGCGTAAGATTCCGGAGAAACATATTGTCTTAATACTGCTGTATTCTTTCTTTCCCAACCAATGTCACCATTTGCCAGATGATTGAGTTGCTTCATAAGAATGCTTACACAAAAGATAAATAAGATACATATTATCAATTGGAATGCTATACTACATTTGCGGAATCGAAACAGACTGCCGGATTGTCTGTGGTATCGGCGGACAATAAAAGGTATTAATAGGATATAGGATATGAAAAGGATACCTATAAAATAGAGGAATGATTCTCCATAAATATCTCCATTAATTTCTGATAGTTCTCTGAATTTCGGAAGTGATAATTCGATGAATGTCATCCCTACAAGACCGGATAAAAGCAGCACAAATAAATATTCGGTACCAAAAAGTATGAATAAATTTCGAATGGATGAACCACATACTTTTCTTAATTCAATTTCCCTGTTCCGCGTGCGCATACGGGTGATAAACAAGGAGAGATAGTTGAACAATGCGCAAAGTATAATCATGCCGCTTGCTATGGAGAAAAGTACTAAATAATTGAATTTAAGAGTCAGTTTTTCATTTATGGCAGAGTAATGGTATTGGGTTAATGGAATTATCTTATATTTTTCGAGAGGTTTGGGATACCATTGGTTTCCGGATTCGTAGTTCTTCATTTTTTCCTGAAAAGATGTAGCATCCACTCCTTTACGTAGCCGAACATAGGTTTGAAATCTATGTACTCCCCATTCGCTTTTTATTTTTTGAAATTGTGATGACATTGCCCATGCAGCAAAATAGAGATTACTATGTTTCTCTACATTTTTCAGAATAGCACAGACTGTCTTAGGTACATTTCCAATTTCGATCTCTTGTCCCAAGACTTCAGTTGAATCGAATAATGACATCGCAGTCTCCTCTGTTAATGCAATTTTATTATCAGAATAAAGGAATTCCATGCTTCCGGATAATATGGAGGTAGGTTGGAACATCTCTAAAAATGTGGAGTCGGCATACATACAATTAACTTTTGCCGTTTTCCCCTCCTTGGTTTTCAGTCCTGTTTCTCTTTGGTAAACTGCACATGCGGCTTCTACTTCCGGAAATTCTTGCCGAAGTGTAGTAGCTAACATATATGAACTGTATGTGCTGAATGTTGATTCACTAAAAGTGGCTTCTTGATAAAGCAAATGAGTTCGTTCCACACCTTCGTAGAATTTGTCATACGTTATTTCGTAGTGTATCCACAGATTTGAGAGTGCAAAGCAAGTAAATCCTACTGCCAAACCTATAATACTAATAATACTCTGTGTTTTATATTTCAGTATATTACGAAATGCTATCTTGCAATAATGTTGTATCATGTCTTTGATTTTTCTATTATTCACTTTTTATCACTTCTGCCGGATTTTGCCGTGCCGCCTGCCATACCCGCCAGCCGATGCATGCAAAAATAACAATCATTATGCCACCGAATATAGCAAAATATATCCAGGCACTGATAACTGTCCGTTCTACATAGTTTTCAAGCCAAAGCTTCATCAGCACATACCCTACAGGGAATGCGATGACGGCTGCAATGGTCAACAAAAGCATGTATTCTTTCACAAACATAATAAGAATATTCCGGATTGTAGCTCCGTTCACTTTGCGTATAGCTATTTCCTTACGTCTTTGTTCGCAACTCAATGTGATCAGAGAAAAAATTCCGAAAGCAGCAATGATTATACAGACGGTAGTGACAAAACTCAATAATTTTATCAAAGCATTTTCTGATTTCAGATACCCGGCATATTCTTCTTCTGTATTGAACAATCTATATCTCACTTCTGAATACTCTTGGCTGAATATACTGTCGATCTGCTGTTTCAGTTCTTTCCATTTACCATCATGAAACTTGATTAAGATTTGCCCTTTTCCTAAAGAAAATCCCATGCCTTTAAGAATATCCTCTGCAACTAAAGTATAGGGCTGTACCGGCTCTGTCGGAGCTGTGATGTGAAAGTCTTTAATTATACCTATAATGGTCCATGCTCTATTCTTCTGATAAAGTTTCTTTCCTACCGGGTCATTCATTCCAAGTGCTTTTGCAGCCGATTCGTTAATCATTATTTTACTCGTTTCCGTTGGCTTCACCATTTCTCCTTCCAGCAGTTTTAGATTGTAAAAAGATACAGTCTTTTCACAATTCCACAGACATAACATATCTATACTTTTCGTTCCATCTTCTTTTCCGTCCCAATTATCGAAAGTTTGTGAAAAGCCTGATGTCTTAGGCAATAAACAGCAATGTCCGGATATAACTTCTTTTGTACATGAGAATTGCTTTATTTTATCAGCAATGGATTCAAAATCTTTATCCGGATATAAAAGATTGATGGTAGCTATACCCTTTCTTTCCCATCCTAAATCTGTATTCGTAAGAAAATAGATTTGCTTCATCATCACTATTATACAGAATGTGACAAGAAGCCCTATCGCTAACTGGAATGCAATGCTTACTTTACGGAGCATATACTTATTTCCGGTATTCCGGATGTGCGACCGTCTGATGGCGAATGGCACTAACAGAAGCAAAGACAGTAAGAGAATTCCCACAAAATAAAGCAGTGATTCTCCATAAATATTTCCAGATACACCGGACATCTTTTTAAAGGCAGGTAAGGCCATCTCAACCAAAGCCATACCCAATACGCCGGATAGTAATATGATGTACAAATACTCTATAAAAAGTAGAATAAATATGCCTTTGATGGAGGAACCGCATACTTTACGCAGTTCTATCTCGCGGCTACGTATTCTCATGCGAGTAATGAACAGAGAGATGTAATTGAAGAGAGAACAAAGAATTACCAAAGCTCCGGCTACGGAAAACAGTATCAGATAATAGAATTGAAAGGACTTGTTTCTGTTAATTGATGAATAATGATACTCGTCGAGTGGAATTAGCCGAATACTCTCAAACACTCTGTGGGGATCTCTTGGATCGGCTTTTATTTCATGTGCAGCAAGTTTCTTTTGAAATGCCATCGGATCTGTTCCTTTACGCAATTTGATAATGATTTCGAAGCTTCCATTATTCCAATCATTCTGCCAACGGCGGAAGTATTCTCCTTGTCCCCAGCAACCGAATGTCAGATTACTGTGATTAAGATTTGAGAGGATGGCGCAAACCGTTTTTGTGTCGTCGTTGTAGTTTTTAACTTCTTTGCCCAGTACATCCGTAGAACCAAACAAACGTATGGCTATATCTTCTGTTAAAGCTATTTTATCATCTGAATATATAAAGTCCATACTTCCTGATAGAATGGATATATTGAACATATTCATAAAACATGAGTCTGCCTGTATTTCATATACTTCTGCAGTACTGCCGTCTGCTTTAACATCTGTTTTTTGTCCCCATCTGGTATAAGCACATGCTGCTTCTACTTCAGGGAAATCGTTTTTCAGCACAGTTGATGCCGGGTATGGTATGGAAGTGGAGTACCCGTTTACTCCAAATACGCTTTCTTTGCATAAGATATACATCCGGTCTGCTCCCTCGTGGTAAGCATCATACGTCATTTCATAATGTATCCACAAGTTGGCAAGGGCAAAGCAAGTAAAGCCGACTGCCAGACCAAGGATGCTAATAATACTTTGTGTTTTATATTTCAGTATATTACGAAACGCTATCTTAAAATAATGTTGTATCATAGCTTAAATGTTTGTTTGCTGTCTATTTACTTTTGATGTTATTTGCGAGATTATATATTGTAATGAGTTTCTTCTCAATATTAAGGTTCAAATCTTGTGCCAAAGAGATAATTGCCTGTATTATAGATGAATACTTGTTTTGAAAACATTGTTTGAGTGTGCTATACTGCACAAAAATAGTGCACATTCGCACAAATGGTACATTTAAAATCACAAAGGATAGTTATAGGCTCTGACTATAACTTCTTAATTTTTGATGAAGTAATAATCTAACAGTGAACAGGTGTATCGTTTTTTCTCTTTTAATAATCGGGAAGATGCTTCTACTTTTCTCTAAAACACTATACATTAGATGAACTCATGAATATACTACTTGCTGATGGGTTAACTGCTGTATGTCAATATTTTAAAATAGAAAGAAATATGTGGTGTTAAGGGCTTAAAATAGGGTCAGGGTCACTTATACCCCCCAATTCTGCTCAAATGAATAGAATCTTTTAATTGGATGTAAAATAAAAGCACTGATATAGCGTCAAATTACTAAGGAATCAGGTTTTATAATTTACTCTTTGTCACTTTTGCTTCACTTTTCTGTTTTTTTGTGTCAAACATTTACTCATAAAGAATCGTTCGCATTACAATATTCCGAATCTACGGGAATCTATTTTTCGCAAAAACCGTCTAAAGTCAGCTGTCTGTATATCAATGCAATATTGGCTAATGGAATTGAAAATCACTTGCAAATGGGGCTATAAGTGACCCTGACCCTATTTTGAATCCTACCAAGCCTTTTGTTAGTCTTGGATTTGTTATATTTATTCAATAAAAGCACGCGAGAAATAATATGGTAAACCAAGGCATAGTCCACCCCTGCCTTAAACGGAACATAAGAAGCAATGTCGTGATGCAAAACTAGCAATATTCCACATTACGAGATAGCCAGTTCTGCATCACGACATTGCTTCTTATAATTATAATCCCAAAGGATCGTTTTTATTCTTTAATCACTTCCGCCGGATTCTGCCGTGCTGCCTGCCATACACGCCAGCTGATACATATTAAAATAACGATAGTTATGCAGGCTAAAATAGCAAAATAGATCCAGGTGTTGATTGCTGTTTGCTCTATATAGCTTTCAAGCCAACGCTTCATAAGTACATATCCTGCCGGAAATGCGATGACAGATGCTATAATCAGCAAGAGCATATACTCCTTTACAAACATGAGAAGGATATCTTTAATGGCGGCTCCATTCACTTTGCGTACGGCTATTTCTTTACGTCTCTGCTCGCAACTGAGCGTAACAAGGGAGAAGATGCCAAATGCTGCAATAAGCATGCAGACCACGGCAACAAAGCTGAGAAGCTTCATAAGTATATTCTCTGATTTCAAATACTCTGCGTAAAGATCCTCTGTATTGTCCAGTTTATACTTCACTTCCGGATATTCATGAGTGAGCACGCTGTCTACCCTACTTTTCAGCTCCTTCCATTTGCCATCATGGTATTTGATCAGAATCTGTCCTTTTCCGAAATAGAATCCATTGATACTAACAGGTCCTGAAATAAAGATACAGGGTTGTGCAGGAATCGTTGGAGGGGTGGTATAGAAGTCTTTGATCAGGCCGACTATGGTGGTTGCTCTGTTTCTCTGATAGAGTTTCTTGCCTACCGGATCGTTCATTCCAAATAGTTTTGCTGCTGTTTCATTGATCATAACTCTATCCCGTTCTGTTTCTTTGGGAATTTCCCCTTTCAACAGTTTTATGTTATAGAACGGAAGAATCTTTTCACTTTCCCACAGAAATAGTGGATTCGCGTCTTTTACGTCCTCTTCTTTTCCATCCCAATCATCATAATATGCACTTAGGGTTGTTGTTCGGGGCAACAGAGAGCAATGTCCCGTTACGACTTCTTCCGTGCAAGAGAATTGCCTTATTTTGTCTGCAATAGCATCGAAGTCATTGTCCGGATATAAATTGCTGATAGTGGCTATATCCTTTCTCTCCCACCCTAAGTCTGTATTGGAGAGAAAATAAATCTGTTTCATTATGATGATCATACAGAACAGAAAAAGGAGACTTACTGCTAATTGAAGTATAATGCTGACCTTACGAAGCAGATGCCGGTTCCCAGATTTCGAAAATCGCGATTGCCCTATAATGAATGGCACTAACAGGAGTAGAGAAAGGAAAAGGATGCCGAGAAAATAGAGTAACGATTCTCCGTAAATATTGCCGGATACGCCGGACATTGTTTGGAAAGTGGGTAAGACTAATTCTACCAAAGCCATGCCTATCAATCCAGACAGGAGTATGATATACAGGTATTCTATAGAAAGTAATGCAAACAAACCGCCGATTGATGAACCGCATACTTTTCGTAATTCAATCTCGCGCCTTCGCATTCTTGTGCGGCTGATGAACAAGGAGAGATAATTGAATAACGAACAAAGAATAACTAATCCTCCGGCTATGGAAAAAAGTATTAAATAATAGAATTTGATAGATTTATTTTCATTGACCGGTGAATAATGATATTTACTTAAAGGCATTAACAGAGTTTTCGCAAATATGCATTCGATATCTCTGGGATCTACTTTTTTGTCGTATGCAGAGAGCTTCTTCTGAAAAGCTATCGGATCAGTCCCTTTACGCAATTTAACGATGGTTTTAAAGCCGCCATTACTCCAGTCTGTCTGCCAACGACGGAAGTGTGCTCCTTCTCCCCAGAAGCCAAATGAAAGATTACTATGATGCAGGGCTTTTAAGATAGCACAGATTGTAGCTTTTTCATCATTCTCATTTATAATCTCCTTACCGAGTACATCCGTGGAACCAAATAGTTGTATGGCTGTTTCTTCGGTCAGTGCAACTTTATCATCCGAATACATGAAATCTACATTTCCCGACACTATGGAAATATTAAACATCTTCATGAAACATGAGTCTGCCTGTATCTTATAAGTTTCTATAGCGGTATGTTCGTTTGTCTTTATTTTAGTTTTATTTGTCCATTTACTATAGGCACAGACTTCTTCAACTTCCGGGAAGTCATTTTTTAATATAGTGGATGCAGGATATGCCATTCCGGTACTGTATCCATGTTGTTCCATTATACTGGTACGATAGAGAATATACATTCGGTCGGCTCCATCATGATAATTGTCATACGTCGTTTCGTAGTGTATCCACAGGTTGGAGAGGGCAAAACAGGTGAAACCTACTGCCAGACCAATCATACTGATAACACTTTGTGTCTTGTACTTCAGTATATTGCGAAATGCGATTTTGAAATAATGAAATATCATAATGAATTATTTTTAGATAAAAGGAATCTATTCACTTTTTATCACTTCCGCCGGATTCTGCCGTGCTGCCTGCCATACGCGCCAGCC
>OGLI01000463.1_pt1 | contig 36189 bp, 26 predicted proteins | sample 1572661 | NCBI WGS metagenome assembly OGLI01 (sample SAMEA2581901, study PRJEB24529) | metagenome | biome: Human gut stool | place: China | collected 2011 | reverse complement strand
AAACACATTTAACCATATTAAGCAATATATTTAGTTACTTATAAATTCCTCCTTTTATGATTCCCATTAGAAAAAGCCTGATAATATGCAAGTCTGCGAAGCAGACATTTTCATTTTCGAATCTCTGCACAATTATTTCATTCTTCTTTTCTATTTACAAAGAATTCTCCCTATAAATAGAAAAGAAGGGTGCACTGAATAAATCAGAACACCCTTGTTCCAGTCAAATTAGTTTGCATTTTCAGCATCCGCTCATGACGAAGTCACAAGTGCTCTGCTTTTTCATAAAAGCCTTTCTTTTATATGATAGCAGTGTCGCCTTTATTTGTCAACCGCACGGTTTTCATTTTTTATCATTCCAGCCCCAGCGGACTTCTCACATACTGGAATCCGGCTGACCATGCTTCTCCTGTCATAACTCCGTTCTGGCTTGAGGAGCAGTGTACGACCAGCAGGCTTCCGTTGTCATTGACTCCGACTACGATGCCGACGTGGTTATCGTCTCCTGCACTTGCCGGATGATAAAAAACAAGATCACCAGGTTTGGCACTCTGGCTGTCCACCATCTCGCTTGCATTCCACTGTGTTGTGGTATGATTGCCGATACCGGCATCCTTGCCGCCAAGTCCATTATAGTAAGACCATGCAACAAATCCACTGCAGTCCAGACCATAGGAACGCACCGTGCCACTGCTCTTGCTGCCCTCTGCGGACACGGTCATCGGACTTCCCCAGCTGTCATCCCAGCCGATTGCATAGGACTTGCCGCCCCAGAAATAGCCGACTTTTCCGATCAGGCTGCACGCTGCTGCCACGATAGAAACACGTTCTTCACTGACATCGCTGCCTGCCTCAGAACGCACAAATCCTTTGGATGCCGTAACGATTGCACAGAGCTGTCTACATTTTGTGGACGTGTATTTCTCCAGTATAGCTGTCTGCTCTTCATCTGCACCGTAAAGTGCTATGTAATCCTGAACCGACAGTGCACGGTATTCTTTTGCATCTGTTTCTGCCACTTTTTTTGTTTCTGTTGATTCTTCCGCATCGGCTGCCTTTTCTGTTTCTGTTGATTCTTCCGCTTCTGCCGCCTTTTCTGTTTCGGCTGATCCGACTTCGGTTTCAGAGACTTCCTCTTTCTGGATTTTCTCCAGTTTGCGTAAAATTGCAGAATTGCTTCTGACATTCATCAGGAAAAAAATCTGCTCCAGATCATCCCTGCAGGACTTGTCCATCTTTATGCCGGCGTCCTGTCCGTACTTCATTACATAAACAGCCAGCACATCCTGCCAGTTTTCTGCCAGAAAATCTTCCGGTTTGTCCAGAAACTCTTTATAATCTGCTTCGATCTTGTCCATTGTCTTTTCGAACTCTTCATCAAACGAAATACCATACTCACTGGAAAGTTCACCTAAATAAACACTGTTTCCGGCAATGATATTGGAAGCATAATCGGCTGCCGCATCAGAATGATCCACCTGTTCGCTCTCATCATCCGGTTTCTGAATGTCACCTTTCTGACTGTTCTTGTCATCCGCATTGTCTTTTTTATTCTTATCGTCCTTGCTGTCACCGTCTGGCTTCTTGTCGCCGTCTTTTTTATCCGAACCATCGTCTTTTTTATCGCTGTCCGATGTCCCATCCTCTTTGGATGCATCCGTATCCCCTGTCTGAGATGCATTTGTTTCTGTTTCGGCTGCCGCCGTCTCAGTCTGCCGCGTTTCCAGTTCCGGCTTCGTCTCCGGCTGACTGGTCTCAGTCTCCGTTGCCGGTGTCTCGCTCTGGCTCGTCTCCGGCTGACTGGTTTCTGTCTGAGAGCCTTCCTTGTTACTCTCCGCCTCTTTCTGAAGCTCCGTCTGCAAACTCGATGCATAAGCCACCGGTGCTGTACTCATCAGCATACTCCCCACCAGCATCATGCAGCCTAATTTATATAAATATCTGTTTTTCATTCATCTTGCCTTTCTTCTATAACCTGAACACCTTTTACCCCTGACATTATAATTTTTAATTATAGAAGTTTTTGGATGAATTTTCAAGTAGTGACACAGAATTTTCACAGATGACCTTTCATTGCTCTCATATTTTTCTATTACACATTGATATTTTTTACTGCTTTTATCATAATTAATGCCTTCTTCTATGTGAACACTTTCCCTTATTTTTGCTGATACCAGACGATCGACCTCCTGCCAAAAAAGACCAGGCTTCCACCTCTTGGTTTCTGCCTGATCTTTCTGATATACTATGTATTGGATGCGATATGATTTTTCAACTCCCACTGACATAAGCATCCCCCTCACCCACTGCTTAGTGCTCTGCAGACTTGAAGCGGGGGGAATGCTTCTCTGCGTTCAATCTGTGATTAGTCGTTGTATCCGTTTGGATTCTGGCTCTGCCATCTCCAAGAATCTGCACACATATCTTCGATGCCGTATTCTGCTTCCCAGCCAAGCTCTTTCTTTGCTTTTTCCGGTGCACAGTAGCATTTTGCGATATCGCCAGGTCTTCTCGGTTTGATCTGGTATTTGATCGGATGTCCGCATGCTTTTTCAAATGCATGTACAACCTGCAGAACGCTGTAGCCGTTTCCGGTACCTAAGTTGTAGATGCTTACGCCTTCTTTGTCAGCCAGTTTCTGGATTGCTTTTACATGGCCGCGTGCCAGGTCTACCACGTGGATGTAGTCACGTACGCCTGTTCCGTCCGGTGTATCGTAGTCATCACCAAATACACCGAGGCATTCCAGTTTGCCGATCGCTACCTGTGCAACATACGGAAGCAGGTTGTTCGGGATACCTTTCGGATCTTCTCCGATCATGCCGCTCTTGTGTGCACCGATCGGGTTGAAGTAACGAAGCAGGATCACGTTCCATTCCGGATCTGCTTTCTGGATATCGGTCAGGATCTGTTCCAGCATCCATTTTGTCCAGCCGTATGGGTTGGTGCAGGTGCCCTTCGGGCATTCTTCTGTAATCGGGATCATCGCCGGATCACCGTATACGGTTGCGGATGAACTGAAGATGATGTTCTTTACGCCATGATTTCTCATGACATCGCACAGTGTCAGTGTACCTGCGATGTTGTTCTGGTAATATTCCAGAGGTTTTACGGTAGATTCTCCTACTGCTTTCAGTCCTGCGAAATGAATGACTGCCTGTACATCTTCTTTATCAAAGATAGCATCCATTGCTTCTTTGTCGCAGATGTCTGCTTCGTAGAATGTTACTTTTTTGCCTGTGATCTCTTCTACACGATCTACTGCTTTTTTATTTGCATTGTACAGATTGTCTACGATGACTACTTCATAGCCTTTGTTCAGCAGTTCCACACAGGTGTGGCTTCCAATATATCCAGCTCCGCCGGTTACCAAAATTCTCATAGTATTTACCTCCTGATCAATTTGATAAATAGTTTCTTTATATTTATATTTTCGTGATAACAAGGTTAAACGATGCCATACGAATTGTTCCGTACTTCGTACTCTCACAATTCTGTCATCACCGTTTTACAGTGTTTCGATAAATCTCATAAAGGCTTCTCTTCCTTCCGGTGTACATTTGTATACACCGGCATCTTCCAGAACGCCTACGAATACATGTCCAACTTCTTCTTTGAGGATATCCATCACATTATCTTTGTTCAGTTCCGGATGTTTCGGCAGGAAGGATTCTACCCAGTCTGCATGTTTTTCCAGAGCTTCGTTGGAACGGATGTCTTTCTTCTCGATGATATAATCTGCCAGATCCTGAAGCTCTGTTTTCAGTCGTGCCGGCAGGATTGCCAGACCCATAACTTCGATCAGACCGATGTTTTCTTTTTTGATGTTATGTTTCTCTGCATGCGGATGATATACGCCAAGCGGATACTCATCTGTCGTCAGGTTGTTTCTCAGAGCCAGATCCAGTTCAAACATATCGCCGACTTTTCTTGCGATCGGTGTGATCGTGTTATGTGGCTCTCCATCTGTCTCAGCAAAGATGTTTGCATCGGCGTCGGTATAGCCTCTCCATGCACCAAGTACATGGTCAGCCAGATCGATCAGACGTTTCTCGTCTTTGCAGCGAATACGCAGTACGGACAGCGGCCATTTTACGATGCCGGCTTCCACATCCTCGTATCCCGGGATCTCAACGTGTTTCTCGATCGGTGCTTTTGCCATTGCAAACTGGTAATTGCCGCCCTGATAGTGGTCATGGCTTAAGATAGAGCCGCCTACGATCGGCAGGTCTGCATTGGATCCGAGGAAGTAATGTGGGAACAGTTTGATAAAGTCAAACAGTTTCACGAACGTTGCTTTTTCGATCTTCATCGGGATATGCTCTCCGTTGAATACGATACAGTGCTCATTATAATATACATACGGTGAATACTGGAATCCCCACTGTGTTCCGTTCACTGTGATCGGGATGATCCTGTGGTTCTGTCTTGCCGGATGGTTGACACGTCCTGCATAACCTTCGTTCTGACGGCAGAGCAGACATTTTGGATAACCGCTCTGTTTTGCCAGTTTTGCTGCTGCGATCGCTTTCGGATCTTTTTCCGGTTTGGATAAGTTGATGGAAATATCAATGTCTCCGTACTGACTTGGCACTTTCCAGCGAATATCCTTTTTGATACGATAACGGCGGATGTAGTTGGTGTCCTGGCTTAATTTATAATAGTAGTCTGTTGCTTTTACCGGTGACTCTTTGTACAGCTCTTTGAACGTTCCGATCACCTGTGCCGGACGCGGAACCAGGCAGTTCATGATCTTTGTGTCAAACAGGTCACGGTAAACAACACTGTTCTCTTTTAATACGCCTTTTTCAACTGCATAGTCCAACAGCTCTTCCAGAACTTCTTCCAGATCCACATCTTTGAACTCTGTCTCCGGCTCGGTATATTCTTCCTCCCCAAACAGCTCCAGCAGCTGGTTGGTGGTATAAATACGTTCTTCTTCCGGTACCAGTCCGCTCTCTATGCCATACTGTACCAGACGTTTTACATTTTCATCAAATGTCATGACGTTTCCTCCTGCTTAAATTTCTTTTGCTCCGTCTCCGATTTCCACTACATAGAATTCAGCTTCATGTCCTGTCTTTTCTTTGTAAGCTTTGCCCAGTTTGTCGATGAAGTGATCTACTGCATCATTCTTTACGATACTTACGGTGCAGCCGCCGAATCCGCCGCCTGTGATACGGGAACCGATCACGCCTTCGGTCTCCCATGCCAGATCTACCAGTACGTCGATCTCTTCGCAGGATACTTCATAGTCATCTCTCAGAGATACATGTGAAGCATTCATCAGTTTACCGAATTTCTCTACGTCACCTGCATTCAGTGCTGCTACAGCCTGGATAGTTCTCTGGTTTTCGTATACGGCATGATGTGCTCTCTTCTGGCGAACCGGATCTTTGATGGCATCTTTATATTTTTCGAATTCTTCTTCGCTTAAATCGCCAAGTCCTTTGATATCTACAACTGTCTGCAGCTCTTTTAATGCTGTTTCGCATTCGTTTCTTCTGTCATTGTAAGCAGAATCTACCAGGCTGTGTTTTACTTTACTGTTTGTGATAACGATCTTTGCATTTTCCAGTTTTACACTTGCATATTCATAGCTAAGATCGCTGGTATCCAGGAAGATCGCATGGTCTTTTTTGCCCATTGCCACTGCGAACTGATCCATGATACCGCAGTTGCATCCGTTGAAGTTGTTCTCAGAATACTGTCCGATCAGTGCCAGATCGATCATGCTGATTCCTTCGAATCCAAACAGATCACGTACTGCAAGTCCTGTCAGTACTTCCAGAGATGCGGAAGAAGAAAGTCCGGAACCGTTCGGGATCGTGCCGTAGATCAGGATATCCATACCGGTCGGGATCTTGTATCCTCTGCCTTCCATTGCCCACATAACTCCCTTCGGATAGTTGGTCCATCCTGCTTTTTCAGAATATACCAGATCATCCAGGCTTGTCTCGATCACGCCCAGTTTGCTGAAGTTTTCAGAATAGAAACGGATCGTACGGTCTTCACGTTTGCGGACGATCATGTAAGTTCCGATGCTCAGTGCACATGGGAAAACGTGTCCTCCGTTGTAGTCTGTATGCTCTCCGATCAGGTTTACACGTCCCGGTGAAAAGAATGAACGGATTTCTCCACCTTCCCCATAGATGGATACAAATTTTTCAATCAGTTTTGCTTTCATGTCACTTCTCCTTTTTCTTATTAAATGATGTGGGTGTCAAAAGATGCCATACGAATTGTTCCGTACTTCGTACTTCCACAATTCTACCCAATATTCGCATATCGTGAAGCTTACGCTCCACTTTTATGCTCATATCGGGGCGGGTCATTAAGCCATAAAACCACTCCTGTGCAAGCACATCGTGGTTTCAGGCTTTTGACCCTGGCATCATATTTTGTCAAGGGACATTAATTAAGAAAGGATCGTCGATTTCGACAAAAGGTAATGCTATGAAAAAGAAACCTTATGAACAGAAAATGTATAAAGAAAAAAAGAAAAAGAATAAGATACGGATGCGGTTTGATTTTAACCGGAAAGGTGTTATTTTCTTTGCAGTTGCTGCATTTATCATCTGTGCGGTCAGCATCATTGGTACCGACATGGGCTGGATTGACCAGGGTGGTGTTGTAAGCTCCCTGAAGCGTAACTCTGCAGATGCACCAGTTACTTACGGCAAAGTTTTAAGTCAGGATGAGACAACTGAAAACGGAAAACAGGTGTGCACGCTGAAAGTCAAGATCCAGGCAAAACGTACCAAAGACCAGACCGTAGAGCAGAACTACTACAACATCATCCAGTTTGTGAAAAACAATCCGGACAAATATGATGTAATCCATTACGAAGGCGTTGCAGAAAACAGCGGCGGCGAAGAAGTAAAAGCCGTTACGTTTGATGTTTCAAAAGAACTGATCCAGAGTATCCAGAGCGGAACCGTGGAAGCAAAGGACATTCCGGAAAAAGCAGAGAATTTGTATATTCTTTATACCTTAACCGATGAAATGCAAACAATGGCAGGTTCCGAAACAACGGAAACAACTGCGGAAAGTGAAGCAGGCGAATAGATTCTTTTATCAGGCTGTTCAGATATCAAACTGCCGGGGTGCATGAGTACTGTTTAGAAAATGAGAGTGCGTAAGCTGCGAAAATAATATTTCGAGTTTACGCACTTTATTTTTTCCTATCACAGAAACTACTTGTTATACAAGCTCTCCGATCAGATCGTATTCTGCGGAACCTGTGATCTTTACTTTTACAAAATCGCCGGACATCAGCATCTCGCCTGTGTTGACAAAGACATAACCGTCAATATCCGGGGAATCGGCATAGGTTCTTGCGACATAGGCAGGCTCATCCGCTACTTTTCCCTCGATCATGGCATATAAGGTACGTCCGACCATATCGGCTGCTTTATCAAAAGCGATCTCCTGCTGAAGTTCCAGGATAGCATCTCTTCGCTCTTCTTTTATTTCCTCCGGGATCTGATCCGGCATAGAGGCTGCCGGTGTGTTTTCTTCCGGTGAATAAGCGAAGACGCCAAGGCGTTCGAACTCCATCTCATCGACAAATTCCATCAGTTCTTCATGCTGCTCCTGTGTTTCTCCCGGGAAGCCGGCGATCAGCGTGGTTCGCAGAACAATATCCGGAATCTCTTTTCGAAGAAGGGAAACGGTTTCTTTTAACTGTGCTTTTGTCGTGCGTCTTCCCATGCGTTTGAGAATGGCATCGCTGGCATGCTGGATCGGCATGTCCAGATAGTGACAGACTTTTTTCTCATTCTTGATCGTCTCGATCAGTTCCGGATATATCTCTTCCGGATAGCAGTACAGGATACGGATCCAGCGGATCCCTTTGATCTTTGCAAGTTCCTGGAGAAGGATATGCAGTGACTTTTTACCGTACAGATCCATGCCGTACAGCGTTGTCTCCTGTGCAACCAGTATCAGTTCCTTTACGCCCTGCTCGGCAAGCGAAGCGGCTTCTGCAAGTAACTGCTCCATCGGGACGCTGCGGTAATTGCCGCGAATCTTCGGGATGATACAGTAGGTACAGTGCTTGTCACATCCCTCTGCAATCTTCAGATGTGCATAATGCCCGCCTGTTGTCAGAATACGCTTGCCGGGTACGGACGGAAGCCGGTCAAGATCATCTACATCCAGAAAATGAGAACCTTTTAAAGCCTGATCTACTGCATCAAAAATCTCATCGTACTTGGAAGTACCGATCACCGCATCGACTTCCGGTATTTCATCGACAATCTCCTGTTTATAACGCTGTGCCAGACAGCCCGTTACAATCAGAGCCTTGCACGGACCGGTCTTTTTATATTCTGCCATTTCCAGGATCGTGTTGATGCTTTCTTCTTTAGCATCATTGATAAAACAGCAGGTGTTGATGATGATAATATCCGCATCGTCTTCCGTGTCCGTCATCTCAAAGCCGCGGTCAGCGAGGATGCCAAGCATCACTTCCGAATCAACCAGGTTTTTGTCACAGCCAAGAGAGATAAATAAAATTTTCTTATTCTTCATCTTCACCGCTCTCATCTTCAGCCAGGATTTTGATCTTTCCTTTATCTAATTCTTCTACTGCGATGGACAGCGGTTTTTTGCCGTCGCTATATACCAGTGCCGGTGCACCGTCGATCAGTTCTCTGGCACGTTTTGCCGTTGCCATTACGATAGAATAGCGGCTGTTTACGACAGGTGTTTCGCCTTCATTTACCTCACTGTTTGCAACTTTCATTAAGTCTGTGTAAGATGGATGTAACATAAAATCATTCTCCTTTCAAAAAGCAGTTCATATCCTGCTGCAGTTCTTTGATAAATGCTGTATTGTGGGATTTCTTACAGTGTGCACTCTGTATCAATTCGTGCACCTGTTTCACACAGGTATCCAGATCATCATTTACAATAATGTATTCATAAGAGCCCATTTCCTGGGCTTCCTGTGCTGCACGTTCCAGACGGTCATGGATGACATCGGCTGTTTCCGTGCCACGGCCAACCAGACGTTCCTTTAAAGTCTGTGCATCCGGCGGAACCAGAAACAGCATCAGAGCATCCGGGTATTTTTCTTTTACTTTTAAAGCCCCCTGGATCTCAATCTCCAGAATCACATCTTTTCCGGCATCTAACTGTTCCTGTACATATGCTTTTGGCGTACCATAGTAATTTTCAACATATCTGGCATGTTCGATAAAAGAGTCTTCTTTTATCATCTGTTCAAACTCTTCTTTGCTCTTGAAAAAATACGACACCCCATCTTCTTCTCCTTCACGTGGTTTTCGTGTTGTTGCGGAAATGGAAAGTGCGTAATTATCGTAATCGGAAAGAAGACGTCTGACAACGGTTCCTTTTCCTACTCCGGAAAATCCGGATAAAATAATCAGAATGCCTTTTTTATTCATAAACTGCCTCCTTGAGCCTCTCGTTCCTGAAATGCATCTTTTTGTGAAAAACGTTTTGCGATCGTGTCCGGCTGCAGTGCCGACAGAATGATATGGTCTTCCTGCGTGATGATCACAGCCTTGGTACGTCTTCCCTGTGTGGCATCAATGATGCGTCCCTCTTCTCTTGCATGGGACACCAGACGTTTGACCGGTGCTGCATCCGGGTTGATGACTGCCACGACTTTGGCGGTATTGACTGCATTGCCAAACCCGATATTGATCAATCCTGACAATCGTATCCCCCCTATTCTATATTCTGGATCTGCTCTCTTACTTTTTCAATCTCTGTTTTCAGATTGATCGCAAGATTGGAAGTTTCCAGGTCGTTTGCCTTGGACAAAATAGTATTTGCCTCCCGGTTCATTTCCTGGGCTATAAAGTCCAGTTTTCTGCCGATGCTTCCGCCGGTTTGCAGTGTCTGTTTCATGCTCTCGATATGGCTGTGCAGACGAACCGTTTCTTCATCCGTGCAGATTTTGTCTGCATAAAGAATCACTTCTGTTGCGATACGGCTCTCCTCGAGCTGTGTGTCACGAAGCAGTTCTTTTACTTTTTCAGTCAGTTTGGTGCGATATGCCTGAAGAATTTCCGGGGAACGCTTTTCAATCGCTGCCACATCGGTAAGCATACCGTCCAGTTTTTCAATCAGATCCAGCTTCAGATTTTCTCCTTCCCGAATGCGGGATTCTACAAACTGCTCGCATGCCCCACGAAGTGCTGTTTCAAGGACTGCCCAGATCTCCTGTTCATCTACCGGCTGCTCTTCCATTGTGAAAACTTCCGGACTGCGTCCGATCACGGAGGCACGGATATCATTTGGCAGATCAAATTTTTCCGAAAGCTGCTGATAATATTTTACATACTCTGCTGCAATGTTCTCGTTGTATTTCAAAGACACATTGGTTTCTGTGAAATCCTCATAAGTAATAAAAATATCAACTTTTCCACGCTGTATATATTCTTTGAGAAGATTTCGAATAGCAGATTCAAAAATACTGAGTTTTTTCGGCATTTTGATGTTGGAATCAAAATAGCGGTGGTTGACGGACTTCATCTCAACCGTAAACTTGCGGTCGCCCTGGTGATTTTCATATCTTCCAAAGCCTGTCATACTTTTTATCATAATTATATTCGCTCTTTTCTTTCAAAATTGCGGCATAGAAAGCCATACTATTTTTATTATAGTCGAAAGCGTCGGAAGCGTCAACCGAAAAACAAAGAAAAATAAGACGGAGAAAACAGATTTTGTTCTCTCCGTCTCTTTTTCCAGAAGATATGCTTTTAAAGCATATTTCTATTTTTTAATAACCGCTTTCTTTGGAAGTCCAGCTTTTTTCAGCATTCTTGTATATTTGGAAAGTTTTTTGGAAGGTACGCTCACTTTTGCTTTTGCATTGATCTTGCTGAAAGCTTTGCTTCCGATGGATGTGATTCCATTTGCTTTTTTCATATTGATACTTGCAAGTTTTCTGCAGTTTGCAAATGCACCTTTTTCAATCTTCTTCACATTGCTTCCGATTGTAACTTTCTTCAGGACTTTGCAGCCTTTGAATGCGTTTTTGCCAATTTTGGTTACTTTATAAGTAACACCGTTGATCTTCACGGTTTTTGCAATGGTCACAGAAGTAACGTTTTTCCCTTTTTTACCTTCAACGCCAACAACAACGGCTGTTTTTTTCTTAGCATCCAGAACACGGTAAGTCACATTCTTTCTGACGGTCTTATTTGCTTTCTGTGGTGCTTCGGTTTCTTCGACAGGCTGTGTCTCGGTTGGTTTCTCGGTTGGTTTCTCAGTCGGTTTCTCAGTCGGGTTTGTTTCGCTTTCTGCTTTTTTCAGACCTGCTTTTGCACTCTGAAGATTTGTCAGCAGTGTCTTCAGTTCTTCCGCAGTTGCTCCTTCAGACGGTGCTTTTGCTGCTTCGTATGCTTCTTTGAACGCTGCCCAGCTTGCACTTGTATACGTTCCGTCTGCATTGCCAGCTTCATAGATACCTTTTATGCTGCTGTCATTTACCGCTTCATTCAGTGCTTTCTGAGCTTTTGTTACTTCCTGTTCTTCTTCATTCAGAACCTGATGGATATGGAACTCACTTGCAGTAGCAAAACCATTGCTTCCCTCTTTTGCAACAAACTTGATGTATCTTGCATCAGCGGTGTTGAATTTCACTGTCTTTTCTTTTGTATCAGATGCCCATACACCATTTGTTACAACCGGTGTCCAGTCATCACTTTCTGCTTTCTTGACATACAAATCATAGCTTGTGATATATCCGTTTGCTCCGCCGGACTGTCTTGGAACATAAGTCAGTTTGTTGATCTTATATTCTTTTCCCATATCTACGGTAAAGGTTGCCGGAAGTGCTTTTATGGATGGTGAGTACTGGCTGTGCCATAAGGTAGTAATATCTCCGTCAAATGCATTGGAGATCGGACCGTCGCTGCCCTGTGCCGGATTCTGCTCATTATCACAGGTAAAGCTAAAATCCGTTGTAGGGATGATGCTGTCATCCTGATCGTTTGTCAGTTCGATTTCATCGATCAGACCATTGAAACTGTTTCCAGTCGTGCTTCCAATGTATTTGATCGGGATGTTTAATGTTGCAAGACGGTACTGTGTACCAAGCTTTGTTGCAGTATCCATAACAGCCGGAATAGCTGTATCAGAATCGTTTACATACAGTTCTGCTTTGTCTTTATAGCCTTTGATCGTCAGATGTACCCATTCATCTTCCGGAAGTGTATAGTCAAAGGAATAATCATAACCTTCTCTGGAATATCCGACTTTTCCGGTATTCTTCTGAACGGCTTTGATCGTGTAATCACCAAGTGTGGAAGAACCTTCAAACAGAACCTGTTCATCAGAGGATCCTCCTGCTGCCTTTTTCACCCAGAAGGAAAGGCTGGTTCCTGCCGGAGATTTGTCAAGCGGTGTTTCAATGCAGGTATCACTTTTCATAGACAGGGCTTTGCCGACTTTTCCTTCTGTGTAAGTTGCATGTTCAGCAGACACTGCATTGTATTTGTTCTTGGAAGCATCACTTCCGTCTTCTTTGTCAAAATTGTATTCTGCGTAAGTACTTCCCGCACTCTCAATTTCATGATACGGATTGGTGTTCGGAGCAGTGGAAACTTTTGCAGTGGTTGCTTTTACTTCGTTGTATGTCTTTGTGCCTTCGCCCCAGAGTTTTTCACTCAGTGCAGACATCGGCTGGTAGATACGGTCAAAGACATCATAGTCTGTGACACCGTTTCCTCTGGTATCGATGGAGTCATTCCACAGTGCGTAAGCACCACCGATCATCTGCGGATCACCGGCCGGAATCGTTGTATTTAAATTACCGCTTTTAAATACATTCGGTTTCCAGTTTGCATAGAGGCTTGCAGCATTCAGATAATCTGCATAGTATCCTGCTGCCGGAACGATATATACATTGGAGTCCAGAGAGTTGATCAGTTCAAAGCCAAGATTGTACATTTCCGCAGGATCTGCCCAGTCTTTGCTCCATACATTGATCTCCACACCATCGCCGCGGACTTCTGTATCAGACTTGATTCTGGTAAGACCGCCCCACATACGCATTTTTCGGTTTTTGGACTTCATATAATCATCCATTTCATTTACAAAATTGCGGTACAGGGTTGCATCGTCTTCGTACTCATCCGCACCGATATGTACGGTTGTCTGTTCATCGAAAACAGGATTTTCTCCATCAATATAATCGGAGAAGATATTTTTTGCCAGCTGCGTGGATTCCGGTTTGGAAAGATCCAGATGATCTGTCAGTGGACGTTTCCAATTGCTGGAATTCATTTTCTTTAAAGCACAGTTCTGGAATGTTTTTGTAAATGCCAGTGCGTGTGCCGGTACATCGATTTCCGGAACGATATTGACACCGATCGTTCTGGAATCTTTGATCAGGCTGCGGAACTGATCTTTTGTATAATACAGATCGGTTGCTGTCGCAGTTTTACCTTCATCATTTTTTACAGAAGATTCCAGACGGAAAGCAGCGTAGGCCTTTGTAAAGCTGTTCTGCATCGTAGTCTCCGCATTGGTATCCCAGTAGTCCTCAAGGAAGATCAGGTTATCATTCAGATGTACCTGTAAGTCATTCATCTTGTACCAGGACATTGTTGCCGCAACATCTTTTACGGTCTGAAGTTCGGTTGCTTTTCGTCCGACATCCAGGATCACACCTCTGACTTTGTATTTTGGATAGTCTCTGGTTGTTCCTTTCGGGATCGTTGTTTTGTTCTGCTTCAGAATCTGCAGGAAGGTTCTGGTTGCCCAGTAAGCACCTGTTGCAGTCTCGGATTCTGTTTTGATGGAATCTCCGATCTGTGAGAGATAACCTTCGTCTTTCAGGCCTTTTCCTTTTGCTGTCAATGCAAAATAAAAATCTCCTGCTTTCACATCGCTTTCACTTCCATATACAACGGAAATATCGTTTCCGACAATGTCTTTATAATCTGCTGCAAATGCTTCTGCCATGGAAGAAAGTGTATCTTTGTCAGCAGCATTGATCACGATGCGTGAGTTTTTCGAGATGGTGAAATTGCCGGTAGCACCTGCCCACTCTGCCAGTTCCGGAAGAACGGCAGGTTTTGCATTCTCATCTGCGGTCGCTGTATGCGTTCCAGGAACGGTAATTGCAATCTCTTTTTTTGTTACCTTGTTGTTCTGATCGGTAACTTTAAATTCAACAGAAACGGTCTTATCTTCCAGAGGCTGATAAATGGTTCCGTCTGTGTCGATGATCTGTTCATAGTCTGCATAGGCTTCTACTTTTCCACCCTCTACGGTCGGAAGATTCAACTTTTTGTCTCCTGCTTTTACAGTCAGATTGTTCAGAGCATCCCAGACTTCACTTCCGCTGCTCTGTTTTTCCCCATAAACTTCAAATTCATAGATGGAAACTGTTTTCCAGGTAATGCCTTCTGCGGTTGGGTTAAACGTATTGATGCGGACACGGATATATCTGGTCTGCACCGGATTATCCAGATTGATGATCTGCTTTTTTTCCGCAGGAGCAGAAGTAAAAGTTTTTACCGCTTTCCATGTGCTTCCGTCTTCGGAAGTTTCGATTGCATAATTGGTTGGATTTCGTCTCTCCCAGGTGATGATAACACTGTTTACAGTCTTGACTTCACCAAGATCCATGGCCAGCCAGTGTGGATTGCTCTCACTTGCATCACGTTCTTCACTTGCCCAGCGGGAAGTTTTTGTTGTTGTATCTCCGTCTTTTGCCTTTTCCGGACCAAATGCCGATGTTTCACTTCCAGATGCGGTTGCTGTTGCAGTCAGTGCATAATTCACAGAAGCTGCCTTTACTGTACCAATTGCCGATGCCGGCAACAGGCTGAATACCATAGCACCTGAAAGCAAGAAACTCATGATTTTATGTCTTGTTTTCATTTTCATTCTCCCTTCTTTAGAAAATAGACAATACCAGAAAAATAGTTTTGCATAATTCAAAACGGTTTTTGTTTAATATGCACAAACTATTCTTGGATAAGCATAGCATATTTTTGACTTTTCCGTCAAGCTTTGACCGTATTTCTTTTTCTTTTTATACTATACGGATCATTTCTTTTGATAAACAGCTTTTTTGCTGATCCCGGCTTTTTGCAGATTCTTTTTCAGTTTTTTCAATGCCCTTGCAGAAATTTTTTTGGGTACGGTTATCTTTATCTTTCTGGAAGTACCTGCCAGTGCTTTTGCTTTGATTTTTATGGATTTTGTTCCTTTAAATGTAATATTCTTTAAATTTTTGCATCCGGAAAAACTGTTTGCACCGATGGAAATGATATTTTTTCCGATAGTCAGAGTGCTGATCTTTTTGTTGCTTTTAGCGGCATTTTTCCGGACGGAAGTAACTTTGAAAGAAAATCCGTTGATTTTCACTTCGGATGCAATGGTAATCTTGCGTTTTTTGCCGGTTATTTTCGTTACTTCCGCCGTTCCGCCTTTTGCGGAAGTTTTTGTAACAGTATAGTGGACACCATTTAATTTTTTCACACTGCCAACAGAGGGAATCTTTTGCGATGGTCTGGTGTTGCCGCTTTCCGGTGTTTCCGGTTTGTCAGATACAGAAGGTATCCTGTTTTCCGTATCCGGTGTTTCCGGTTCCTTTCTCTTTGGCTTTTCTGTTACAGTTACTTTGCATACAACTGTCTCATTGCTGCCAAATTTTACCTGGATCGTTGCACTTCCGGTACTGTGTGCGGTCACAACACCCCTTTCATTTACCGTTGCCACGGAAGGATCACTGCTGACAAACGTTGCTTTTCCGCGGTCTTCCGGTGTAAGGGAAGTGTTTCGAAGAAACACTGCCTGATCCCCGACTTTTAAATTCAGGGTTTCTTTGTCTTTCTGATTTTCAAGCATGACATCTGCAAGAGCGATCTGTTCTGATCCGTTTTTGCCATCTGCACAGAATTTTAAAATCTTTACGCCGGTGATATCCAGATAAACGGAAATGGCATTGTCACTTCCATTAAATGGAACAGAAGTGTAAAGCAACGTTCCGTCGCCGTAAATCTGTACTGATGCATCAGAAGTTCCTTTTTTATTCATACCGATCCATAAGGAGAGTGCATCGCTGTTCAGCCCTGAGATATCCCAGACGGCAGTATCACCGGATCTCATGCCGATTCCTTTTTCAAAGGTTCGTTCTTTTTCGTTTGTTTTCAGTGTGATCGTTGTCCCGTCGGCATTTGCGTTTTCTTTTACCGTATTTCCATTTTCGTCAGGCGTCTGATAAAGATCACTGAGATAGGTATGTTTGTCGTAGATACTGTATTTTTCATAAAGAGAAAACTGAGCTGCGGAAATATAGGTATCTGCAAGGGTTCCGGCCGTGGAAAGTGCACGGATGCGGATTCTTCTTACATCTGCAAGATCCAGAGAAACACTTTTTTCTGTCCGGTTATTTGCCCAGGTATTGTCTGTCAGAGGGATGATCTGGAAATCATCACCATCTTCTGTCTGACTGTAGGAAAGTTCATATTTCAAAATAATTCCGTTATTATTTCCGGTCTGTCTTGGAAGGTAAGTCAGTTTTCCGATATCCGTCTTTTGATCCAGAAGAATGGTGTAGGTATTGTTTTTATTGCCGGCAATATCTGCTTTTGTGCCGTTTCCATAATTGCTGTGCCATATAGTATCTTTTTTTCCGTCAACGGCCAGAGAAGCCTCTTCTCCCGGATGTTCACTGTCAGCACTTCCTTTTAAATGCTCCGGTGCGATCTGTGTGTAACCATAAGAGACTTCCGGTTTCTGTCCGATCAGAATACCGTAGCTGTTCCGATAATTGTCTGCTGCTGCCTGATCCAGTTTTTCATATGCAAGCAAAAGTGTTGTCTTTTCATTATGATATTTTTCTGAATCGGCGATCTCAGCCTTTGTGATATGGCTCATCAGAAAGGCAGAATACTGTTCTAAACTTTGCAGATAAACCTGCATCTGTTTTTCTTTGCTCCAGTCGTCCTGCATCAGGCCTTTGTCTGTCATACGGTAAGTGGCAGTCTGCTCAGCTGCTGCAAGCTGATATTCTTCTAAAGACTCGCCGGTGTAGGAACTTACAAAACGCTGTCTTCCTCTTGCCTCTCGGTGATAGAGAATCAGCGTGGAACCTGTTTTAAAATCGACCTCAAAGTTTCCGCCATCTGCTTTTTCATTCGCCTGCAAAGCCTGGTTCAAAAGCTCATTTCCATCCGGATCAAGTACCCGGATGCTGATGTAAGTACCATCAAGATAAAAATGCGGTGTGGTACTATTTACCGTCCAGGTCAGTTTTTGCATGTTTGTATCAATCTTGACGGATGCTACGGATGCATCCCCAAGGCCAAGCATCTTGATCTGCATATCGTCTGCCAGCGGATTTCCGGTTTGTCTGGTATAGGAGACTGTTTTTGATACGTTTCCGGCGGATGCGATCAAATATTCGTTATCGTACTGATAAGCAGTTGTCTTTGGCAGCGGCATCTCAAGCTCATAGATACCGACCGGAAGTTCCAGCTGTATTTCACCTGAAGAAACAGTCACTTCTTTTACAATCTTGCTGCCGTTTTTGATCCGGATCGTTTTGCCTTTGATCTGTGTCAGATCATCGATCTGAATATTCAAACGGACTTTGCTGGTATATCCGGTATCTGCCAGGTCATCGGTGCTTACCAGACTGTAGATGCCGTCCAGTCCAAGTGCTGCCCTTGTTTTCTCACACACAGCATCGTCCGGGATCAGTTCCTTGAGATAATAGATCATCGGCTTGTCCATCGCATAGACCTGATCGGCAATCCTTCCTGACGGGAGGATATGCCAGGATGCAAAGTAAGGAAGCACGTTATAATCCAGGCTGTCCAGACTTTCCGCAAGGGCGTCGGATGATCCCATTTTTTTGCCGGTTTTATAATAAACTTCCCGGTAATGAGAATGCATTGCGGAAACAGCCTGCTGCGGACCGAGTTTGTCCATGAGGTTGGTAAACATATAAAGGCTTACGTTGTAATGCCATGGATCGGATACAATATCGGCAAACGTATTGCTGGAAGCAAGGCTTTCTTTCATGCGGTTTCCAAGCTGTGCATAACGTTCACTTTTTGTGCCGGAAAAATCACCGAGCAGCCAGCCAAAATCCTCAGCCGGGCGATAAGTCGGCTCAAAATAATAGCCCAGAATATTGTTGGTTGTTTCCACAAAAGGATTTTCCTGAGAAGCGATCGCACCCTCGTATCCATGACCAAATTCATGAAGAGAAAGCCAGTCCCGCACCAGGTATGTCTCAAGACTTTTTCCATTATAAGCACTGTGGTCGGTTGTATAATAAGCCTGCCCTGCCCCATGGGCATTTGCTTTGATGAAAAATTTTGCACGGATATCCTGATTCCATGGATCTTTTGCATAATAGTCAAGACCGGAATAAGCATCGTACTGTTTTACAAAGGATGCATACCAGTCCAGCATCTCATCCAGTGTTTTAAAACGGTAAACTTCTTTTTTGTTGCCATAGGAAGAGTTCAGAATGTTATTCTTATCACAGATCGGAACAAGGAACGTTGCGGCACTTCCCTCTATGATCGCAAACGGTGCCTGACTTTCCTCCCAGGAATCAAAAAATGCCTGCTGGGAATCTCCGTAGCGATAATATGGGATTTCTTTCAGATCGTCGGTCCATCGGTATTCGATAACCGGCTGAACGGCCGTATTTTTCGGTGTTGTGATAAACGGCACGCTGTCGGCACTTTCTTCTCCATTATCACCGGTGAACGTATTGGATAAAGTCACCCAGCTGCCATCTTTTGGAATGGTCGCGGAAGACTCTGTCTGCGAATCATCGTTTTTAAACTGAACGGTAAGATCCTGCTGAAATTCCTCTGCATTGACGATACGGATCTGAAGACTGCTTCCATGCGGCATCCACAGTCCGAGATTCTGCCGGTCATGGTAATAGCCACGGTTGAAACTGATGCCGGTCAGATGTGATGCATCCGGAAGTGTATACAAAATACGCTGAATGCTTTTCTCTTCTTCAGATGCATTTCTATCCAGCACCGTAACCTGCGTATCGAGTGCAGCAGTATGCTGATCCGAATCGGTTACACTTCGGGAGAGCACATAAGTTCCTGTTTTGGACGTATTGACACTTCCGCTGCTTTTGATCACGGACGTAAGATCGCCGTCCTCCTGGTCATCCGCAAGCATACGCTCCCAGTTCTGATCAGAAGTTTCTCCCTGATAAACCCAGGTTTTTGTGACACCGGAAAGCTGAGGCATACGATAGGCATCATCCATCGCTTCTGCTTTTGTTCCAAGCATCAGAAAAGCTGTTACAGCTGTCATGGCAGCCAGTTCCCACTTTTTCTTTTTCATATAAAAATATCCTCCTGTTTTTGTTTTCTTTGTCACTTTTCCCTCTTCAAAAGCACAAAGGATTTGTCTGATTTTAACATATGCTGTCATGGTATAGCAAGCTTTTCCAAAGAAATATTGTTCTTCTCCCGATAAAATGTTATGATAGTAAAAAATGTCGGGATCAAAAGTCAGAAACATCAATGTGCTTGCACAGGAGCGGTTTATGGCTTTAGGATCCGTACGGCATCTTTTGACTCAAACGTCTTAATATTCAGAAAGTGAGGAAATTGATATGGCACTTGACGGAACCGTCATCTCCTGCATGGCATGGGAACTGAATCATGCTCTTGCAGGCGGAAAAATCAACAAAATCGCACAGCCGGAAAAAGATGAGCTGATGCTTACTATAAAAAATAACCGTAAACAATACCGTCTTCTTGTTTCTGCCAGTGCGAGCCTTCCGCTGGTCTATCTGACAGATCAGAACAAGACCGGTCCTATGACTGCCCCGAATTTCTGTATGCTGCTGCGTAAGCATATCGGAAGCGGACGCATCCTCAGGATCTGGCAGCCTGGCATGGAACGTATCTTAAATATGGAGATTGAGCATTTAAATGAACTGGGTGATATCTGCCGCAAGCTTCTGATTATCGAGCTGATGGGCAAGCACAGCAATATTATTTTCTGCCAGGAGGACGGCATGATCCTGGACTCCATCAAACATGTCTCCGCACAGGTCAGCTCCGTGCGTGAAGTCCTTCCGGGGCGGATGTATTTTATCCCGGAAACGCAACATAAGTACGATCCACAGACGATCACAGAAGAAGAATTTTTCAGCAGTGTCTGCCAGAAGCCGATGCCGCTCTCAAAGGCGATCTATACAACTCTGACCGGTATCAGTCCGCTGATTGCCGAAGAACTCTGCCACCGCAGCAACCTGGAGTCGGATCAGAGTGCAAATTCTTTTCAGGAGATCGAGCAGATTCACCTTTTCCATACCCTGAAACGGATGATGGAGGATCTTGAAACCCATGCTTTTACGCCGAATATTGTCTATGACGGAAAAGTTCCGCTGGAATATGCAGCCTTTTTGCTTACCCAGTATAAGGACATGCACACGGAAACTTACGATACGATGTCAGAAGTCCTGGAAAGGTATTATGCGGAAAAGAATACGATCACACGCATCCGCCAGAAATCTTCCGATCTTCGCCGTATCGTCCAAACGGCACTTGATCGCAGCCGTAAAAAATACGATCTTCAGAAAAAACAGTTAAAGGACACGGAAAAACGCGATAAATTCCGCATTTACGGAGAACTTTTAAACACGTATGGATATGAAGCAGTACCTGGAAGCAGGGAACTTTCCGCAGTGAACTATTACACCGGTGAAACGGTAAAAATACCGCTCGATCCGACACTGACTGCACAGGAAAACGCCAAAAAATATTTCGACCGTTACGGAAAACTGAAACGTACCTACGAGGCACTGGAACATCTGATCAAAGAGACAAAAGAAGAGATCCAGCATCTGGAATCCATTTCCACAGCTCTTGATATTGCCCTGAATGAAGAAGATCTGGTACAGGTCAAAGAAGAACTGACACAGTACGGCTACATCCGCCGGAAATACACCGGAAAGCGTGTGAAGATCACATCAAAACCGTTCCACTATCTTTCTTCGGATGGTTATGATATCTATGTCGGAAAAAATAATTATCAGAACGAAGAACTGACCTTTAAATTTGCCACCGGAAATGACTGGTGGTTCCATGCAAAAGGTGCCCCGGGATCGCATGTCATTGTGAAAGCAGGTCAGGGGCTGCCGCCGGACCGTACCTTTGAAGAAGCCGCAAGGCTGGCTGCCTGGTATTCCAGCCACCGCGGTGCAGACAAGGTGGAGGTTGACTATGTTGAGAAAAAACAGGTGAAAAAAGTAAACGGCGGAAAACCGGGGTTTGTGATCTATCACACCAATTATTCCATGGTGATCGATTCTGATATCAGCGGTATCCGACAGGTAAAAGAAAAATAACGCAAAAAAAGAAGCACTGCTGCATAACTACTATGCCTCGGTGCTTCTTTTTCCAAAAAACAGTAACGGAATACTGATCAGAAACGGCAGATAATACGTTGCCATGCGATACAGGATCATTGCTGCACCGCAGACGGACTTTTCTGTCATAGAGCCAAACAGCATCAGAAAGACCAGTTCCGTCGAACCTGTGCCGCCGGAACTTGGGATCACTCCGATCAGCAGCTGCATGACGGATGAAAAAGCCAGACATTCCAGAACAGAAAGTGGCAGCCTTTCTCCGGTAACTGCAAAGATGGCAACCGCAGGAAGTGCATACAGACAGGTCATTTTTACTGCATTTCGAAAAATCAGTCCTATCCACTGCTGTTTATCTTTGATTACCACACTCCCGACTCTGGAAAAATCTTCCATCTGTGCAATTCCGGCTTTTGCCTTTTCTTTGATTTTTTCTTTTTTGATATGATCGCTGCAGCGAAGCAGCCACGGTGCAAACTTCTGATTGATGCAGAACATGGTCAGAAAGAGCAGTATAGCAAAGCTGACCCCGAATCCTGTCAGCAGATAATTTTTCTCCAATCCCGAAACCTGAAAAAGAACCGTATGAAAAAAACAAAGCATCACTGCTGCATAGAGTACAATCGTCAGCTTATGTGATACATACTCCATCGTCAGGATTCCAAATGATTTCCCTGGTTTGATCTGGCTTTCCTGATACAGATCATAGATCTGGGCCGGTTTCGTCCCCGCCGCAAAGGTCGTAACATTAAAAAACACCACCATATATGCCAGGCGGATGGCCTGCCAAAAGGTACATTTTTCAAGGTTTTTCACAATCATATAATGAAGTACCCAGCCATCCAGCAGTACATAAAGATTGCCGAAGATCACAAGGATCAACAGAGCTTTTTTGTCTGCCTGGAAAAGCTGGGTTTTGATTTCACCTAAGGAATCATGAAAAATCAGGTATAAAACCAGTATCAGAAACAACGTTGCCAGAATGGCTGTTATAAAATGTTTCTTTTTATTTTTCATATCCAAAATCTATGCTGTAAAAACAGCTGTGCAAATGTTTTATTTTGCTACGATGTTTACAATCTTCTTCGGAACATAGATCTCTTTGATAATGTTTCCGGAAAGTTTGTCACCGAGAACTTCTTTTGCTTTTGCGATCGCATCTTCTTTGCTGATGTCAACCGGAATGGAGATGACTGCTTTTGTCTTTCCATTTACCTGCACCGGAATTTCGACTTCGTCATCTTTCATTGCTTCTTCATCATGAGCCGGCCATTCGTGGTGGAATACAGAATCCGTATGACCCAGTTCCTCCCAGAGCTCTTCTCCCATATGCGGTGCAAATGGTGCCAGAAGCAGAACGGCTGCTTCCAGAGTCTCTTTGTCCATGCCGCCTTCTTTCTTGGCGATCGCGATCAGGTTGTTGTTGCACTCCATGAAACCGGAAATAACCGTATTCAGGCTGAAGCCCTCCAGACGGGTTGTGATCATGTGGATCATCTTATGGCGTGCTTTGATCATTTCTTTGCTTGCTTTGATATTTTTGTCTTTATTGTCCATGACCAGATTCCAGAAACGGGACAGGAAACGGTATACACCTTCGATACCACGGTCATCCCACTCTGCATCCAGTTCCGGCGGACCTACAAACAGTTCGTACATTCTCAGAGAATCACATCCGTAATCGCGTACCAGATCATCCGGGGAAATGACGTTTCCTTTGGATTTACTCATTTTGATACCGTTCTTACCGGTGATCATACCCTGGTTGAACAGTTTGTGGAACGGTTCATCAAAATCGACCACTCCGATATCGTACAGGAATTTGGTATAGAAACGGGAATAAAGAAGATGCAGTACAGCATGTTCTACACCGCCGATGTACATATCTACCGGAAGGTACTTGTCTGCTTTTTCTTTGGATACCAGTTCTTTATCGTTATGTGAATCTACATAACGCAGGAAATACCAGGAAGAACCTGCCCACTGCGGCATGGTATTTGTCTCACGTTTTGCATCAGCACCACATTTCGGACACTTGCAGTTTACCCAGTCTTCGATCGCAGCCAGCGGTGATTCGCCGGTACCGGTCGGTTCATAGGATTCTACATCCGGAAGACGCAGCGGAAGCTCTTCTTCCGGAACCGGAACATTTCCACATTTCGGGCAGTGTATGATCGGAATCGGCTCGCCCCAGTAACGCTGACGGGAGAATACCCAGTCACGCAGTTTGTAGTTTACGGTCTTGCGTCCGATACCCATCTTCTCGATGATATGCGGAGCTTCCTTTTTCAGGACTGCGGATTCCATACCGTTCCAGTCGCCGGAATTGATCATGGTTCCGGAAGCTTCGGTGTAAGCTTCTGTCATGTTTTCAATTGCTTTGCCGTCTTTTGCGATAACCTGGATAATCGGGATATCAAATTTTTTAGCGAACTCAAAGTCACGGTCATCATGAGCCGGTACACACATGATCGCACCGGTACCGTAATCTGCCAGTACATAGTCGGACAGCCAGATCGGAACTTTTGCTCCGTTCAGCGGATTAGTCGCATAGCTTCCGGTAAATACACCAGTCTTTTCCTTATCCTGCATACGGTCCACGTTGGATTTCATGGATGCTGCATAGATATAAGCATCAACGGCTTCTTTCTGATCCGGTGTTGCAAGACCTGCTGCCAGTTTGTGCTCCGGAGCCAGTACCATGAAAGTTGCACCGTGAAGGGTATCCGGTCTTGTCGTATAGACTGTGATCTTTTCATCTTTTCCTTCTACCGGAAAATCTACTTCTGCACCGTAAGATTTGCCGATCCATTCAGTCTGCATTTTCTTTACTTTTTCCGGCCATTCCAGCTTGTCCAGGTCATTTAACAGACGGTCTGCATACTTTGTGATACGCAGCATCCACTGACGTAAGTTTTTCTTGGTGACCGGTGTGCCGCATCGCTCGCAGCAGCCGTTTACCACTTCTTCGTTTGCCAGACCTGTCTTACAGGAAGGACACCAGTTGATCGGAAACTCCTTTTCGTATGCAAGCCCTTCTTTGAACATTTTTACAAAAATCCACTGTGTCCATTTGTAGAAGTCCGGATCCGTGGTATTGACTTCACGATCCCAGTCATAAATAGCTGCGATCTCGTTGATCTGACGTTTGATGTTGGAAATGTTCTTTGCGGTGGAGATGGCCGGATGCTGACCGGTCTTGATTGCATAATTCTCTGCCGGAAGACCAAATGCATCCCATCCCATCGGATGGATCAGGTAATATCCCTGCATCATTTTGTAGCGGCTCCATACATCGGAGATCACATAACCTCTCCAGTGACCTACGTGAAGACCATTTCCTGACGGATACGGAAACATATCCAGACAATAATATTTCGGCTTTTTGCCATCATCGACATTTACCGGATTTTCTTCCCATTTCTGACGCCATTTTTTTTCAATGGCTTTATGGTTATAAGGCACTGCCATTTTCTTTTCCTCCTGAAAGTTAAATTCTTATAAATAATTAAAACTATCTGTTATTTTACCCCAATATATTCGCTTTTGTCAATAGATGGCAAAAAAGTGAATTGACGCAAAAATCAGAATGAACTATAGTAATATCAGGGACAAAACGAAGCATTTACTGCCCGGGATTGTTCGAAGTATGATAAAGGAGTTGTTTCTATTATGAATCCACAAATCAGAAGATCTGTTTTTTCCTGGAAAAATCTGGTCGCTGCTTTTCTCTGTACCCTTGGCATTTTTTCCATGGCGATTGTGTTTATCCTGCATTTTCGCCCTCTTTATTATTTTGACATCGATCATCTTGATATTCCTGCCACGAGTGGTTATTCAGAGGAAGTGATCCGCAGAAATTACGATGAGCTGATCGACTATAATTCCATTTCCGGTCCATCCAGGCTTACGTTTTCAGACTTTATAATGTCAGAAAAAGGTGAGATCCATTTTGAAGAGGTGAAACGTATTTTCCTGAATATCGAATACGCTTCCTTCGTCCTGGTCCCGCTTACGCTTCTGCTGACTGCATGGCAGATCCGAAAGAAAAACGCTCCCTTCTTTGCCGTTTTATCCGCATTTCCGACGTTCCTTGTGGTGATCGTCGGCTCGCTTGTCGCTTTGAACTGGGATTTTTGTTTTGTACTGTTCCATAAGATCCTGTTCCGCAACGATTACTGGATTTTTGACCCGGCGTGCGATCCGGTCATCACGATCCTGCCGGACGCTTACTTTCTTCACGCCGCCGCTTTGATCCTGCTGTGCGTTCTTGCAGCAAGTCTTTTCTCTTTGCTGCTCTTCCGTCTGCTTCGCAGAAAGATCAGCAATAGTGCGAAATGATCATCTGAAGGCTCTTTCTTCCACGGTATTCATTGACAGATGGATAATAGATGAAAGAAAGGGTCACTGCATTTTCCCGCCCCTGGAAACATTTTTCTGTTTCGGATTCTCCGTATTTCTGCATAATATAAGTCAGAATCTGTTCGATGTCACCAAAATACAGGGCATCCATGACGGTGCCATGCTGACTTCGCACCTGCATTTTCAGCGTGTTTCTGTTCTTTCCTAAAATCCGCATACTTAAAATATTCAGATTTTTTTCGGCAAACAAAGGCTTTTCATTTCCTTTTCCAAATGGTTCCAGAACAGAGAGTTCCTCGATCAGATGTTCGGTGACATAGCCGATCGGCATCGGTACATCGATCGTGATCTTCGGGATAAAATCTTCTTCTGTCAGTGTGGTATGCTCATTTAAAAAAGTACGGAATTTTTCCACATTTTCTTTTGGAAGCGACAGTCCGGCTGCCATCGGATGTCCGCCGTATTTTGTGTAAAGCTCTTTGCATTTTGACATTTCTTCAAACATGGAATAGGCCTCGATCGAACGTCCGGAGCCTTTGACACCGTCGATGCTGTCCGTTAGAACGAACACCGGTTTGTTGTAGCGTTCCCGGATACGCCCGGCGATGATCCCGGCCAGGCTTTCATGGCAGTCCGGAAGATAGACAACCAGGACTTTATCCTGGCTTCTGCCCTCTTTTTCAATCCACTCTATGGCTTCTTCTGCCCCTGTCTGTGTCATATCTTTTCGCTCGTCATTAAGTGTTTTCAGTTCTGCCGCCATCACATCTGCCTTTGCCCTGTCTTTCTGAAGCAGCAGATTCAGAGAGCGTTTTGCAGTGTCCAGTCTTCCGCCAGCGTTGATGCACGGTCCCAGTACAAACCCGATATGGTAGGATTTGATCTCTTTTTCTTCCAGTCCGCAGGCACGGATCAGGGATGCCATACCGACATTCTGCGTATGGTTCAGCCGCTTTAAACCTTCTTTGACCAGGATCCGATTTTCCCCGATCAGATCCATGACATCCCCGACGGTTGCAAAACCGGCAAACTCCAGAAATTCTTCCGTTTCTTCTTTTGGGATACCATAAGCTTCATAAAGACAGCAGATCACTTTATAGGCAACGGCTGCACCGCATAAGTGCTTGAACGGATAAGGGCAGTCTGCCTGCCTTGGATTGACTACGGCATCCGCAGGCGGTACTTCTTCCTGTACTTCGTGATGGTCGGTGATCAGAATGGTCATGCCAAGACTTTTGGCCAGTTTTGTCTGTTCCACAGCTGCAATTCCATTGTCACAGGTCAGAATGGTATCGACTCCTTCTTCATATGCATAGCGAATCAGGTGTTCGTTGATGCCATAGCCGTCTTTCATCCGGTCCGGAATCTCCACATCTGCATTAGCATGACAGCGACGCAGTCCTCTCAGCAGAATATAGGAGGCATTCACGCCATCAATATCATAATCGCCGATGATACGGATTTTTTTCTGTTCTTTTATTTTACACATCAGAATCTCTACCAGTTTATCTGCATCTTTCAGCAGATGCGGATCATAGAAATCTTCTTTTGTTCCGTAAAGATACTGCCGGATTTCCGGTTCACCTACAATATCACGATTTCGGATCAGCCTTGCAGTCACCTGGTCGATCCCGAATTTTTCTGCTATTGCCTGAAAATCGGCACGCTTTGCAGAGACAACCCATTTTTCCATAGTAAAAGTCCTTTCTGAAAAAAAGATGCCCTTTCGCCGAACAGAGGGAAAGAGCATCTTTTTTATTTTGAAGAAGCAGAAAACTTATTTGTTTTTGCTTTTGAATTTGGTTTTCAGTGTATACCACAGCGGACCGGAAATGCATACAGAAGAGAATGCACCGGCAACGATACCAACCATCAGAGGCGCTGCAAATTCACGGATCGACGGAACGCCGAGAATGAACAGTGCTGCGATCGTGATGAAGGTTGTCAGAGAAGTATAGATACTTCTTGTAAGAGTCTGTGTGATACTTCTGTTTACGATCTCTTTAAGTGCTTCGTCACTGTGTTTCTTTGAGTTACCCAGGTTTTCACGGATACGGTCAAAGATAACAATAGATGCGTTGATAGAGTATCCGATGATCGTCAGCATGCAGGCAATAAATGTATTACCGACAGAGATTCTGGCGATCGCATAGAATGCCAGCACGATCAGTACGTCGTGGAGCAGAGCCAGAACGGCACTTGCACCGAAACGGATATCTTTGAAACGCAGCCAGATGTAGATCAGCATGCAGATGGCTGCAATGATAACCGCAACGATCGCATCCTGACGCATTTCATTACTTACGGTAGAAGAAATGCTCTCTGCGGTGATTGTGGATTCATCCACACCAAATTTTTTATTCAGTTTCTGGCTAAGCTCGGTTCTTTCATCCAGAGACAGTTCTCTTGTCTTTATGATAACCTGATTGGAACCGCTTACCTTGGTAGCCTGGATATTTGCATCGCCGGTTACTTCCTGTACAACCGGTTTTACTTTTTCATCGATCTCTTCGATGGAGTAATCTTCGTTGAAGGTTACGTTTGTAGAAGTACCGCCCATAAACTCAAGGCTGTAGTTCAGTGCTTTTCCACCGCCCTGGCTGTGGATCAGCATGGAAGCCGGACCGGAGATCATGCATACGACCGCGATCGCAAAGAATACTTTCTTATGTTTCAGGAAATCAATGGTGTCATGCTTTTTCGGACAGCCATAATATTTCACATCCTGGAATCCAAGGGCAAAGAATGCCTTTGCCAGATATCTGGAGATAACCAGTGCAGAGAACATGGAGAGGATGATACTCATCGCCAGTGTGTATGCGAAACCTTTTACGGAACCGGTTCCCATGATACCCAGCACGATCGCTGCGATCAGGGTTGTGATATTTCCGTCCAGGATTGCAGACAGAGCTTTTTTGAAACCGATATCGATCGCACTTTTAACAGATCTTCCGGCTGCGATCTCTTCACGGATACGTGCATAGATGATAACGTTTGCATCGACCGCCATACCAATACCGAGGATGATACCTGCGATACCCGGCAGAGTCAGTGTGATATCAAATGCATTTAAAGTAACCAGTGTCAGTACGGTGTACAGCAGCAGAGAGATCGCTGCAACAACACCTGGCAGCAGGTAAACAACCATCATAAAGATGCAGACAAGTGCCAGACCGATCGCTCCTGCTTTTAAGCTGGTGGAAATTGCAGCTTCCCCAAGCTGGGCACCTACGACGTTAGAACGCAGCTCCTGCAGTTCCAGGGACAGAGAACCGATACGGATGGAAGAAGCAAGGTTTTCTGCTTCCTGTGCATCTGCCATGCCGGTGATGACAGCAGAACCGTCTGTGATCGCACTCTGTACGGTCGGAGCACTGATGACATCACCGTCATATACAATATAGATGGATTTGCCGATATTTTCAGAAGTTGCATTTGCAAAGGCTGCGGCACCTTCACTGTTGAACTCCAGTTTTACAACGTTCTCGTTATTTTTCAGGTTATCCTGCTGAACGCCTGCTTCCGCAGATACGACCTGGCTTCCGTCTACGACAACGGTGCCGTCTTCCAGCTGGAACTGAAGGGAACCTGGTTTGCCAAGTTCTTCAAGAATGGTATTTGCATCGGATACACCAGGGATTTCGATGTTGATACGGTTCGTACCTTCCTGGTAAACCTGTGCTTCTGTGCTGTAGCCGTCAACACGCTGCTGCAGCTTGTAAATCGTGTCTTTCATATCTTCGGCAGACGGATTCTCATCACCCACTACCTCATATGTGATACTTACACCGCCGGACAGGTCCAGACCAAGTGTGATGTTTTTGGCAGCTCCCGTTCCGGTAGGTCCGAAGCCGACAGCTGTGGTGTAGGTCAAAAGCCCAAGAAACAGGGCGATCGCAACGACTACACCAATCGCTTTGTTCTTTTTCATGTTTCTTAATTCTCCTTTTCCTCGGCAGCGAGTGCTGCCTTTATCATGATCGCGCATTCGATACGCTTCCGCTGCAATTCACATCCGATATCATATGCATCGTTGATGGATTTGTGGAAATTCCAGGAGTTCGCCGCACATCCGCCGCTGCAGTAGAATTTTGCAAAACAGTTTTTGCACTTTTCTTTTGCATAGACATTGCAGTTTTTAAACTCAGCCTGGATCTGTGGTGTTTTGATACCTTCCTCCACATTTCCCATCAGGAACTGTTCTTCCCCGACGAACTGATGACACGGATAAAAATCACCCCACGGTGTGACAGCGAGGTATTCTGTTCCGGAGCCGCATCCGGAGAGGCGTTTGTAAACGCATGGACCTCCCGTCAGGTCTATCATAAAATGGAAGAAATTGAATCCCCTTCCTTCCTTATGACGCTTGATCATTTCCTTTGCCAGTCTGTCATATTCTTCGCAGATTGCCGGAATATCTTCTTCCCGCAGTGCGTACTCCTCTTCCGGCTGAGCAACAACCGGCTCCACGGAGATCTGTTTGAAGCCCAGATCTGCCAGATGCAGGACATCGGATGCAAAATCCAAGTTGTGTCTGGTAAAGGTCCCTCTTACATAATATTTATCCTGATGTCTGCTCTCCGCAAATTTTTCAAATTTCGGGAGAATCAGGTCATAGCTTCCTTTTCCTTTGCGGAACGGACGCATGTAGTCATGTACTTCTTTTCTGCCGTCGATGCTGAGTACGACATTTGCCATCTCACGGTTACAGAACTCCATAACCTCATCGTTTAACAGAACGCCGTTTGTAGTCAGTGTAAAACGGAAATTTTTGTTATGGATCTTCTCCTGCTCTCTTCCGTATGCAACCAGGTCTTTTACTACCTGCCAGTTCATCAGCGGCTCCCCGCCAAAGAAATCCACTTCCAGATTTCTTCTGCTTCCGGAATTTGCGATCAGGAAATCCAGTGCTTTTTTGCCGACTTCGTAGCTCATCAGGGCACGACGGCCATGATACTCACCTTCTTCTGCAAAGCAGTAACGACAGGCGAGGTTACAGTCGTGAGCAATGTGCAGGCAGAGTGCCTTCACAACAGTCGGACGGTTTTTAAATGCGTCGATTGCATTTTCATAGATATCTTCGGTAAACAGTGCCCCGGCTTCTTCCAGTTCATGACATTCTTCCAGTGCTTCTTCGATCTCTGCCGGAGCATAGCTGTTCGCAAGTGCTTTTAAGATCTCTTCTTTTGATTCTTTTTTTTCGAGGTATGGCAGTACATCGTACACCACATCATCTACGATATGTACGGAACCGCTGTTTACATCCATAACGATGTTAAAACCGTTGCTTTTATATTGATGGATCAACCCGTAATCCCCTTTCAGTTCTCCAGACGCTAAGAAACAGCGAGCAAGATGCCCGCTGCTTGCTTGTATGTCCTGTTATTATTTATTGCTTTCGCAGCTCTGATTTCCTACGGTGCAGGATGTCTTACATGCGGACTGGCAAGATGTCTGACATTCGCCGCATCCGCCTTTCTTTACTGTGTTCTGCAGACTTTTGGTATTTAATGTCTGAATATGTTTCATATTATCGCCTCCTTATCTTCGCTTACGCGGAAATTTAATTAGATTATAACATAATGTTCACAATAGTAAAAGCATTTTTTTTACAATAACACAACTTTTTCACAAATCCATGTTATAATAAGACACAATCATAGGATCGGCAACTGCGATCCGCATCCATTTTAATACAGTCGAAAGGAATAATTTAACTATGAAAAAGAAAGTTGCAACAGCTGCCATTGCAGCAATGACCATGACATTTCTGGCAGGGTGTTCTTCCAGGGGCACTTATGCCAAATACCTGACACTTGGCGAATACAAAGGTCTGAGCGTCACCAAAGTAAAAACGGAAGTAACCGATGACGATGTGGAGGCTGAGATTGAAAGTGCCCTGGATGAAAATGCGGAGTATACGGATGTAGACCGTGCCGCAAAAGACGGCGATCAGGTAAACATTGACTTCGACGGAAGCATTGACGGAGAAGCATGGGATTCGGATACCGACTACGATCTGGTGATCGGTTCGGAGGATTTCCAGCTGGAGTTCGAAGAACATCTGATCGGTGCAAAAGCCGGCGATACACTGGAATTTACGATCACGCTCTCGGATGATTATGATGGTGATTACGCCGGAAAAGATGCAGATTTCAAAGTAACGGTCAATGCGGTGCAGGAGATCAACGTTCCGGAACTGAATGACGATTACTGCAAGAAGTACACCGACTATGATACCGTTGATGAATACCGTGCCGGTGTCAGAAAAGAGCTGGAAGAATATTATGATGAGACAAACACCGAGACGGCCCAGAATGATCTGCTCTCCCAGATCCTTGAAAACTCCAAAGTTTCCGGTTATCCGCAGGATCTCTACGATAAATGCAAAGAAGAATATGATGCCAACAACCAGATTCTTGCAGACATGTTTGGTATCGATGTCTCTGACATTGCAGGCTCCGAAGATGACGTCAAGAGTGCCGTAGAAGAAATGGTTTATACGGAAATGCTGACGACCGCGATCGCAGAAAAGGAAAATATCGCCGTTTCGGATGATGAATACACCGACTACGTCAACTCCGTCTATGAGGACAGCGGCTACACTTCCGCAGAAGAATATGAAGAAGATTACACCAAAGACGAGACACTAAATACCATCCTCTATAATAAAGTTATGGATTTTCTGATGCAGAATGCAACCGTTACCGAAGTTTCTGAGGACGAGTACTATGAAGAAGATACCGAGATGGATGAGGAAGCGTACGATACCGAAGAAATCACGGAAAATGAGACAGATGCCGAAGATTTGGAGATGACAGAGTAATGTCCCAAAAAAAGAAAAGTATGTTGTTATTTCTGGTAGTTGCCCTCCTTCTTGTCCTGTCGCTTGTTGCTGTCTTTTTTCTGAACAGCCACAACGAACAGGGCGAGATCGCCCGTATTTATCAGGACGGTAAGCTGATCCGCGAAGTGTCACTGACCGATGTTGCCAGTCCTTATGAATTTCAGGTGGAGGCTTCGGATGGCGGCTACAACTTGATCCGGGTAGAAAAAGGGGCAATCGGCATCAAAGATGCCGACTGCCCGGACAAAATCTGCCAGCAGAGAGGCATGGTGTCGGATACCGGATATCCGGTCACCTGCTTGCCCCACAAGCTGGTTATTCAAATTGAACGCCTTACTGCCGCCTCCAATGGTATCGATGCGGTCGTGCAGTAAGAATCCTACTCTTCTCCCGCTCTTGCAGCGATCTCCTTATCCATGATATCTTTCGGTGCCTGCTCATAGCGTGCAAACTCATATGCGAAATCGCCGCTTCCACCTGTCATGGAACGTAACGTTGTGCAGTAGCCGTAAAGCTCCATCATCGGGATGTCTGCTTCTACGATCTGATTGCCTTTGTGATCTGGATTCATGCCAAGCACACGGCCACGGCGTTTGTTCAGATCACCCATAACATCACCGGTAAATTTATCCGGTTTGCTGTATCATTTTGTCCCTTATAATGTAAATGATGAAGGTTTTTTAGATTATGAAGAAATGTTTTATGCTGTTGAGATAAAAATAAATATCATTGCGGAAAATCCGTTTTGGATCAAAAAATCTGAGTATTATTTTTATGCATCAGAATCTTTGAGTACCGATAATAAAAAATATGCTTACCGATATGCTTATAGATATGTCAATGGCATGAGAAATCGAAGCATTATGAACAGTTATATCAAAGCATGTAATTTTGAATTAAAGATTTTCGGATCAGTGCTTAATCCACAGATTATAATTGGTGGTTATGAGTATCTGATTAATGATTATCTGGAAAATGGTGAGTATATCATTGTTGATAGTTTAAAAAGGACGGTAACAAAAATCATGAATGACGGAACAGCTGTTAATATTTTTGACAGCAGAGAAAAGAAAAGATCTGTGTTTCAGAAAATCCGGCCGGGCAGAAGTTTAATAAGCTGGTCCGGTAAATTTGATTTTATGTTAACACTGTATGAGGAAAGGGCAGAACCGCAATGGCATTGAAATTACAAGCTGCATTAAATGGCAATGAAACTGTCCTGCAAAGCGAATCCTCTAATACATATAGCGGAGAACTATCTGCACCAGTACTACCTGTTAAGTATAGAAATGGTGCAAGAGAGTATCCGCTCTCTGTAGTGGCAGAGGATGATGCAGGAAATATCAGCAGGAATAATTCAACTATAATCTCTGTAGTCAATCCGGTGCATTTTGATTTTATCATATCAGATTCAGCTGGAAACGAAATATCATATCTGGACAACATGGAAATGGATCTTGATGTTGGCGATACAAATGATTTTGAAGCGGTTGTAAATTTCTGGGATGATAAGATGTTTTCTTATAATAACAGAATTTACATTCCGGAAACAGAATATGGTGGAATTATCGGTGACCGGGAGATTATAACAAAAAACAGTGAAATTGTTTTGCGTGGATATACGTGGCGAGGCTTGTTATCCACAAAAGTAATTATACCGCCAAAAGATTCCACAAATTTAATTCTGTCTGGAGAAATCAATGCTGTCGTAAGGATGCTGATAGGAGATTATTTTGGAAATCTTTTCTATGTGCCAGATGAAGATACACAGAAAAGTGTTTCAAATTATTCTGTTGACAGATTTACAGATGTAGCATCTGCAATTTATAAGCTTCTGGATTCGATTTCGATGAGGCTTAACATACGATATGATCAGGATAAAAAAGCAGTAGAACTGAAAGCAGTGGATGTGTTGGACTATTCAGAAGAACTTGAATATAGTCAAGACAATAAGCTTGATTTCGATATTCGAGACTGTCGAAATGGTGTGAATCATTTGATCTGCGGTGGAAGTGGTCAAGGATTAGAGAGAGAAATTATCCATTTGTATGTTCAGCAAGACGGTTCTATTGGAGATACACAGTATTATTTTGGACTAAACGAGAACGCGCAATTTTATGACTATGCAAATGCCGAAAGTACAGAAAAACTTCGCGAAGATGGAGAAAACAGATTAAAAGAATTGCAGAATTATAAAAAAATGAGCTTGTCCGTAGATGATGTGGATTTGGAAATAGGAGATATCGTTGGTGGTCGCGAGTATATAACAGGAACAGTAGTGAAAAAGCCAGTAACAAATAAAATTTTGCAGAAAAAAGATGGAACAATTTCTATCGAATACAAATTGAAGGGAGAACAGTAGTATGGGATTTAAAGCGTTAACAGTAAACACAGCAGCAGAAGCAGCAGGACATATTTATGCCGAAGATGATGCAGCCATTTTTCAGTCAATGTTCGGAGGAGACGGAGTGCTTAATATCGGGAATTGTCTGAAATCGACAGTTATCAGTAATAATAAGGTCCGTATTTCAGATGGTGTCTTAAGCGTCGGAGGGCATATCGGAAGATTGAGCCATGCAGATTATCAGGATATGACAATTGAAAATGGTGCAACAGGATACAACCGTAATGATATTATCTATGCGAGGTTTTTGACCAGCGGAAATGTGGATTCCTTCATTTTGGCAGTAAAAAAAGGAACGGCGACAACTGGAATAGCAACGGATCCTTCACTTGTTCAAGGAAATTTATATGAGGGTGCAGTAGAGAGGGATTATCCTCTTTATAGAGTAAAATTATCTGGTCTCTCAATTTCATCTGTCGACCAGTTATTTACCGTAATCCCTACGATACCGGACTTAAAAGCACAAATGGAAAAGGATAAGGCGGAAATTAACCAGAGTTTAACTAACTTAAATGATTCGAAGAAAACGTATCTTAGATTAGTCCTGCCAAACCTTGCGGCTGATGCAAAAACTGTCTGCGATTATATAAATAAAAATTATTTGATGGGGCAAATAACTCCTATGTATTCGATTGAGTTTGATGCGGTTGTCGCTAATGCAGATTGGTTTTCAGGTGTTCTGTCTACGGATTCAAATGTAGATAGTAACGCCCGTACTGTTTGGGGTATCGTACAGCGACGACCCATATCAGCAGATAATAGCACTTTATATAAATACTTTGGAAGTGGAGCAGGAGGTGCCCTTTTAAATCATATGATCAAGGCTATGCGCAAGGCGTGACGGATGCGGATAACCGTGCTAATGCAAACAGCACTAATTACAAAACTGGATATAATAATGGGTATAATGCCGGAAAATCTGATGGAGCATTAACAGGCGTGAGTGGTTGCTGCATTGCAGGATGGCGGTCAATTGATGCTTATAGTAATAATCAATGGGTAAGCGGCTGGACTGGTGTTAATCCTAATTATTTTACAGTAAACGGTTATGGCATAGTTCCGAAACGTAACTTTACAGCAACCGTCTACTGGCAGGGATATAATAAACGTGACATTGATTTTTACTCAAATGGCGTCATGGGACATAGAGATAATGGTACTAGCATGAATGGTGTCAAAATGAATTTTTACGCTGGCACGCAATGCGGCTTTAAA